>Ga0181404_1000677_pt1 | contig 10282 bp, 6 predicted proteins | sample 27SPOviralmetaG_FD_130133 | JGI IMG/M metagenome (GOLD analysis project Ga0181404, IMG submission 130133) | Marine viral communities from the oligotrophic San Pedro Time Series (SPOT) site, San Pedro Channel, CA, USA - 27 SPOT_SRF_2011-10-25 | ecosystem: Environmental > Aquatic > Marine > Strait... | reverse complement strand
TATTAGGGTCTAAGACCATCATACCAATAGAACCAAACGGTGTTACAACGGTATCAATGTCGACACCTGCAATGTTTCTATCTCTTGGAAGAATAGCTGCAGCCAACCCTATGGTTCCTTTAGCTAATTCTTTGTTAAGAGCTAGTAATTGCTTTGGTGTAACTACCAATACAGGTTGCTTCATTGGGGCATGGGCGTCATAAAGACGTTTCATACCATCAGCGATAGCATCCCATGTAAGGTCACGAGCTGTTGAAGTTGCATCTCCGTCAGCATCGCAATAATGAATGTTACCACCAACGTATGTTGGAGCTACTGTATTGTTAGCATTTGCATTTAAACCAATCCATTGTTTAAGACCACGCATTTCACGTGTTCCTGCACCTGGAGTAGTGTTTGCACCATCAGCGAATGTTCCGTTAAATGCGAACCATTCTACTTCTCTTGCTACTTTTTCTAACGCTAATTCTAATTGATTAGCGAATTCGTCAGTCACTGGATTACCACCAAAAAGTCCAAGTTTGTCTCCTGCTGTTGTTGTTCCGTCTCCGTCTGAAGAGTTCGCAATGTTTGCAGATAAGTCAAATGGGTTTTGGTTCATGTAACTTGCCAAAGCTGTGTAAGTCATTTGTACACCCTTATGGAATACTTGTGTTGTGAAAGTATAAGCTACTCTATCACGACCTAGGTATTCTGTTGGAGCTGCACCTTCTTGACCTTTAGTAGGTTCTGAAGATACTGTCGCATTATCAGCTGCTTGGATTTGAAAGAAGGTTGACTGTATTGCAGTTCCTCCGTTTAAACCACCAACGGCTGATAGAAAAGGTGTTCTTTGACCACCAACTTTAAACAATTCGCCAGTGAAGTTGTTAATGTTTTGAGCATAAATGCTACTGTTTGTTAGGGATATTGCTCCCATATTAATCTTCTCCTGTATAAATTATCTATTACTTTAATTGTTAAGAAGAAGTAAAAGCTACTGTTAGTCGTTCTTTTTTGCTTCTTCTTGGGCTGCAAGTTTTAGACGCATAGAGTCTCTTACGCTGCCAGTCGCTTCTGTTTTAGCAATGGCTTCCATTAGGTCGTCATTACTGAAGCTGTCGACTACAGAGTTTTTATTAATATTGTTTAACTTGTTTTGGCTCTCTTGAACTTGTTCACGAATACCGTCTTGTTGCCCAACATTAGTGTTTAAATCAACTCCGTATTCTTCTGCTGCAAAAGATTGTATTGCTTCGACATTTATGTCTCCACTATACACCTGGCTTATAGCCTTACCGATACCAGTTGTAGTATCTAATCCTGCATCTTTAAATACAGAAACTTTGGCTTGTGCCTTAAAACCTTCTAGCTCATCTTTGAGAGATTTATTTTCCTCTCGAATCGCTTTCCAATTCTTATCTCCATTAGCTTCAGAGTTTAACTCTTGTTCTTCTGTCATATTTACTTGTCCGTTTCTCTAATGTTTTTTTTGCGAGAGGTTATTAGGTTGCCTCTGTTTTTTTTACACTACTTTTTTTATTTGGCAGGTCTTGTTAGTAGGCATCAAGACCGTATTCGTATATCTAGGTCAAGTTTAACCCCCAGACCTTAGTACAGGGTCAAGGATAATTATAACAGAATTATATAAATGTATAGTTTAGATTTATATTTCTTCTAAACCTGTGTACTGTCCTGTTTGACTTCTTACGGCACCTGCTTGTGCTGATGATAGACCTGCTTGTTGTCCTAATATTCTTTGTATTCTTTTTTGTTCGTCAGGGTCTCCACTTAATCCACCAACTATATCTACAACATCTGAAGTTCTACCTTGTTGTTCTGCTAAAGATTGTATTTCTCCTGCTTGTCTAAAAGATTGTCTAGCTGTTTGTGCAGTTAGTCCTTGCTGTCTTAATGATTCAGCTTGAGTCAAAGATAAACTGACACCTTCTGCTGCAGCAAGACCACCTATCTGTCCTCTGACAATATTCTGCGATACAACTGAAGCTGCATCTATTGCACCAGATGCTAGTTGTTGACTTATGTTAGGGTCAATAGCACTAGCTATAATCTCTGCGTCTGTCAATTCTTGTCCAAAATTTAATTGATAATATTCTTTTACTTCTGGCAAAGCAGTTAGAACATTCTGATATATAGACTGTACTCTTTCCCCAAACTCTTGAGGAGAAACTACATTCTCTATTAATGTTTCTATTCTGTCATTAGTAATAATAAGTTCAGCATTAACGCCAAGACTTTCTACTTTTCTTTTATAAGAATCTACTATTTGCAAGTATTCACTTTCAGAAAACTTAACACTTATACCGTCAGGATTTAAGTTACCAGGAAAGGCATCTGCATACGCAGTGCTTTGTCTCATAACATTACCTGCTTCTGTACCATCATTACCACTATCTATATATGCGTCAATGTATATTGACAACAGTGCGTCTGAAAAGTTTGGACCAAATTTTGCTTTAGCTTCAGAGATAATTAATGCTCTAGCTGATGATGATAGTGTTGCCATTATGTTGGTTGTCCTCTCACTATGCCTCTAGTTTGTGGTCCTGTTCCTAAAAAAGAACCTACGTCATCTGTAACTTTATCCATTATAGTTTTGTTACCATTGTTAAGTCCATGTGTTGTAAGTACTTGTGTTGCTTTCGCCTGGTCATTAGCGTTTAATACTTCTATCCAATCTGTACTTTTCTCATCTACTCTTTCTCCAAGTAATTGAAAAGAAAAGTTTCTCCAAGGCTGTGCTATTTCTTCATAAGTTAAGTTCTCATCATAAACATCAGTACTAAATAATACTTTCCTGATGTTCTTTAAACTGTCTCTAACTTGTTGAGCACCTACTTCTGGACTTTCAGCGTTACGAATTATGCCTGCGTATTTATCGATATCTGCTTGTTCAAAGGTACCATACAAAGGTCCTAGCCATTCTTCTGTTAATGCCTGTGCTGTTGCATATCCTGCTTGTGTTTCTGTAGGTTGTGCTTCAGAACCTTCTAACCAAGATGTCAAAGCATCTTCTCTTTGTATTCCTGATAACGGGTCTCCTAATGCTTTAGCTTGATTTAACCATGTTAGTTCTGTCCAGGTACCTGTAGTTAGTTTATTACCAAACCATTGTGTTAATGTTTCTCCATTAAATGTAACTTGGTCAGGATTACTAACGCCATTCTGTCTAAGAGTTTCTCTTGCTTTTATACGATTGTTCTTTAGTAATGCTTCAGCATCTGCAGGTAACTTAGATAAATCTTTATCTTGTGAAAGCAGTAACCAACTTCTTTCTTCTTGAGTGTGTGTCTGCCACCACTCTGTACCTTCCCATTCAAAATCTGCTATCTCTCTATTCTCAACAATACTTTCTAGCCATAGTGAATACATCTCATCATCTTCCATCCATGGTCTTACTTCTTTCACTTTGTCAAAGTTAGAGGCTATCTGCTCAAAGAAACCACCTATACCAGATGCTTCCATATTATCTACATCTACTTCTACAATGTTTCCTGATTGAAATGTACTATTCCATTTCTCAGAGTTTAAATCTATTGTTTGTTCTTGTGGTTTATCTACAGTAAAAAAGTTATTTATCTGTTCGTCTGTTGCAGTATATGCCATAAACAAACCTGTTTGTGGTATATCAAATGCTACATATTTTTGTCCACCAACATTCCATATCTGTCCACCTAATCTACCAAATAATGTGTCATCTTCTACTACTACAGTTTCTACAATTACTGGGTCTTCTACAATTACTGGGTCTTCTACAATTACTGGGTCTTCAACATTTGTAGATTCAGTTGTTGTTGTTTCAGGTACTGTGCCAGTAGCTCTTTGTTCTATAGTTTCTTTAGCTTTTTCTGCTGCGTCTTCTAAAGTTTTATTGGTAGCATTGATAGCTCTAAATTTGTCTATACGTGGCATACCTTCAGTTTCTGTTGTTTCTTCTTTAAGTTGGTCCATTCTGTAGTTTTCTAAATCTTCTTGGTACTCATCAGAAACAAGATAATCTATCTTTTGTTTTGCTTCTGCTTGTGCTTTTCTAGCATCAGATACATCTATAACACCATCATTTTGTTCTAGACTTGTAACTAACTTGTCTCGTTGTTCTTGTTCAATAGCTTCTAATGTAAGATACCCTTGACCAGGTACTGTATATTTAAAAGGATTTTGTGCAACTTCTTCTGGTGTTGTTTCAACAGGTCTAAGTTTTGCTACTTCACTTTCATAGGTATCCTTATCAATAAGTCCATTGATTAGCTGTACTAATAAGTTACGTTCTTGTGCGTTCGCCATTATAAAATTCTTACTCTTCCTCCACCACTTGCACCAACAGGTGTCTTAGGTGTTTCAGCTATTGTACCATAGACACTACCAAATAAACTGTTATGTATTTCTTTACTTAATTTATAACTAAGTGAATACTTATCAGATACAGAGTCTTCTGTAAAGCCTTGCCAAAAATCTTTACCATAACTACTAAAGTCTGCTTGTTGATAAGCAACATCTCTACCGTCTATTGTTTGACCACCAGTAAAAGAATAGCCTGTAAAATCTTCACTTTTGTTTGCACCTATACCTGCTTTTTTATTAGCTTCTTGCAAGCCACTAACTGCGTCTGAAAGCAGTAAAGCTCCTTCGTATATTGCATACAATGTTAAAGCACCTGCAGATAAAGAACCAACTCCTAACCCTGCAAGTAATTTAGGTATAGATTTAGTTATGACTACATCTCCTGGGTCCAATGCTCCTACAGTTTTACCTGATACTTTTAAAGCATTTTTAGCAAACTTCTTTGCAGAGAGAACTATTGCTTCTCCTATCTCTTGACTTGACTCTAGTATCTTCGCAGCTTTTGCTGCTAACTCAGGGTCTATCAATCCTTTTAATTCTTGTGCTGCTGTAAATTTAATCATGTCATCAAACGGTCCTGTAATTAATTTTTCATTAGGTATTTCACTACCCATAAACGCCATGCCTGGAGGTTGTATATCTACACCACCAACGCCCTTTGGCATAACAAAATCATCAACATATTCTGTAACGTTTTTAACTTTAGTGTTTACATAATCTTCAAAGTTTGTATTGCTATCAAAGGTACTATCAAATATGCCTATTTGAAAATCGTCAAATTCATTAACAGAGTCTTTTATACCATACATACCAGGTTCTCTAATCTCTTTTAATTCGTCAAAAAGCCTTTCAAGATTGTTTGTTCCTTCTTCTAATGTTTTAACTGTATCCATAGATAAAGGCATTCTTAGGTGTGCCTTCACTAAATTGTTAAATGCGTTTTGAAAATCTATAACTCTTTCCCCTATTTGTTTTGAGCCTCTAAGTATACTTTTAAACATCTGAGACTCAGGAACCATACTCTTTAATTCAAAAATTAATGCTTCTTGAATTTCTCCAATTAAATCTATAGGTATTTTTTTCTTTTCTAAGTATCTGCTTACATCTCCTAATATAACTGTTGAATGAGTAGCATCTCCATTAGTTAATAATCTACCTAATGAATACTCTTTTAATATTTTACCGTTAAGACCTACTTTACGTAGTATCTCTTCAGGAGTCATTGCTATCTGAACCTAGTTTATCTCTAATTTTTTTAGTAATAGGACCTACTGGTAACTCAGAAAAGAATTCATTTCCTCTCTCTACTAGGCTTTTACCTTCTTTGCTATCTTGCTTGTTATCTGATACGCCTCTTAAAACGTCAATAGCTTCACGGAAACTATCTGAACCTGACATGTAAACATTCTGTTCTGCTACTTGTCTTTTAACAGGACCCATTCCATTCATAGCTCTTTGAGCATTTATCTGTGCTTCTACTAAATCTACCATTTGATTATATGATTTCTCAAATGTACCTGAACGCACTTGTTCTACAAACTTACTTTTAGGATTATATCTATTCCTAAATTCCATTTCTCTTTGAGTTCTTTTTGTAGGGTCTGTTGTTTCTACCACATCATCTCCGTTGTCTACCACTGTTGTTGTTGTCGTACTAGGTATTGTAGTCGTTGTTGAAGGTGGTGTCATAGACATTTCACTTTCTATCTTTGCCTTTAATTGTTGTGCATCTGTATTTTCTGGGTCATTAAACTTTTCAATAGTTAAAACATACAATTCATTCATTGCAATTCTAAAGTCGTCTGTTTTTTTATCTTTTAACTTTTGTTCTAGCATGTATTTAAATACGAGTGCATTGTCATTTAGGTCTGCTTGTTGTGCAAACCAATTTGCTACAAACTCTTTTTGTTTTGTAGTAAATTTTAATAAAGGTTTTTGTCCTGGTTGTGCAGTATTGGTTACTAATACTTTGTCTTGTTCTGCACTAACACCTGGTACTACTACACCTAACTCTTTCATAGCCTTGTATATGCCTGGAGCCATTGAATTTAAATTAGCCTGGAAGATACCCCATGATGGAGATTCTTTATCTAAAGCATCTCTAGTAAACGGTACACCATCTACTCTTGATTCATAACCTGCAATAGGAACAAGATATTCAACTATTTCTTCTGCGATACCAACACTTTGTAATGCTTCAATTACTTCTTGCGTTGTATATGAATCAGGTTCCATTACCTATTTACAGCTCTTCTGCTTAATGAAGTAAGACTGTTTATTGTGTTTGCTGCTCTAGCACCAATTTGTCCTGCAGCTTGTGATTGTTTTTCTAAGTCTTCTCTACCTTCAAATACTTCATCGACTACTCCACTAATATCTTCTTGCAATCCCTCTACGTCTGGTTCTTGTGCTGCTGTGCCTGGAGTAAACGTTTCTTGTGCCATTGTGCTTGGAGTACTTACTGTTAAGTCTCCTTCTATAACTCTAGTGCTTCCTTCTCGTGCAGCAACATAACCGAATTCTGCAGGTGTACCTTGTCCTAGGTTTGCACTTGTTCTATTAAATTGACCAACTATTCCTGTTACCCTACTAGATATATAGTTTCTTTCTTCAGTGCTTAATGCACCACCTTTTCTAGCTTTTGCTTTTGTTAAAGTATCATTAAGTAACTCATCTATTTCTTCTTTTTCTATTTTAGGAGAACCTGTAGTCATTGCTTTACGTGCATTGTAATCAGAACGTACAGCAGATAAAGCTCCTAGCCAACTTATCTTGCCACCAGTATTCATACTAAACTCCATTAATTGTTTAATACCTTTAATAAATTCTTCGTCTACAGCAAGACCAATAGTCTTACTTGCATCCATAATTCCTACGTTAGACATCTGTGTTTTTAAAAGTGCTATGTTATCTTTATTTAAATCTCTTGCCACTTCTCCTGCATCTCTAGCAAAATATACATGACGATATCCTTGTTGTGTTAAATATTCTTCTGCACTAACAGGTTTAATTATTTGTGTCCCATCAGGTCCATCAACTTGCATATCATAATTAGATTGAAATCCTGTACCTAAAGGTTTATTTCTATCAGGGTCAGTTAATAAATCAATAATTAATTGTGTTGTATCTTTATCTTCTCCGTCTGGTACTACATTATCTGTATCAATAATATCTGATACGCTTCCAGTCCTTGGTATATATATGCTACTTACCATTAATTTTCAACTCCATACTTAACTACTTCATTATAGAACACTTCTTCAAAGACTACACCAAACATAGGTTCTTTTACTATAATCTCTGATGCTTTCTGATATAACAAATCTCTTATTGCTTGTGCTTTTGCACTGTTAGTATTTGCTACCCACAACGCTGCGTCTTCTTTTGTAACTTTTTTTTGTCCAATTCTTACACCTTCTAATACATCATCTCTGTAATCTGTATACTCTTTTATTACAGGTGTTATAGGAAAGTCTGCATACATAGGGTCATTAACAGCTTTAGTTATTAACTCTGCATTTGCAGAACGGTCTCCACCTTCTGTAGTTTGATAACCTGGTAGCTTAGCTAACTCTCCTGCTTTTGTTACAGGGTCTCCATAAGCTAAAGGAAACATTTTTGCTAAGACAATATCTACTTTTGCCATTTCAGCTTGTAAACTTCCTTGTATCTCTCCTTCTTCATGTTTTCTTTTTTTCTCTGCTTTAGCTGCACGTTCTACTATTGATGCTGCATAGGTTGCACTTCTGTAATAAAACTCTTCTTGAGTTAAAGGAGTTACCATACCCATTCCTTTTAACGCACCATAAGCTGAGAAATCAACTTCTCCTTGTCCAAGACCTTCAAAGAAATATAAAGCATTGCCACCAATGTCAGCGAATAGTTCTGGATTTTCTAAATAGAAATCATACTCTGGTTTTGTTCTTGGTAGTTTACCTGATTCAGTAATTGATTTGCCTTTAACTTGCATTGAAGCAGAAGTAAAACTATCTTCTAAAGAATACTTATCTAATCCTAAAAACCTTACAAGGTCTTTAGTTGCCTGAAAGTCTGCTTCTTTAACACCCATAGTTGTTGCATACTCTGTTTTAATGTCTCTCCAAAAACTATGTATAACAGATAACTCTACAAAACTGTTCCAAACTAATCCACTGCTTTCGCCTTCTGTTCCATACCATTCTTGAAACGTGCTATCTTCTAAGTCTGCTCTATACAAAACATTCATCTTTGGTACTAATGGGTTAATGTTTCTGTCCCACGCTTTTATCTGATAAATGTTATCTCTTATAATTGCAGCTTTATCAAATAAAAATTCTGGGTCTTGTACATCTTCTGGAAATAATATAGAAGCTATTTGTGTTGATTGTGTAGTAGCTAATAAATACAAGTCTTCATCTAAACCTGTGAAGCCTAACTTAGAAGCAACTGAGTTAAGTATATTTTTACCTGTAGCAGGTAACGTTTCTTCAAGTAACACTTCTCCAACAAAACTTTTTAAATCTCCTGCACCACCTTCAAACGGTAAACCGAATTGAAATATAGTTCTCTCTAATACTCTTCTTGCTTCTGGATTGTCTGCTGTTAATAAACCTACAGGTATAGCTACAACTGGTCCTAATGGTGGAAACAATCCACCACCTGCAACGCCTAATGCTGATGTAGGAAAACTTCTTTTAAGTATAATTCCACTTTCATCAATACTCATGTCATCTGTCCACAATCCTTCTCCACCACTTTGTACATAAGATTCTAGAGGTGTACCACCAACAGGCATAATTAAATAATTTTCTCCAAAACTATCTGTATAGATGATATTTTCTTCTACGCCTTTTCTATATGCAAATGCAACTTGTGCTGCAGCTCTAGTGTTTGTAGTTCCTAATTGAAACCATCGACCAAGAACTTCTCTATACGCTTCAAAGAATGGTAATCCTACTCTGTATGCTTCAGCAACATAACCTCTTTCAAGTAAGTTGTATAACAATCTGTTGTGTATTTCAAATGCTGCTTCTGCTGCTCTTCTATCTAAATCATCGTATGTCATGTTTCTTGTTATGTCTGCTCTGACATCAGCTCTATCTAACATTGTGTGATAATCTACTTCTGTTAATTCTTGTACAATAGGACTTTGTTTAGGATTGTTAATTATAAACTTACCTGTTTTCTCATCTAAGAAAGATTGCAACCCACCACGTTGTGCTAGTGTTACAACATCTTCATATTTCATGTTGCCTAGTTTTAATTGTGTTCTTAACTCTTTAACACTAGGTGTTGGGTTTTCTTTTAGATATGTTTCAAAATCTTTTAATACAGCATCTATATCTTTTTTAGTATTAGCACCGTATGTTTCTCTTAACACTATACGCAAAGATGCTTTCTGTTCTGTTAATAACTTACCGTTAACAACTACTTCTTGTTTGTTTACATTGGAGTAGTACGAACCAATCTTAGTATTTTCATCGCCTAGTCTTATGTTGGCAATGTTTTTGTCTGTAGTGTATGCTGTTCTTTCTGCGTTCTGTAAATTTACATTTAGTTCTAACTGATGTTTAGTTGTTGCACCTAATATTCTTGGTGTGTGAATACCATCTGCATGATAAGCAACTAATGTTAGACCGTCATCTTTTTGAGTTACAGACTGCTTAACTACTTTAGTCATTACATTATCTATTTCATCTTGGTCTAAACGTTTGTCATCTAATAATCTCTTAGCTTTTTTAACTAAATCATCTGATAGGTTAACTGGTACGTTAGGGTCATAATGATTTTTTAACATATCTGCTAATGCGTTTCTTTGTGCAAACACCATGTTGGCATCTATGTAATGTAAGTACGCTTGTTTGAATGTAGGTATACGAACAAGTGCTGCTTCTGACTGACCTACTGTAAAAAACAATGCGTCAGTAAATGCTTTAAATTTACTTATCATTCCTTTAGGACT
>Ga0181404_1000671_pt1 | contig 10328 bp, 12 predicted proteins | sample 27SPOviralmetaG_FD_130133 | JGI IMG/M metagenome (GOLD analysis project Ga0181404, IMG submission 130133) | Marine viral communities from the oligotrophic San Pedro Time Series (SPOT) site, San Pedro Channel, CA, USA - 27 SPOT_SRF_2011-10-25 | ecosystem: Environmental > Aquatic > Marine > Strait... | reverse complement strand
ATTATAAACAAATTACAAAAATATATTAAAAGATATCATTTCGTTTATAAAGATCCTTAAATATTCTAAAATAATCGCAAAAAGTTATCGTCGTTTATAAAGATTCTTAAATATTCGACAAAATAATCGCAAAAAGTTATCGTCGTTTATAAAGGTTACAAAATATATGGGATTCACACAAAAATATTATAATTTATTAATGTTTGACTAATAAATTATAATATATACTATAGTATAGTATAGTATAATGAGTATCCGTAACAAAAAACTTTCAAATAGAAGGTCAGTGAGACGTTCAACTAGAAGGTCGGTGAGACGTTCAAATAGAAGGTCGGTGAGACGTTCAAATAGAAGGTCGGTGAGACGTTCAACTAGAAGGTCGGTGAGACGTTCAACTAGAAGGGCAGCTAGACGTTCAACTAGAAGGGCAGCTAGACGTTCAAATAGACGGTCGGTGAGACGTTCAAATAGAAGAAGGATAAAAAAACAAATTGGTGGTGGTAGAATGAATAAGGCATTCATGAGGAGAATAGGCGCGTACGTGGGCTCTGCGCCTTCCGCCAACGTAGTGAGTAAACCAGCCAGCCCAGAAGGCTCCTCTGATAATGAACTTTCAACATTATTAACTGATAGTGAATTGAGCAGCCTAGAAAGTGACGAGGCCGATCGGTTCGCACCGGCTGATGAAGAAAAAGATGACATTGATGATGAAGAAAAAGAAATTCGCAAAAAATGGGGGGATGCTGAAGTAGATAAAATTAAGCGAATTATAGAAGGGAATGGAGATGCTATTAAAGCATACTTTTCTAAACCGCCGCTCAAAAAACCCGCGACATGGGGTAATGCTAAAGATATTCTACTTTTTTTCAAATATAGCCCTACATCTGAAAAAGTGATTGATAGCCTTAATTATATGATTAAGGGGGCCGAAAAAGATGACATTGACGATGAAGAAAAAGAATTTCGCAAAAAATGGGGAGATGATGAAGTAGATAAAATTAAGCAGATTATAGAAGGGAATGAAGATGCTATTAAAGCAAAAATAAACAAACTCTACGGCCTCGAAAAACCCGCGACATGGGGTAATGCTAAAGATATTCTACTTTTTTTCAAACATACCCCTAAATCTAAAGAAGTGATTGATACCCTTAATTATATGCTTAAGGGGGTCGGAAGAAGATTTTGGTCACACGAAGAATCCGGGTCAGATTCTAGTTCCTGGGAACCATCCGATTCAAGTGAAGTAGGGAATCCAGGTGACACACCCGCCACGTCCGCAACTGTGCGTGTCGAGCGGGACGGCAACGGCGGCTTTTTAATCCTGGATGAAGAGAAAGCCAAAAAAGATGATGCATGGCGACCAGTTCAAAATTATGTTGAGGCAAATTTAACGATTATTACAGATTATTTAAACAAATCTAGCATCCTTGATGCTTATACTACAACGAGAGAGGTAATGAATCACTATAAGGTGGATGGAGACGAATTATCTCATGCAAAAGAAGCAATGAGTAAATTGCAAAAGATAGTTGAAGAACATAAACCGTCAAAAGGAAAGATGGATAAGACATGGGCAACGAAGGTAAATACAAAATCACATTTAATTAAAGGTGCTATTGATGTACCAGATATAAAGGACCCAGGTGTAACGTCTTTAAATAGAGATGGATTTTCAACCAATACTACGGGAACTCTATTTGATGGAAATAAAATCGCAGAATTAACACAATCCTTCGCGAATCAAAGGAAGGAGCAAGAAGAAGCTGCTCTAAAATTAAAAGATGAATTGAGTGTCGCACAATCCGCGGCCGTGACTGCCTCCTTAGACACAGCTAAAGCAACCGCAGCTGCAGAAGCAGCAAATGAAACTGCCACGAAACAAGCAGAAGAAATCAAGAGGCTACAGGAGCTTTTGAAGGAAAAACAGGCAGAATTGGGCAAAAGAACAATGGCCACAATCCCTGAGGCCGAGGCGGAAGCGGCGGCAGCGGAGCAGGCGGAGGCGGAGGCGCAAGCGGCCGCCCAAATCGTAGGTGATTTTTATGGTCCGGAACTCAAGGGGTTGCGGACAAGACTTGAGGAGGATCAGAGTGCTGCCCGGAGTTCCTTGAGGTCAAAGTTGGATGCCAAGATGAAAACGCAGACAGGAGAATCACATGCTTCTGCATCCAAATTTTCTTCAAATCTCACTGATCTAGGAAGTATAAAAGCATCAGGAAAATTAGGGCCTCTAACAAAGACCATGGGCTTTAACAAAAAACAAAAAAACAAAAAAACAAAAAAATAAAAAAATAATAATTTAATTAGTAATAACGATAATAATTATTTAACCATTTCTTAGCTCTTCGCTTGAATAGCGATGTTAGACATATCATATGTTTCACCATTAGAGGTATTTACGATACTCAAATTAAGCCTTTCGAGTGTTTCAAAGATATCATTTAGTTTCTCAAGGTGGATCTCTTTCCTTTTATCTTCAAGTTCTTCTTGGTTGTCAAAGATATCCGAATTAATATCCTTATTTACAATCATACCATATTCTTCACTAGAGATAATATGAACATCATCCGTATTATCTGATTCTGGATTATCAGTATACAGCCTATATTGAGCTTTCTTTGTTTCTTTTACTTCCCCTGGCTTTTCAACCTTCTTAGAGAGAAGTGGAGTAACACCATTAGCCCTCTCGATCAATTCTTTCTTAGCTTTTTGTTTAAGAGTAGAAAGCTTATCCCAGCGGACTTGGTCTCCCTTCATTGTTCCGAGCTTCTTTGTTCCATTCAAATCCATTACATCATTATTTGGCATAACAATATAGTCTTTACCCTCAATAGTTTTCCTTGTAGGAGAAGATGACTTCTTGAATAATTCCTTGTTTACATACTTAGATAGTGAACGGAGTTGTTGGGTAAAGTGTTTATTCGGTCTGATAAGTGACTTATTTGATGCTGGGCTTATCACACTGTCAAATCCATTATTACAGAAGATTTCTCCCCGCAATTGAGGAGCATCTGTTGGGCGGATACCCTTTTCTCCGACACCTTCACCATCAAATGGTATAAATCCTGTTTCTGAACATACACCATTCCTGTAAACGAGATACGAACATTGTTTTGTTTTCTCGAACATGTGGGTCCCAATATACCTTGACTGAGCTTCTGGGCTTAGCTTAGTTAGACGGATAGTGCAATCTTCGTCCCCAGTTACATAATACTCGCCTTCTACTGGGGGGAATGTTTTCTTTCCTTCATGAAACCTAAACTTCTCCCCCTTACTATCTTCAAAATACATAGCTTCGTAAACATTTGTTCTAACACCATTAATTTCCCTATAAGGAACGACTGCTGTATATTCCTTAGCAAATAAGATATCTGTACTATCTTCAATATCTTGTGAAGAGTATTTTGTATGGCTAAATGATGGAATCTTCTCTCCGTTGAGACTGATATCCACGCTATTAAAATCACATTGTGGGACTTGTTCAAAGTTCGTATTGAGGAGTGGACTATAACAGATACTAATATGTTTTCTCACATTTTCAATAGTTTCGTTTTCTTCATCAGAACCATCTTCATCAATCTCCACTCCAAACTTCAAGGATTCAAATAGTTTGGGATAATCAAGTTCTGGATCAAGTGTAATAATCATGAAACCAACATCACGAGACATATCAAATTGATTTGCTTGCTTTTCTAGGAAAATATCCTTAAGGTATTTAGAACTTTCTGTGCCACACTTGATAGTTTTCATATCACCTTGATTGTAAACACCAATGTATAGTTCAGAATTGATTACAATACCTAGAATCATCTTCCCCAAAGAGGAGATACAGTGAGCCGCACATTTAATACCCTTACCATATTTCCCTACATCATTTTGGCGGACATTACCTTTCGTTTGAAACAATGTAACTCCATGATTAATCTTATCTGAAGGCGATGTGAGACCTTTCATAATGTTAAATCGGAAACTCCAATACTTTTCTGGCATATAGAACATATCTATTTCATTTGAATCGAAATCAATGAAATTGTGAAGGATTTCATCAATTGATGACTCAAGTGTATGGCCATCTGCCCCACCATCCATCGTAAACTTCAATCCCATAAGGTCAACAGCGGTTTCTTCATAGTTGAGGGCCATTTCTTTTTTGTTTCTACTCTTTTTTTTTCTTGTATGTATTTATTTTATGTGGTATAATTTTAAGTATAAATTCAAATTTGAAAATTTTAAGAAAGATAAATAAGTAATAACAAAATATAATGGACGAGAACACAAGAACCGTTAATAGGGGAACTGGGGCAGGTGGTTCTAATACAAACACCAATGGTCTCAATTATGAGAACCAAAAAGATTTAAGTAATGAATATAGTATAGTTGAAAAGACAAATTCACTTATGAAAGTGGTTTTCAAAAATTACACCGATAAAGTATTTATAACAGGTAAGAAATCTCAGTTTATGAAATACCTATCAAAACACGAAAATAAAGATATACCTAAATGTCATGGAACAAAAGAACCAGACTGTTGGTTTATTAATGGTAATAATGTATATATTGTTGAACTAAAATTTCAACAGGGGGGTGGTTCTGTTTGTGAAAAACTTCAAACTTATAATTATAAATTGAGGAACTTTCAAGATAGATATCCAGATAAAAAAATACATTATATTTATGGGCTTCACGAATGGTTTCGAAGTAATTGTATGGCAGAAGTTTACTATATGAAAAAAGATGGAATACCCTACTTCTGGGGAGATAATGAAAACTTTAAGGAAGATATAATCGATTACATAATCAATAGTTTGTAATAATTACTTCTTCAGTTCTAGCGGCCGGGTCTTTAGAATTGATTGTGCGTCTGCATGATACAATTTCGTATTTGAAATTATCCTTAGATAGATTGTCATGTATTAATTTTACATTCGAATTACTCATCATAATCATATTTTTTTCGGAAATAAGTTTAGTTAGAACGAATAGTTTTTTATGTTGTTCAATATCAAAACCATCCTTAGTATAACCTACGAATGATTTATCATTTTCGGGGGCATAGGGTGGGTCCATGTATAGGAAGTTCTTTTCATTGGAAACATTTTTAAAAGATTCTGAAAAATCACTATTATAGAAATTAACATCTTTTATGAGTTCCGAAATATAATTTAGTTCATCTTCTTCAACTAATTTTGGATTTTTGTAGTTGCCATATGGGATATTGAAACCATTGGGGCCTTCGCGATACATACCTCTAAAACCGGTTTTGTTAAGAAATATAAAATATGCTGAAGATTCAACTGATGTTTTATCTGTTTGTTCATTATATTGTTTACGTATCCAATAGTAATATGATTCTCTAGACGTAATGGATTCTTCTTTATTATTTGCTTTTCTATTTACAGTTCCTTCTGCGTCACATTCTAAGAATGTTTTTTGAAGTTCTTTTACTTTCTCGAATAGCTCGTCTTTATTATCTTTAATATTATTATATGTTGATATAAGTGCTTCATTTAGATCATAAGCATTTATGCTACCATTGATAGTTATAAATCCTTTACTTTTCGCCCATAATACCATCATTAGAAAACTTCCACCGCCTACAAATAGTTCATGGTAATTATTCATTTCTTTTGGAATTGCTTTCAAAAGCTTATCTATAATCTGTCCTTTACCACCAACCCATTTTAGAATAGGGCGTGGGATATCTTTCTTTGTAATTTTATCCATATTAGTGTATTATAATATGTATATTATAAATATCAAATTTATATTATTTATGTTTGAACTACTTTAATTTTATCTTCCGACGCAATGTTTTTTTTAATAGAAATGATACAATTTTTAAGCCAAATTATAATCAAGAAAGCTATAATACTAAACCAAATAATTAAGAAAACAATATATTTATCCATTTTAATTATTATAATTCATTATTATCAAATTTAACAACATTCTTTCATTAATTTAGCCCATTGTGAAGGGTCATCCTTATTGGGTGGAGCATTGAGGTATTCCCAATCAAATACTCCTGAAAACAAAGGGTATTTATCTTTTACTTTTGTTACTTCCGATAATGCATTATCGAATGTGGATTCTGAAAACTGACCAGATTCCATACCCATAACTATTTTTTCAGGAGGATAACCATTATTTATAATTTTTTCATAAGTTTCTAAAGAAAAAGAATCATAGCATTGCGTATTAAACCAGCGAATATGTTTTCCTTCTTCTGATAAATATAATGTTTTGTAGTTAAACCCAGCCATGGATGTCCCATCGGTTATTAATGTTGATGAAATAGGAGCCATTGTTATAATAAAATCTTCTCCAAAATCTTGAATAAGTTGATTAATAAGTTTTTTAACATCATCGATATTAGTATTTTCTTCGATATCAAGATCAATCCCCTGAATCCATGTTTTTTGTTGTAATAGTTCTTTTAATAGATTGTAATAAGTAGAGAAATCACTGAATAATTCTTTATATGCGAAACCAGCTCCACCCATCATTAGCATAATAGTACATCCCTGTGCGGAAGCTTTTTCAGTTTGGAGCCACAATTTATTAAAAATAGAATCATCTGGTTTATTATCATTTAAATAGATTGATTTACAACCATCACTGTCTTTTCCAAAATGTATCGACGATACATTAATAACGTCTATATCTTGGATATGTTCTAAAGCTTTATCGATACCAACAAATGTTTGATAATAATAAATAGTTTTCATATTATAATGATAATTATATAAATGTTTAAATATTATCATAGTTAGTATGGGTAATACATTTTGTAAATCCTTTCGAGTTCTTTAACCCTTTTTACTCTTTCTTGTTGAATGAGATTGATTAGTTGATTGACGCCCATTTATTTTTATTTTAAGATTTAATTTTAAATAATAAAAATGTTAAAGTTATTATTTTTGATATCACTTATTAATAATGTTGTTTCTGATTTAGTTCACGAATATAATTATTCTCCAGATCATTATGTGGATGGGAATAATATTATAGCTTCTTCAATGTGGGCTTTAGGTGTTTGTTCTTGTATAGGGGTTGTTTGCGAATACAAAAATAAACTACCATTAAATATTAAACCAAAAGATGGAAAATATTATGATGAAGGGATTAAATCATATCTTAAATTATCATTAAAAGAAGGACAGTCATTAAATAAACTAAGGACAGATTTAAATGAAATGAAAAAGGCAATTGATTTTATAGAGAGAGAAGAAAATGAAAAGAAAAAATTAGAAAAAAATATTGAAACATATATCCCGCATAATATTAAATATAGTTATGGAACCGGTGAAATAAGGTTTAAAAGGGATGGAAAATATTATCATGGAATAATTGGAGAAGAAGATAAATATAAATTTAATATTAAGGCATGGAAAGAAAATTATTACGAAAAATGTATGTGGCATTACACAAATCCAAACTCTAGACTACCTAATAAGGAATGGGATACACGTGATATAAATGATTTCTGTAATAATTGCACTATTCAACCCAGTATGAATAAATATAAAAGGACATGTTTTATTTATAAATGTAATGGTCATTCATAATAATTATATGTTATATTATAAATGAACGGAACAAGTTGTATATTAAACTCTATTATCTTTGCTGTATTATTAAATATAATATTACCATTAATAATTAAACCATTTGCGAGTGAAGAAGAAATAAAACCACCCAATGGCGCAGAAAACCTAACATTAAAGGGTCAATTTGTCCATATGATGATACATCATAATCAAGTTCCTCTTATTAGCTCTTTTATTATAGCATTAATTGTCGGGTTATCTATATATTTGGGATATGTTATTGATCCAATGAAATACTTAAAAAAAATAAAGATTTCTAAATGAAATAAATGTAAACTAAATTATGATCACTAATTGTAGGTAATGTTTCTATGATATCATGTTTTAGTATATTAATATTTTTTGTATAGATATAATCAATTCTAGTATTATACCGAGAAGTTTTCTTTTTATCTTTGGCACCAGAGTCAAACCATTCCAAATGAAGGTTATCTGTTAAACCTGTTAAGGGGAGTTCCCAACACCCGTTTTTTCTTATCTTATATATTTCGGTCCATTCTTTAAGAGTATAGTCTTTTTTTGTTAATGAATTAAAATCACCTAATAAAATACTAGGATATTCATTTGTTAAAAATGATATCTTTTCTAATATACTATTTAATTCTTTTTTTCTATTTTTTTCATTTTGATAATCAAGATGAACATTGGTTACAATGATAGGTTTATGGATAGGTAATTGAATAATTAAAGATGTATAACATTCTTCAACTGGTTCCTCAATTACTATTTGAATTGGGTATTTTGTCATGATTACTGTGCCTTTATTATATGTGTAATTATATCCTTCTGTTATTTTATGTAAATAGTTTTTATCATATACTTCTTGTAACGCAATAATATGGAATGGTTTGATAGTATTTAATATTTTATCGTAGGAGTCTTCCATCTCAGAGTTTTTAAAATCATGGACATTTAATGTCATAATAGAAAATATTTTATCCATATAATTAAATATAAAATTATATTTTATATAAAGTTTAAAAGATATCTTTATACAAATAGATGGAAAAAAGTGTTGAGTGTATATTCAAAATAAATGAAGTTCTTAAAAAATGTAATCTTTCTGGTGAAGGATATGATTCTACTGAAGTAGGATTCTTTCAACAAGATACTCAGAAAAACTTATTTGAAGTTGATTTTAATACGATAGTTGAGCTCCCGAAAGGAATTAACCGCAATGTAAAACATATTTACGAAATACTTGGAAATATGAAAAAAGAAATATATATAGGTGAATGGACTATAATGACAATTGAAAAAGCGATGGAAGTATACAATGAGTATAAAAATAATGGTAGAGAAAATGTATATGATTTTGGATTTAGATATTTAGGTATGGGTCACATTGAAATTATATCATGTGATCTAGACGACTTTAAAATATTCTTTCATCGTGGTGGAGGTAGTAATGGATATGATAGAGAAGATAATTTCCAAGATATAGTGAAAAATGGCCCTGAGAAATATCGGGAGAATAAAAAGACATTTGATGAATGGTTTTACAATATAAATATTTAAGGAAATTATATTATAATATAATAAAATGATTTACAAAATATTAATTACTTTATTAGGGATAACTAATGCTCAAGAAACATGTATTGGTGATGTTAATAGTGACTTTACAGTGGATGTCAATGATTTACTATTAACTTTATCAAACTTTGGTCAAAATTGTGATGACATACCAGATGTCACATGTATTATGGGTGATGATTGCGGTGGTCAAATATGGAACGAATGTGGAACAAGTTGTCCTCTAATATGTGGAGAACCAGAACCTCTTGGATGTAATATGATGTGCAATGTAGGTTACCAGTGTCCTGGTAATTTATGGTGGAATAGAGAGAATAGTAATTGTGTCGAAAATATTGAATGTCCGGGAGAATTACCACCTGATATATCAATTGGACGACCATTCATTGATGAATATATTGTATTGTCTGAAAGATTAAATATTAATAATGATTGGTCTAATTTATAAATTTGAATGTAGAATGTGATTAATCTTAAAAACAATTGGAGGATGTCTATCATTCCACCAGAAATCCCTGAAGGCTTCGATTGTCTTAATGGACTGGGACCTCATTTACAGCTACAGTTCATCTACTATAGCGATGGTAAGATTGCTATGGATGACAAGGCACATGTATTCAGGAACTCTGTAGACAATGGTCATGATATGAATGTTTATCCTGTGAGTGGAGAAGTCCTTGTCGAAAAAAATGCTTCAGGAGAATATCCTGTTGGAATGATGTTGTTCGGAATGCAGTATAGTTTTCAAGATGTGAAGGATTATCGTGACTTTCAGAAAGGATTTGATCCCGATGAGAAAACATATCCTGGGATACGCTGTGGAATCAGTGAGACAAGATTCTTCAATATCGCGGTATCTATAAACAATAAGCTCAATGAAAGTCAAGGAGGACAAGTTCGTAACTATCTTTTCAAACATCTTAACTTTAGTAAAGATTTCAAAAAGATTGAGTCAGTCACTCTCACAGAAAGGGTCCTAAAATACATCTCTCCAAATTAAATCTATATACAAATTTGAATTAATTGTTTTTTTATAACAAACAACAATTTAGGAAAGATGTTTTACCCTACTCTAGAAAAGCCGGATATCATTCACGATCACCATTCTTGGTTCGGTGCACACGGAGTGGATTCCCGTGGATATCATGACGCTACTGAAGGTATGAAGGGTGCGAGATTCTT
>Ga0181404_1000667_pt1 | contig 10380 bp, 2 predicted proteins | sample 27SPOviralmetaG_FD_130133 | JGI IMG/M metagenome (GOLD analysis project Ga0181404, IMG submission 130133) | Marine viral communities from the oligotrophic San Pedro Time Series (SPOT) site, San Pedro Channel, CA, USA - 27 SPOT_SRF_2011-10-25 | ecosystem: Environmental > Aquatic > Marine > Strait... | reverse complement strand
CCGTACTACGACATCTGTAGCAAACTCTTTGGTAGAGGCGATGCTTATGAGATTCTGAAAACCAGAAACAACGTAGAGTTTGTATCTACTTCCTTTCTAAGAGGTTCTACTTTTGACGACTGCATTATCGTAGTTGATGGTGGAAAGACTGGTTGTGGTGATCCAACTGCCTCTGTATCTGGTAAAGTTTTTGGGCCTGGCACTAAAGGTGTACACAGAAAGGGTGACTCTACTGGTGGACATGGCTCTTTTGCGGGTAATGCGGCCGCAACTGGTTCAAGTAAAGTTATCGCAGGCTAACCAATGTCTAGACCAGATTATTTTGATCTTTTTTCTCAGATACAGACAAAAAACTCTCAAATAGCGCAAGAGGATAATGAAAGTGCTAGAAATGCTCTTATTTCTGAGAGGGATGCGCTAGTAACACAAGCATATGTTTTTGATGTCGATCCACCCATGACTGACGCAGAAGCGGCATTATTTGGTTATATTAGACTGAATACAGACACTGCTACTTTTGGAACAGACATTTATGGGCAAGAAATATATGTTGGTGATGGTGGTGATGTATTAGACTATGCTGATTTTGTTGATCAAACACCACCAGTATTTGCAGATACTGGCGGCACGCCTCTATACGATAAAACGGGCAAGCCTATATTAGATTCTAATGGCGTAATAGTAACCAAAGAAAATATGACATTTTCTGTGAGTGATATAAATAATAAGTTACTATCTATTTCATAGGAAAAATGATGACGACCAAATATTATGTTGTATTACATGACGGTGTAGACAAAACTGACTTTTTATCGTTAGTGAGTTCTGTCGTCAATGAAATGCTACATAGACCACATATGTTTGTTGCTTTGTGTACAGAAGCCGAAGCCAGACTTCTTTCGTTTAACGAGTCTGTTAAAAGTGTAATGAAGTATGACGATAACTCCATCACTGAAGAGCAAGCAATTACCAAAACTGTAAGATATAAACTTAATACAATAGGTAGTTTTCCACCAGTAGGTAAGTATGGTCCGGGTACAGATTTAACAACTACATTTCCAACAGGCTCACCATATCCACCTAAGGGTAACTGGGGCTTGATGAGACACACGACTGGTGCGCTGACTCACAATCAAGAACAAATACAAGTATATACTTCACCAAACTATAACGATGTAAACAACAATAATGCGCCCATAGATTTAGATGGTACTAGTGTTGATATTATATTAAATATTGATAGTGTATTAGACTTGACTGATGACGAGTTTAAAACTCTTGGCGTAACTAGAATACAGTCATTTCAGTGGAATACTCTTACTGATATGGGTAGTTTAGCATCAGTAAACTATAGCCCGAGCCCACTCAATCTTGATGCACACTCAGAAGCAGTCGCATACATAGCAGTAAGTAATACATATGGTTGGGCTACTGGTGCTAACATATCTGTATGGCCTAGAAATCAATTGGGTGGTTTTTCTGGATTGTTTGATAATGGTTATGATTGCTTCAGATTGTTTCATCAAAACAAGGGTAACTCAAGACCAACAATTGTAGTAGATACTCTTAGTACAATAGCGACAGCAGATGCAGGTGATGAAAACACTAGACAATCTGCAATTATGTTTAGAAATGATATATATGGAGAAGAGATAGCACCCGGTGGAGTTGATCCATTCCCTTTAATTCACTGGAAACAATATAACTCTATTGGTGGTTCTGCATATGGTCATAGTACAGTAAGACATCAATCTGGTAAAATTACTTTTACTGAAGGCGACTACGATGCACTTAACTTAATCCCAGCAGATAGAAACGAGATAAAAGCCAGAATTGAGAACATTCAAAATTATGATATTTACAGCACACGATATCAACCAATAGAAAATATGATAGCCGCAGGTGTGCATAAGATATCTTCTGCGGGTAACTATCAAACCACAACAACAATACCCGGTGACGCAGACTTTAATAATGGAACATTTGAAGCGGCTGGGTACACGCTGTCCAATATAGGTAATTACTCTGCATTTAATAGAACATCGTTTCATGGTGCTGGCGATACTATTATGGTTGGCGCACTATCTTCACATAAGATAGAAAATCAAACGAATGAGACTTTTGCTGAGTTTAGTTGTCGTGGAGATAGAGTAGATTGTGTTGCGGCAGGGCAGAACATATACTTGGACTTAAAGATCAATGGGTTTTATAACGCAACTGGAACTTCTTTTGCTTCACCACAAATAGCGGGTATGGCGGCTCTTGTTCTACAAAGATACCCGACAACAACACCAAGACAACTAAGAAAATATTTTAGAGAAGTAGCAATCGATAGTAATAACACACTCTATACTTCTGGAAACAAACAATTAACTGGGTCTATATATGGAGATGTTGCGTATTTTCAAGATACCGCTGGGTGCAGAGGCTACTCGACTAAGATAGCACTTCTACCAGTAGACGCAAACACATGGGCAATACCAACAAGTTTGTCTAACGATCCAATAACATCTTCTATAACTGAAGAAGATAATAAATTAAACTTTACTATAAGTGAGATAAATAGTAAACTAGCACTAACATAATCGGAAAAATATATGCCAATTGTATTAAGAGAAAATAAGGGTTCTGCACTGACGTTTGCTGAGTTAGACGAAAACTTTAGCTATCTTGAAGAAAGAACACGAAGCCTTACTGCACTCGTTAACGCCAGTCTGGAAGACTCTGCGGCTGATGCGGGTAGTGGTATTACTCTTACAGTTGCGGATGCGGCAACTGGAATAGACGCAGATATTAGTCTCGTTAGATACAATCCTGATGGTAGTGGTGGATATACTGCAACAATTGACCCAGTACTAACAGCCACCGACATAAGCGTTAGTCAAGCAACTGCCGCTAATAATGGCGATCTTTCATACAATTCTTCTACGAATATATTCACATTTACTAAAGCAAGTATATCAGATATGCTTGGTGGTCATACAATAGACTTATCAACACAAAGTTTAAGCGGAACAATTCCATCTGCAAGATTGCCCGCAGTTTCTCTTACAACAATACGAACTGTTGCTGATCAAACTGCTCTTCTTGCTTTGTTGACTGATCCAAGCCCCATCGAAGAAGGCGATGTTGTAGTTAATCTTGATAATCTCAAGTCTTATATGAGAAACTCTGGAACAGCCGGAACTATTGCAGATTTTACTGAAATACGAACCCCAGATGCAGATACGACTTATGCTGTTAGTGTAGCGCAGACTGGTGGTTCTGATGCAGACCCCGTACTTCGATTAACTGATAATAATGTACCTGCTATTACTGATGATATTACTTTCTCAGGTGGAACGAACGCAACAGTAACTAGAAATGACGATAGTTCCATAACGATTGAATCTACATGGCAAGCAAATACAGCGGCACAAGAAGGTTATGTTACAGCACCAGGCGGATCAAATACAAACAAAGTTTGGAGAACAGACGGAAGTGGTAACCCTGCTTGGGGAAATCAAGTAACATATTCATTTTCGTCATTGCAGACACCAGAAAGCAGTGCGATTGCTAATATTACTAGCATTGCATCGGGTACGAATGCTGACGATGCTGTGGTATCTGCTGTAGGGCATGGCTTATCGGCTACTGATGGGGTTAAAGTAGAAGACAGTTCCAGTGATATGACTGTAGGTGATTATTCGTCTTCATCAATCACTATTACTAATGCAGATCAGTTCATTATCGCAGGCGCAGGTGTGCCAACATCTGCTAGTACAGTCACTCTAACACGACTGACTAACGCAAATCCAATACTATTTTTAGATGGAAGTGAGGGGACAGATTCTCAAATCAAAGTTGTTGGTGCTTCCAGTAATCAATCTTTTGTTACAGTCGAAAGAACTAATGATAATGAGATATCCATAAAAAGCGATCATGGTATTACTGCTACGGGTCTTCTTAAAGGTGAAAATAATCAAGTAGTTCAGGCAGTCACTCAAACAGATTTTATTCCGCCTTTGGGTAATCAATCTGGTATAGTTAAAGCAAATGGTCAAGGTGTACTAATAGGCGCAGTAGAAGGCACTGACTTCAACTCACCAAACAAAGTGGGCGCAAGATTTAGACTACCATCTGGCAACAACAGTGTTGGTGGTACATTAAAATATATAAAGGTTGCCACTATTAGTATTAGTGCTACTGGTGAGTCATATAGAACATCAATACTTACCAATACTACTGATTATGCAAGCAATGAAAACATAACAGAATTAACGAACATATCGATCAGACAATATGCTTCCTTTGGTAATGACCCCCAAGTTTATATCTCAACAGAAACATCACATAAAAGTGGTGATGTTGTAGTTGGTTTTGATGCTAGATCAACCAGTGTTACAAGCCCATCTAATCTCACCACAGTTGATATTTTTGTTAAACTATCATCTACTGGAGATGTTGGTGTTGAGGGTTTTGTTACATCTGAAACTTTCTCTGATACGACTAATGCAACTGCCTCTTGGGTATCTTCTTTTGCAGTAACTGACTATATTACATCTACTGCTTGGGGTAACTTGACTGGAACTGGACACACAGGTGATCAAGCTAAGTTACACTCAACGATCAGTCAAGAGTGGGACACTCTATTTGGTAATACACAAGGTATTGTGTTAACTAATGGTGGCGATGAGACATCAGATATTACTGTAATAAGTGATGGAACTGGCTTTCTGAAAAACAATGGTTCTGGGTCATATTCATATGATAGTAATACATATGTCACTAGCGCACCAATATCAGCTACTCAGAATAATGCGGCTAACCCAGACCCAAATCTTAAAATAACAGAAGGTAATACTGGTGCTTCAAGCACAGTTAAGTTATCTGGTGGAAGAAACATCAATGTCAATTATGTAAGTGGTACAGAGATAAACATTGAGTCGATAGCAGACATCTACGATATCGTTTCAGACAGAACTGTGGTGGGGGCGACATTAAGCGTTACGAGCATTTCAAATGATGAAGTTACAGTTAGCGGGGGTTCTCATACATTTAGTGATGGCGAGTTTATGAGAGTAACACAATCCTCATCTACTGGTATAACTCCAGGCACCTACACGGTATCTAATTCAAATCAGTCCGCAGGCACTTTTGACTTATCTGGTGTTGGTACTTCAAATAACATTGGTAATGTGTTTGTAGTACAAGTTGATGATAATGATCCATCAATAAGAATAAACGCTGATGGCGACACAGATGAAGTTAAACTGGTTGGTGGAGACAATGTTACTATAACAAGAAATAGTTCTAGTGAAATAGAATTTGACGCTCACGATACACTATATGCGATGAATGTTGGTCAAAATAGTGGTAGTAATTCTGACCCGTTTTTAACATTAGATGCCGCAGGTACTGGAATTGATGATACCGTTAAGTTTATTGGTGGAAATGGAATTGATGTTGATAGAACTGATAATGGCGACAGCATAACTATTTCAAATGTTAGAACTAATGCGCTGACGGCAAGGGCTTACCAAACAGGTTATACAGTCACCAACATTACTGATGTAACAAGTAATGTGTTTACTGCTACTGCACATACTTTGACGACTGGTAATCGAGTAAGACTTACTGATCCAGACGGAACGGGTCTCAACGTGGGCGACTATGATTTGATTACAAGCGATCCTAATGAATTTACATTGAGTGGAGCAGGTTCTTCTAGTGATAGTAGCAATGTAGTTGTTCGATTATTGACGAATGATAACCCAGAACTTTTATTCTCAGATAGCGTAAATGCTGACACCACAGTTCAACTTTTTGGTGGAACTGGTATTTCAATCGAAAGGGGTGCTGATAATAGAATAAACATTAATGCTGACACAGATGCACTTACAACAGTTCAAACAGCATCAACTCAAGCCGCACAACTTGCATTAACGACACAACAGGGTGATGTTGTTGTTCGTACTGATCAGAAAAAGACATATATGCATAATGGTGGATCAGCAAACACAATGGCTGACTTTACCGAAATCTCAGATACTCATAATACATCTCAGTCATTAATTAAGGGTATGGGTACACCATATAATAATATACACAGTGTAGGCATATTAACAACTGGTAGTGGTCAAAATCAAGTAAAAAATACACTGATAAACTTTAATGCGGTCCATAACTTGTCCGCAGGTGATGAAGTTGCAATTGAAGACACTACAGGCACTATACCTAATGGTGTGTATGAAATATTATCGGGTGCTAGTAATCCAGGAGAGATGGGATCTTACCAAGGCACCGCATTAGTTATTATGCAACTCGACCCGACTGGTTCGTCTTTATTGACTTCTACTTCAGGACTTACTGTAGGACCTGCAGTCGCAACTGATCCAAAAATACAACTTGATACTACGGCTGAGTTCACAACAGGTGATGATTTTATTGAAATTACTGGTGGAACAAACACAACAGTAACCAGAAATAGCGATAGTCAATTAACAATCGCTTCTGAAGACACATGGCAACAAAATACAGTTTCACAAGAAGGTTATGTTATAGCACCAACAGTATCAAATGCAAATAAAGTTTGGAAAACTGATGGAAGTGGTAACCCTTCTTGGAGAGATGACGCTGACACACAAATCACATATGATTTAGGTGTAGTACGAGAAGATGTTGCACAATTGCAAAATCAGCCTACTGCCGGTGGCACTTCTGGTGGACCTATAACCATTAACTTCGGCAACGGTAACCCTCATGGTGTCAGCGATGGTGATATAATTAGAGTTGAGATAGCATCGGGTCAATCTGAACCTAATGTAACGCCAGGTTATTACCAAGTTACTCTTATTAACACAACTTCATTTACTGTTCCCAACACTATGGGTGTACCAAGCAATTTCAGTAATCTTGTACTCTACAGCACAAAAGAATCAGACCCCTCTGTAAGATTAACTGGCTCTGACTCAACAGATGACAAAGTAGTGTTTACTGGTGGAACAAATACTGATGTAACTAGAACTAGTGATACTGAAATAACAATCACTTCTGAAGATACATGGCAAGCAAATACAGCGGCACAAGAAGGTTATGTAGCATCAGGTTCGGGTCAAAACAGCAAGGTTTGGAAAACTGATGCTAGTGGTGTACCTGCTTGGAGAGATGATGCTAATACCTGGGTAGCTAATGCAGTAACTGTAGCCGGATATGTTGCGGCACCTGCGGCGAGTGACGCAAACCTAGTCTGGAAAACAGATGCAAGTGGTAACCCTGCATGGCGGGCTGATGCTAATAATACATACCAGTCAAGTGACTTTGTTGTTACAGATTTAGGTGGGTATGACGCTAATGAAACTACTACGTTTTTAAGAGAAGACGGAACATTTGCAACTCCGGCTTATACAACTAATACATTCCGAACTGTTAAAGTTGATACAGATGGTGATGGAACTGTCGATGAAACATTAGGTGGCGGTGAAGAATTAGTACTAAAAGCAGGAACTAATGTTACTCTAGCTGAAAACGGTGGTGTTGTTACGATTAACTCATCCGGTGGTGGTAGTGTTAGAACTATTAAAGTTGATGAAAATGGTAATGGAACTGTCGATGAAACATTAGGTGCCGCTGAAGAATTAGTACTAAAAGCAGGAACTAATGTTACTCTAGCCGAAAGCAATGGTACTGTTACGATTAACTCTTCTGGCGGCGGTAGTGTTAGAACTGTTGGTGTTGATGCAAACGGCAATGGGGCTGCTGTCAATATTGATGCCTCAGAAAATTTAGTTCTAAAGAAAGGCTCTAACATCACATTGTCCGAAACAGGTGGAGTAGTGACGATTAGTGCTTCTTCATCAGCGAGTCTTGATGAAATATCTAATGCCAACAACCAGACAAAAATTGAGGCTAATAATGCTAGTCTTGATTTTGATGTTTCGAATTCAGAGCGAATGACACTTAGTTCTTCTGAACTCGAATTAAAAGGTGGAGTTGATTTTAAGATAACTGGTTCTGGACATAGTTCAGACTTATCAACAGTATTTTCTGCTGACACTGATGGTCATGCAGGTGCATGGAATTTTGAGATTCTAAATTCAGGTACTAGTGATAAGATTCGATCTTTACATATGTTGCCCTCTGATACAGCACTATATGGTGTTCGATCTGATTACCCTAGAAGAATTTATTCTTGGGGTCTTTCTGCCTCCCCCAATTATATACCTGGCAGTATTACTTCAAACACTGTTGATTTAACTACTATAGACAGCCAAGATGAGATTATAGACTTTGAATACAATGGCGATGGCTCGAAGTTGTATATATTATCAACTGACAAAACTGCCGGAAGTATAGGTGCTATCAGTAATGTTAGTAATAACACCGTTACTGTTGCTTCTGGTTCTCATACTCTTAATAATAATGATCATGTACGAGTAACCGATGCTCGATATGCCGGTGTTAACGAGGGTGACTACTTTGTTTCTAATGCAAATCAGGGCGCAGGGACCTTTGACCTAACAACAGTAAATGGCATTGGTTCTGTAAGTACTTCGAATACCATCTCTGCCCAGAGTGTAATCGCAGGTCAAAGATATAAAATTATCGCTGACAATAACAGTGACGCTGAATGGGATACTCTCGCTGGCGCATCTGGTGGATCATATTCTGTTGGTGATATATTTACTGCAAGTATAGATGGAACATCAACATATAGCAGTTCAAATGTAGCACTTGATCGTATAGGTGATGTAATAATCACAAAGGTTAGTGACTTTATTGATGCTAGAATACGAGTGCATTCTCAGACTAGTACATATGATCGTATCACTGCCGACACAAATAGTAATGTGGAAACGAATCAATATAAATTCAAAAATAGTACTTCGAGTTTCAGACCCGTAGCGATGACATTTGGTGATAGTGGAAACAAGGTGTTTTTCTTGGGTCATGATGACCCCTCTAGTGGAAATACTGCCGCTGTTACTAGTTATGATTTATCGACACCATATGATCTTTCTGATATTACAGATAGTGGTGGTGTAGGTGCTAATGGACTAGTGGATTCTGCCACAGGTATTAATCATAACACTAACGGTGCGACTAAAAGTTTAACCTCTTCTACTATGCACCCCGCAGGATTTGCAATTGACTTTATAGGCGTGACAGCTACAGATTATGATACCAAACATAAGTATGACTTCACTTTTGCAGAAGATGGCAAGACTTTGTATGTATTAGACGGGGCAAAAAGAAATAGCGTATACACATACGCACTATCTAGTGCTTGGGATATAAGCACAATGTCTTTTGTTGGTCTTAGAAGAATATTTGCTAGAGAAGAAGATGCAATGGGAATTGCCTATAAGTCAAGTATCAATGTAGGTTACATAGCAGGTAGCAATGGTAACATATATCAATATGAAACTGATGTATCTAGTACAAAAATTACTGGTGATATGACTAATTTAGTTGGTAATGTTGCAGTTGATGGTGATTTAACGGTATTAGGGAACACACAGCATATAGGAACTTTTGCGACAGAGACTCTAGCTTCTAGTACATTAACTGTCGATGGCACAGCTACTATTACTGGTACAGATGTTGGTGATGTTACACTGACGAAAAATTCTGTCTTGTCTTCTTTAGGTGGTTCTAACTCAATAGTGTTGACAGAGGCACAAGACGATCAGAGTCAGTGGAAACAAAGAATTAATCTAGGAACTGGTGATTCTGTCGATTTGCATCTACTTAATGGTGCCCCTGGGTTGGGTGATCGTCTAAGACTATATTTTGGTAAGAATCAAGGATCGGGTGGAGCAATACAAGCAGATTTTGGTCGCCAAGATGACCCCGGCAATAATCCACTTTGGAGTCAAACTTTTAATATTGGTAGTCCGTACAACTTTTACCAAAATGCGGTTAATGTTTATGGAACTATTCTTCTTAGCCCAGGTTTACACGCTCAGAATGCAAGTAGAACCATTACTATTGGTGGAACGACTCAAACCGGCACTATCACTCTTGGTCAAAGTACTAAAGACAATACAATTAATATTGGTAATGCCGCAACGGAGTCTGATCAAGAGCAAATCATTAATATTGGTAGTGGTACAGGTAGCGGTACTTCTACAGTAAATATTGCGGCAAAAACCTCACAGGGTAATGATACAGCAGTAACAATAGGTGGTAATGATCCGACTAATGGTACAACAACCGTAGGTATTCGTGGTACTACTACGTTTGATGTTGGCCCGGTTAACTTTAATGGTCATAATTTTACAGTAAATCCAAGTTCTGCCGCTCACACAATTACTCTTGGTAGTACTAATGGCACTGGTACTATTACGATTGGTCGAAGTACACAGCAACAAGACATTCATATAGGCGCAGGTGCGACTG
>Ga0181404_1000662_pt1 | contig 10419 bp, 17 predicted proteins | sample 27SPOviralmetaG_FD_130133 | JGI IMG/M metagenome (GOLD analysis project Ga0181404, IMG submission 130133) | Marine viral communities from the oligotrophic San Pedro Time Series (SPOT) site, San Pedro Channel, CA, USA - 27 SPOT_SRF_2011-10-25 | ecosystem: Environmental > Aquatic > Marine > Strait... | reverse complement strand
GATGAAAGGAAACTAATTAGTTTTTCGATGTACCAATTTGCTTTCTTCAAGTCCTCCACCTTGTCTCTTTTAAGACCAGCGCGCCATAGATATTTGATGGCGTTTGCTTTGCAGTAACCTTCAAACTCTTCTGGCGTTAGTGCTGACTGAATAGCATCAATACACTCTACACTGCCATTGGTGTAATGAGAGGGATGGTTGACGTTGTCGTCACCCTCAACTTGCACTGGAAGCCCTCCGTTCCAATTCCATATCTGCATTTATCTTGTCCTTGGTGGTTTTATGCTCGTTCATTATTCGCAAAAGGTGTCTCTTTTTATCTATTGCTCTTTGTAAATCATCCTTGAGACGAAAGACTTCGTCATCCTCTACGGCGCAATGTAGGCTGATAGTAATGAAGTGAACACGGTCATTGATGGACTCTATTTGCAGACTGTCCTCTCTAAGCACTTCATCTACCTCAATAATCTTTTTACTAAATTCCTTAAATTTCTTTAAATCCATGGCTCTTGTTCCTCAAGGTTAATCCGTACCCAGTCATCACATATTTCACGGCATCTTTTTTCATGCTTCATGCACTGCCAAGAACCGTCATCGTTAGCCTTTGACCAGTTGCAAGTTCTACATTCTTTTGCAATCAAGGAATCCATATCTTCAGTCCAGCAAACAGGCCTTCGGTTGCAGAACTTACAAACCATTCGGTCAGGTGAGTCAGAGGTTCTTTCCCTGCCACCCGCCAGAACTCTATTAATCTTCATGGCAATGTGAGAAAAAGCCAAATCATCGAATGGAATTATTTCCGTGTGATAGTGGCTTGTGTTTTTATTGTAGGCTACTAGCAAGGCGGTCTTAATCTTCCCCATTCCCATCATCATCTGGCACTGAGCAAAATAATTTGGGTGTGAAATACGAACACCCTCTTTCTTGAACTCGCCCCACTTCTTATCGTTCATCGACTTAATCTCTAATAGAGACAGAGAGCCAGCGTCTATATCAATCAAACCATCGGCGTGTGCTTTTACGTGACCACCACACTCTTTCCACTCAAACTGCCTGCCTGTCAGGTCATCTTTCTCCATGACCTTGAAGCCGCCTTTCTTAAGGTCGGCTACAACCATGTCCTCTAAGACGTGGCCTAAAGCAAATATGCGTAGCGTATGCGGTGCAAAATCTTTGGCTGGATAGCCTTTTAATTGCATCTGCAAAAACGCTTCACAATTATTACCGATTAAAGAAGCGCCAAGGTATGGACGAAACTCTCTATCTTCAACAGAGGCCGCATCAATTTGTTTTATAATATCTTTGTTTTTCATGGAAAATGGGGGTGGTTCCTTCTCCAAAGACCACCCCCGCCCTTCTAGCACTTGGGAGGGAGGTAAGACTAAAAGGGAATACTGTCGTCTAAGTCCTCTTTAGGCAAATCATCTTCATTACTATCCGCTTTTCCAAACACTTGGTCGTCCTTTGGCGCATCGCCAATTGATACCTTGCCATCATCTGGTTTAAAGAACGGAGAGGTGGGGCGTAACTCACCCCCGCCTGGACGTATATTCCCTTCATTATCTCTCCAGTCTTGCCCAGCTTGGACGCGAACACCCAGCTTTAATCCAAGCAGTGATTTAATATCAGATGGCTTATCAGGAGTAGGGTGTCCACCGCACACCAAAAGTTCTTTCAACTTACGCATGCCAATTTCTACAGCTTGCGGAGATGTTTTGTGAACTATGTTTAGACGCTCTTGGACGTACTGTCCTGCGTCGTTTTCAAAGATAACAAGAATGAACTTGCCACCTTTTGCGGAGTCTTTAATAGACGCATCAGTGATAGAGACAATATGATTTCCAGGTGGGATTGTCTTGCGTTGGTCTCCACCGCCCCCTTCTACATTAGAAAGGTCAAGGCTTCCAAATCCATTATAATCAGTCATTAATTTTCTCCTCGGATTTCTTCGGGTTTTGGATTCTTTTGAGAAGTTCAACAATATTGCCGCCCTTCTCAATTGGACTTAGGCAGTTGGATGGGTCACGAGTTTTGCCGTGCCAACCATAAACATGGTCAGTCACGATTTGACGGTTCACCTGTATATCGGAACTGCTGTCGTCTGTTGAGCGTAAACCACAGAACACATGGTCAAAGAGCGCTGGCAACTTCTTGGCAACCTTAGTCTGCTGAACCATCGGCCAGTATTCATGGGCATCGTTATCGTTCTTCTCTTCCTTCGCAAGACATGTGACAAAGACTTCCATTGGCAGGTCTCTGATAAACTTCAACGCACCCATCATTTGGTTTTCGTACACTTGCCACTTTCTCATATCAGTAGGCTGGTCGAACGAAGACTCGACATCTTTCATGCACCTATCTGACATCTCGGTCAGAGAATCAATGGCTATCCACTTGTAATTTTGTTCTTTAAATTTAGGTGAGTTAATTAACTTAACAATGCCTGTAAAAGAATACCCGCCCTCTGGAAGTTTCTTAGCGAGATTTGGGTTCATGCTTTCGTCCCACATGTGGAACTCAACGTAGTCAATGTCTACGTCAGACAACGAGGCCAATCCACTTTCTCCAGAAAGTATAAGACCTTTACCATAGTTATCTGCGTAAAACCTACACTGATAAGTCTTACCAAAACCATGGTGTGCATATAAGAGTGTCTTATGATGCTTCATACCAGCTTCGCTGGTGCTACTGAACATTCCCATTCATTTTCTCCTTACGTTAATTTTAGGTTTTTGGGGGTTCACAATTCTGGCGGGTTCCAGAATATCCTTCATCGCCTGCGGTAGTTTTTCGTAGGCTTCTTTATCAACACGTAATAATTTTTTAACGTGGTCTGGTAATTTATCTGCGGCGTGAAAGATGCTTTCCAGTTGGTCGGTGTTCCAAGTAACGCGCTCTTTCGCTATGACATCGGCCTCGAACTCATCGCCAACTAACGTCGCTTCCGACATCTGGAAATCGCGCGCCACCTGTGCAAGCACTTTCTCTGCTTCTTCTATTTTTTCCTTAGCTTTAGCGAGAGCTAGGTGGCCAAGCTCTACTTGGTGAAAAACATCGTCAAGGTTTTCAACGAAAATTTTTCTATCGTCACCATTCGTGTAGGCGCTGTGCGCTCCTCGATAATTGGTGATTTCCTTTAATTGTGGTTTTGGATTGGTTTTATCGTCTTGGTTAGGAAGTCCTAATATCTTCATATCGTCACTTAAATTAAAAGTTTTAGTTGAATTACATATCGAAAGGTGTCATGTTCGCCATACAATGTCAACAAGTTATTAATTTATCCAATATGAAATTTAATGTAAAACAACTGATTGAAGACTGCGGTGGGGTCACTCGCCTCGCCCAGACTATAGGTGTGTCCCGCACAACCCCATACAGGTGGGTGCAACAAGACATGATTACAACGACCAAATTGTCCGAAATCAAAAAACATTTTTCATTAGACGTGGATATGTATTTTGAGGAGGATGAGAATGGAAACGGTAAACCAGGCGCTTGAGTACCTAGACGAAGGTCTATCAATTATACCAATAAGACCTGATACGAAACGCCCTGCTGTTAAGTGGATGGAGTATCAAAGCCGTCAGCCAACGGCTGACGAGGTAACGGATTGGTTCGATAAGTTTCCAGATGCAAACATCGCCGTTGTGACTGGCAGTATCAGTGGAGTTGTTATCGTCGATTGCGATAACGAAGAAGCTCTGAACGCGGCGATAAGTTGTGGGATGGAATCGACCATACGTGTAAGGACAAAGCGTGGCCACCACCTGTGGTTCAAGCATCCTATGGACGGAGTTCGTCGAGGCCCAAGGGCTGGGGGCAATTCAAGAGGACAGGATTGGCCGCGAGTTAATGGCCTAGACTTTCGGGGCGATGGCTCTTATGCATTGCTTCCACCCAGCAAGGGATATGAATGGGCTGTGCCAGAGGGCTGGGACAGAGAAGACGATATGCCCGTTTGGGAAGACTGGTCTCCTGTAAACGACCCAGCAGAGTTTCCCGACGTATCATTTGAAGACTTGGACTTATCATCTATTCAATTCGACCCTGCCGACAAAGTTAGCGAATGGGATAGGACTGAAGAGTTCGTAAAAGAAATGGGGTTTCCTGACAGCAAGATACCCACTGGCCAAGGAAACGCGCGTAATGACAGGGTGATGCGCTACACCAGCGAAATGATTTTGCTTGGAAACTTTGGGCCGCAACTACGTGTGCAAGTCAGGGCGTTTATGGACAAGTGGTTTGTTGAACACTTGCGAGACGTTGAGTTTGAGGAAACTGTATCAAGCATAGAGAAGTCAGAGCGTCGCAATCATCCCGAAAGGTTTGACCCACAAACTGGCGAATATATTTACAGAAGACCAGACCTTGTAGTTATCGACGATGAGAAGAGGGCGCGCAAACTAGTCACCGTTTCGGATGCGGAGCGGCTCGTTGAGGAAGGTAAGAGCCGACAATACCTAATCGAACCTTGGCTTAGACCAAACACAATTATACAGATACACGGATACAGTGGCTCAGGTAAGACAATGTTCTTACAGCATGCGCTATACGCTATGGCCGCTGGGCAAAGATACTTCGGTCCGTTTGAAATATGGAAGCCAGCCAATGTCTTATACTTGGACTTCGAGTTATCAAGCGGCGACCTTGGCAGGCGCATGCTTGATTTGAAAAGTTTATTCGGTGATGCGGGAGACCGCTTCCAAGTGTGGACGCCGTGGCTAGAGCAGGTTGAAATGAATTTGCGAACTGGTTCTGGCCTCAACGAACTAGCAGGATGGATAAACTTTACTAACCCAGACATAGTTGTGATTGATACTATCCGAACAGCGTGGTCTGGCATGAGTGAAAACTCGGCGGACGAATGGAGCCAAGTAAACCAACTGGCTCTACGTCTAAGAAACTCTGGTAAGTCTGTCATCATGCTACATCACTCGAACAAACCTGGGGACGATGGCCTTGGACGTGAAGCTGGTTCAACGAACCAGCTTACGGTTCTTGAAACACAGATACGCATAGCGCAGGTTTATCGTGACGAAGATACGGCGAAACAAAAAGCTGGAATTTGGAACGGTAAATACGAGCGTCCACCGATTGACTTACTCCAGCAGAAACTTACTGAAGAGTGGTATGTGTCGATGGTTCTCGAAGTTCGCTACGGTAAGGTTCGAGAGTGGACAGACTTGCACGACCCTATACAGTTTATTGGGTGGGCAACCCACAAGCTGACAGGCGAATCTAAGTTGGTATGCAGTTACTCAACTAAACAAAGAGCAAAAGAAATGGCTCTTACTGGCAAGTCTCCATCTGAAATTGCTATGGAATTGAACAGGCCGCTCGATGTTATAAACAAATGGCTTGAAATCGAAACTGAATATCAGTAGTAAGGGTGTCCGAGCGGGTGAGTGAGGTTGCTCAGGAGGCTTGCTTATTCACCCGTATCGGACCAACGTAGGTAATCCTCGTACCCTCTCCAAAAATATCTCTAACTTTGTTAGCGGACTCGAACAATTCGGGTGCTTCTTTTTTCCATTGCTCAATAAGTTCTGCCCACTCAGAGTCAGTAAAGTTTGCTCTAGTGTCGGCGTCCAAGGGTGGGAGTTTACTCAATAGTATTTTCGCCCCAACGACAAATTAGCATGGCGTCGGCATGGTTATCATCAACTGGCTCCACCCCATCGAGTTCGCGCGCGGCGTTTATCATGTCTTCTTTTGTTGCTTTGCCACTGCCCGTCGCCCATTTCTTAACCGTTGAGACGTTGACTGGGATGAAGGGTAGCTCAAAGTCAAAGGCTATGTGCTGTGCCTGCCAGAATAAACCGAGCAGTATGAGACGTGCGTTGCCCATCAACCCAACAGGAGGTAGCTCGCACACAACATGCGATGTGTAACGCTCTCTTAGAATTGTTCTAATATTAATGTCGAATTGAGCGGCCATCTGGCCGCGGTGTTTATCTTTGTTGGCGAGATTAATTACTCCACCCACCCCATCGGAGTGCGCCCAACCAGTTTTTGTAGCTAAGTCCAGGCCGAGAAACTTCTTTGTAGAAGTCATATCTAAACCAACCTATAAAATAAAAACCCGCCTAGCGAAGCTGAGGCGGGTAAAGGGGAGGTTTTAATTACTCTTAAATAACTAAAACACAAAGAAGTTTTAACATATTCGCGGCGTCTTGTCAAATTTAACACCTAAAGGTGTTGCATGTAAGTCACAAATCACAAACAATAGGCATATTACACACCAAAAGTGTAAATTTTTGAGGTTCGTATGCCAAAAGTTGTCAATGTAAGTGATGACCAGATGGATTGGCTTCGAGAGAATCACGACGCAATGAGTTTGAATGACGTCGCAACGCGTATCGGTGTATGTGTTGATACTCTTAAGCGAATACTGGTCCGCGAAGGGATAAGAGAGTTTGAAGGTGCGAAGTATGTAGTCGCGCGCAAAGAAAGTGTGGCCATGTGGGAGCGGCCGTGCATGGAGTGTGGCGCTAAAGAACACCGACCTAAGAACTGGTACTACTGCAAAAGCTGTAGGGCAAGCCGCGGGTATGACGACTAGGACGACAGTCTCCCGCTGTTACCCCATTGTTACCTAATGAAAACAGCAGATTTTGAAACGCTTGATGACATGCTTGAAGCCTTAGACGAGGTTTCAGAGGGTGGTTTAGTTGAGCAAGTCATACTGATTGCGAAAGTAACCAGCGATGATGATACAGAGCGACTCTTTTGTGGTTGGTCTCCCGATGTATTTGAAAACCCTACCGCCGCCGTTGGTAACATTGAATTTCTCAAGGCCAGAATATTTGAGATAGTGAGCATCCGACAACAGGCCCATTGATATGCGTAGATGTTGTGTCTGTGCGGCGCTTTTGCCATTTGAATCTTTTAGGATTCGCGGCCCCAGCGCTGGGAAGAAAGCAGGAATTATTTACGGTTGCTGTAAAGACTGCAACTCCAAGCGCTCTGCTGAGATTTCATCTCATCACGCGATATATATAAAGGACATTACCCGTGGGCGCGGGAATAGAACTCGACACTCTTGGGATATATGCACACTCGAAGTGTTGCTTCTATGGTATTTGCAAGACGGGCGTTGCGCAATTACAGGTAAGCCCATGACTACTCAGCGTGGGCTAGGTAAGAGCGTCCCAACTAACATGTCTATCGACAGAATAGACAACTCTATTGGTTATGAGTGGAGCAACATCCAATTGGTGTGTGACGTGATTAACAAGATGAAGCAAACCCTTACGTTATCCGAACTTATTGAATGGTGTGAAGCGGTAATCGGGACGACCAAGTCAAAAGAACTCGATACATTATCAGTGTGATACATGGAGTTTACTATGGCTAAGAAGAAAGGCCGCGTCTCCGCGGCCTGCAAAGGCAAGTCTCTTAACAAACCTTTCCGTACTCCTGGTGGGTCGAAGAAGTCTGGCGTATGCGTTAAGTCTAACGGTGGTGTAAAGGTCGTGCGTTTTGGAGACCCGAACATGAAGATTAAAAAGAACATACCAGCTAGACGTAAGTCATTCCGCGCACGCCACAACTGCGACAACCCAGGCCCAAAGACGAAGGCACGGTATTGGTCGTGTAAGGCGTGGTGATATGGCGGCGAAAAGAAAAAAGACTGCGGCCAAGAAGGACGCCTGTTACCACAAGGTAAAGTCGCGCTACAAGGTTTGGCCTTCCGCGTATTCTAGCGGGGCCTTGGTTAAATGCCGAAAAGTAGGAGCAAAAAATTGGGGCAACTCGTCCAAAAAGCGCAAGAAAAAGTAAATTATTTTCTGGGCGAAATGAACGACCGACTTGCGTCTATACTGATGGGAGTCGGCGTTTTCTGCTCGGCCGTAGTTCTGCATGAGTTGTTGATTGTAGGTAACTGGTCGCTACTTTGGTGGTACATCGCAGGTACTCTTGTGTTCGGAGTGCTTGCGTCTGCTTACGTCCACCGATACGTCTGTCATAAGTCCTGGGAATGTCCCAGGTGGTTGGATGTGTTGTTTGCGTTTACGTCTGGTGGTCTTGGCGTGGCTCCAGCGATACAGTGGTGTGCAATACATCGTCAGCACCACGCCCACCCAGATAGAGAGGGTGATGCTCACGGCCCACAGTTTTCCATTTGGCATAACTTAGCTGTTAGTTTTATTCCTCCGCGAGTGAAGTACGTAAGAGACTTGCTACGCAATGACTTGTATCGCGCGCAATATCATTACTACATACCGCTTTCAATGGTTACTGCGGCATTATCTATATCGCTGATTGGCTTTCCCGAATGGTGCTTTGTCTACTTAACTGTGGTCGGACACCAAGTAGCCAGCGTCTACACTGGTCACTGGAAGTGGTTTCCGCAAAATCATTTCATGGCCGCTGTGTATTCACCTGAAACTTATCACAACGCACACCACGAGGACGCGCAGAGTGCGCGTCTCGGACTTGTGGACATACCTTACTGGCTAGTAATTCAGTGGTTTCCACACAATGAAGGACGTAGGGGGTAAGTGAAATGGAACCTATCAGCACTGCGTTAACTGGTATTGCATTGGTGCAGAAGTCTGTTGAATTTATCAAGAGCAACATCTCTACAGCCAATGATATTAGAGACATTGCGGGCAGTATTGATGCGTTGTTTGCTGGCGAGAAACAAGTACAGCAGGAACGGTTCGGCAATAAGTCGGTGCTTGGTCAAACCAAGGACGCGGCTCACAGTGTCATTGATGCGAAGCTGGCACAGGAACAAATGGAAGAGATATCAATACTGATAGATAACCGCTTTGGGTATGGGACATGGCGACAGATTGTTAATGAACGGGCGAAGAGACTACAGGAAGAAAAGGAACGGATACGGGAGGAAAAGCAAGCGGCCCTTAGACGTAAAAAAGAAACGCAAGAAACAATGCGTATCGTTGCAACGGTGGTCGGCGTCGCAGGTTTTGTTTCAGCGCTCATAGTGGTCGCACTAATGGCATGGGTGGAAGGATAAGTGATATGGCAGGACGACGAAAAGGTAAGAAATCCAATAGTCTGAAGACGTGGTTCGCACAAAACAACGGCAAAGGTTGGGTCGATTGTAAAACAGGTAAGCCTTGCGGCCGACAGAAGGGCGAGAAACGTAAGAGTTATCCAGCATGTCGGCCGACAAAAGCACAATGCACATCAGCGGCGAAGAAGAAGACGTCGTCCAAGAGAATAAGTTGGAAGAAGAGGTAGTAAAATGTGGGGAACAATCGTCTCTAGCGTATCATCCATTGCCACTGGCGTACTCAAGAACCGCCAAATCAAGGCAGAAGCAAAGGCGCGTGTACAAGTGGCTCGTGTCGAGGCCGAAATCGCGCAGATTGAAAATGCGGCGAAAAATGTGGCCGACTATGACATCGCGGCGCTCAAAGAGACGAGGTATTCGTGGAAAGACGAGGTAGCTTTGCTCGTGGTAATTTCGCCCTTCATTGGGTCGTTCTTGCCTTGGACGCAAGACTACGTCGCAATCGGCTGGCAACACCTAACAGAACACGCGCCTGATTGGTACGGTTGGATATTTTGCGGGGCCATAGCTGGCTCACTAGGCATCCGCTGGGCGGTGACTGGCTGGTCAGGAAAAAAGAAATGAGCCTAGACGACCTGAAATACTTTAGTCGTGAAGAACTGAAGTGCCAGCACTCTGGCCAAGAAGGTATGGACGTAGAGTTCATGCAACTCGTAGACAAGATGCGAGACGAGCTAGGCTTCCCATTCCCAGTTAACTCAGCTTATCGCTCTCCCTTGCATCCAATCGAGGTGCGAAAAGAAAAGCCAGGGGCGCACGCCTCTGGCCAAGCCATAGACATTGGCGTCTCAGGTGAGCGCGCGCTCAAGCTAATCGAGTGTGCGCTTGCCAATGGCATAACTCGTATAGGCATACAACAAAAGGGACCAATCAATGGACGATTCATCCATCTCGACGTCTGCACAAATTATACCTCTCCCGCAATCTGGAGTTACTGATGGCGAAACAAACATCGTTCGTTTACCAATCACCGACAAAGAGCAGGCGAAGAAAGAAAAAGCGTGGTCTGCACTTGCGAAAGAAGCTAGGACCGAGGCATCATTTAAGAATCCGATAGAGATATTAGAGTTCCCCATACTGAGTGAGGAAGATTGCGGTAAAGTTAAAGACGTTGTGCTTTCTCTCAAAGACCAATGGATACCCCGCGGCGATAATTCTTTTTGGACTATTGGTGCGTCTACATACAATGACTTGATGGTACACGAAGAGGGTCACGCGTCTTACTATGAGGTAGCGCAAAAGAACAATGTGATTATTGAAGCATGCTTCAACCCGCTACTACAGGGAGTGCGAGACATAATCGGAAGGCTATACAAAAGAGAATGTGTTGACCTGCCGTTCGCAGGTTTGATGGGCTTTCATATATTCGACAG
>Ga0181404_1000655_pt1 | contig 10459 bp, 11 predicted proteins | sample 27SPOviralmetaG_FD_130133 | JGI IMG/M metagenome (GOLD analysis project Ga0181404, IMG submission 130133) | Marine viral communities from the oligotrophic San Pedro Time Series (SPOT) site, San Pedro Channel, CA, USA - 27 SPOT_SRF_2011-10-25 | ecosystem: Environmental > Aquatic > Marine > Strait... | reverse complement strand
ATACCAGTAAATCTTTTTTCTGCTTTTGTAGAATTATTTCTACATATACTATTGAATATTTCTTTATTTTCAGTATTGGGATTTGGACAGAATTGTTGTTTTTTATTATATTTTTGATGATATTCTTCTGCTCTATAAAATCTATTATTTTTAACAGATAATAATTTAGTTACTATTCTATTTTTATTATGTAATTTATCTAAAAAATCTTCATATATTTGTTTTTCTTTTTCATTACTATAAAATACAATTGATCTATATTGTGTGCCTATATCATTTCCTTGTTTATTTAAACTGGTTGGATCATGTATTGAAAAAACATATTTTAATAATCCTTTATAAGATATTTTACTAGGATCATAAATTATTTTAACAGTTTCAGCATGATTTGTATTTCCCTTTAAAACATCATTATATGTTGGATTATGGGTTTTACCTCCCATATATCCTACTTCTGTATTTAAAACTCCATTAAGTTTATCTATCTTTTCTTGAATTCCCCAGAAGCATCCGGCAGAAAAATAGGCGGTATTATGTATTGATTTATTATGAGTTTTAGATGATTTATAAGTTTTAGATAATTTATGATTTCTTTTACTATATCCACCCTTCTTTATATCCCTTTTATTACAATCTTTATAGGGAGCACAACTACTTCTCATAGTAAAACCGCGTATTTTTCTCCTAGTGCATCGTTTTTTACTAAAGCGTCTTTGTAAATTAAAAACCTTTTGGTCACTTTTTCTTATACATTTCTTATGATTTTTTTCAGTTATTTTACAACAATCTATCATTATTAATAATTAATGATATAAAAATATAATTAATCTTTAAAAAATAATTAATTAAATTTGAATTAAAATTATTATTTAAATTAATCATAAATAATATCATAAAATACTATCTTAAAAAATATGAGTAAGATTTTTGTGATCGGTTTCAATAAAACAGGTACCAGAACCATCCATAATTACTTTAAGGAGAATAGTGTCCCTTCTCTCCATTGGGTGTATAGACGATTGGCAAAAAGAATTGCAGCAAATGATCTTGAAGATAAACCGCTTTTAGACGGATATGATAATTATACTGTTTATAGTGATATGGAAGATCATATTAATTTTAATTTTGTGCATGTTACTCATTTCAAGCAATTAGATGTTCAATATCCTAATTCAAAATTTATCCTGAATATTAGAGATGTTGAAAACTGGATTAAGAGTAGAAATAATCATATGGACGGAAAATACGCGGATTATTTCTGTTATAGATTAGAAATAAATAGAGATGTACTAAATGATTTATGGAGAAAAGAATTTTGCGAGCATTATAACAATGTTGTAGAATATTTTATGGATACAGATAAACTCCTAATATATGATATTGAAAAAGATTCAGTTGAAAAACTTAATGCGTTTTTCCCAGAACACAAATTAGACAGTAAAAAATATACTCACGAGGGTAAAACAATACAATAGAATATTTAAAATAAAACATTAGAATAAAATTAAATAATAAATATGTATAATTTCAAGAGTATTATTAATTTTTTATTTATATTAATTTTTTTTCTAATGTTTTATTATAAATAACTATTTAATGCCTAGAACACGAAAAAAATCTGGGACCGTAAAAAAACAAAGACCAAGAAAAGTAAAAAGAACTAAAAGATTAAATAAAAATATTGCAGGGGGAGGTAAAAGTCCAAAAGATAGGTTACAGGAACTTAAATCTACTTTGAGATTATTAAAAGGTGAAGGAGATCCGCGCACTGTTGAAATGAGGGAAGAGATTGAAAATAAAATTAAAGAACTTGAACGCCAAATTGAACTGCCACCTGAACCTATGCCCGGTCGCCTTAGAAAATCTAAAAGTCCTTCAATAAAATCACTTATATCTCTACAAAAAGAATTACAGGAACTTAAATCTACTTTGAAATTATTAAAAAAAGAAGGAAATCCGGACACTGATAAAATGGAAAAAGATATTAAAAAACTCAAACTCCAAATTAAACGCCAAAAACCTCCTCCACCGGAATCTATGCCCCCCGGTCGCTTTAGAAGATCTAAAAGTCCTAGATCACACCATGCTGAAGAAACTTTTTCTTTAATCATTACAGATTTTGATAATCCTAGTGTTACAAAAACAGTTGATGGTTTAAAAAATAAAGATACAATACGATGGCTTAAAGGCGAATTGAGATTTGTTGAAAATATAGAATTAATATATAATGGAATTGTATTAGAGGATAAAGATACATTAGAATCTTATATGTTACGCGAGGCGAGGGCGGCGTCGCCGATCGACCGTCGCCTCCCGCCGCCCTCGCCGGAAGAAATATTATATTATAAAATAGGAGAATTATCAAAAAGTGATAAATCAAAACTTGAGCAAATGAGAACACAAGTTGAACCTGAACCAGGTATGTCGCCAATTAGAACATCTCCCAGAACTCGTCATTCTTCACGTCGGTCTCGTCATTCAACGCCCAGAACTCGTCATTCATCGCCCAGAACTCGTCATTCATCGCCTGGAAGTCCAGAGGATGAGTTCAAAACAATAAAAATAATTGAACAGGGAATGGAGAAAACAAAAGGGAAAAAAGGAAAATTTAATCTATACTTAAATATAAATAAAACAAGTATAAAAGATTTAAAAGCAAGACTTTTTGAAACTCCTCGCGCGTTCAAATTAGGCGATAATCTAGAAGAAATAATTCTTTATAAAAAAATAGTGGGTAGTGGTAGTAATGTAAGAGAATATTATAAAAAATTAGATGATACGGAAATGATAAGTGAGAAATACGAATATATAGTTGAATTTAAAGAAAAAGCATCTAGAGGCAGCACCAGAAAAAAAAGAAAACACAAAAAAACTAAAAATAAGAAAAAAAGGACAAGGCGTAAATAATTAATAATCTTAAAAATAATATATATTAAACAATATAAATAATGCTCCCTAGAGATTTATTATATATTATTATAAATAATATAAAAAATAAAAGAGACCTAGCTGTTTTATCTCTTGTTTCACGAGAATGTTATGTCGCTATTCATGAAATTTACGACTATATTTATGTTGATTTATATAAAGATTTAATATGCGATTTATATGATTCTGATTATAATTATGATAATAATAAAAAATATAATATTAAAAAATATAATATTAAAAATAAAGAAAAAAATAAAAAATATAATTTACAATACTATAAATCAGATTGCACTAGTAATGAATTTTATGAAATATCATTAAATAAAAGAATATTTGAACTTAATTTCCATCTTCCTAAATGTAATACATCGCCTTATAAATTCATTTATAATATTAATATCATTAATTTGGAGAGTGCTTACAGGGTGACCATTAAAAATTGCGATAATATTTGGAATATTAAAGGAATATTAAATAACAAATTACATGAAGTAAATATAATATCCTGTGGATTTATTAGAGATTTATATTTATTATGTAATATTCCCGTTGTTAATATTCACGACACCAAATATATGTTATATAATATATTGTCTGAACAAAATGAATCAATGTTTTATAAATTAATAGGTAAAATAATGGATTCAAGTATGAAAGACATTAAAGTGAAGAGTGTAAATGGTAATCAATTGAAAATTTATCAATTTTATAATTATAATTGTAATTCTAATATTGATTTGGGATATAATTCTAATTCCAATTATAAATTTATTATTTAAAAATCATATTAATATTTTCGATTTTTCTAATATTAACCGGTTTTTATTACAATACAACACATATTAATTTTAAACTATAATCATAAATTTATATATATATATATATATCATTATTTTTAATATTTTTAATATTTTTAATATTTTTAATATTTTTAATATTTTTAATATTTTTAATATATTTGTTATAATTTATAAAATTTATTTATAATTCCATTAAAGAATTATTATTACATATATATTTATTATCTGATGGTGATTGGATCCCTTGACTTATTAATACTGCACTTGTTAATCCAACAATAAAACATGTTATTACCCATCCTAATGCCGTTTTTAAAAATACTCTACAATTAATTCCAGAGAATGTACTCTTTTTGTTTTCTAATAATCCTACTCCTATAGTTGCTCCTACTTGACAATGTGTCGTTGATAAGGGAATTTTTAATCGACTACCTAAAATAATTACTAATGCTGAACTCAATTCTATTGATACTCCTCTAGATGGTGTAATTTTAACTAATTTTTCACCAATTGCATATGTGATTTTCTTACCATAAATTAATAATCCAGCTGCTATACCTATTCCACCTAATCCTAAAATCCAATAAGCGTCATCATTCATATTAGATTTATTGTCTATTTTCCCACCTGATTGATATATAACCCAAATAGTAGCAAATGGACCCACCGCATTGGCAACATCATTCGCGCCATGACTAAATGAATCACAAACAGCAGTAAATATTTGTAGATACTTAAATACTTCTTCTGTTTTCTCTGAGAATTTCTCAGCGTCATTATGTAATTTGGTTACTCTATTTAATTCATTATTACTTTTAATATATAATTCACCTTCTTTTATTTCAATAGGCGCTAATTCTATATCATTTTGTTGATATTTATTATTAACATATTCTTTTAATTTTTTTACTAATGGAATTGTAATTAATGTACTCACAATACCTATTCCAAATGACATTCCAAATGCCTGTATAAATGGAATCTTATGTAATCCTAATCCTTTTGCTCCTTTATAAATAATAAAAAAAGAATTAATAGTTAATGTAGCACCAATTAAAATCGGATATACAAAATTAATTCTATTTGAATTGAATTCTTTTCTTAATACAAATTTTCTTGTTAGGAAAAATAGTAAGCACGATATTAATCCAGATAATACAGGAGAAATAAACCATGATGTAATTATTCCACCAACGCCTCCAATATATGGAAATGTATCCACTGATTTATACCATATTACACAATCGGTGCCTTTTAAAATCATTGTCATTCCAATCATTCCACCTACACAAGAATGTGTTGTTGATACAGGCATTTCAAAATAACTCGCAATAAATAGCCATAATCCAACAGCAAATATAACCCACATATTTCCATACATTAATAAATCGGCATCATCTTCAAAACATCTATAATCTGATATTCCCTTTCTAATTGTATTAGTAACATGACTACCCATTAAAATCGCACCAGATGTTTCGAATATTGCTGCCAACACTACTGCTTGTCTAATAGTTAATGCTTTGGAACCTACAGATGTTGCAAAAGCATTTGCAGCATCATTAGAACCAATACCTGCAGCAGCAAAGAATGCGAATATACCACCTACAATAACAATCCACTGATACATTATCTATTTTATAAAAAAATAATGATAGATTTTTATTTCTAAAAAGTTGAATACGACTTATAAGTTAATTAGATAATATCTTTAAATAGTAAATATTAAATATTTTTATATGAGCATACACAATTAATACAATGTTTATCTTTTATTCTTTCTAAACATATATTATCTTTTTTATTATCATTTTTATTATCATTTTTATTATCTTTTTTATTATCTTTTTTATTATATTTTAATAAGGATAAATTACTTAAATTACTTAAATTATTTACATTAATTATTTTACCTATCGTGATATTTTTTATATATTGTCTTATAATTGAGTATATTACCATTTATTATAATTTATATTTTATTTTCATTAGTAACATCTTTAGGTAATTTAATATTCACATTAATACCACACGGACCACAATGATCGTGATTTGATCTATCAATACGTTCATTAACTGATTTTTCGCATTCTAATAATGACCATCTACCAAGATTATTTACATTTTTACTAATTACTTTACCAGGAGTAATATTTTTAATGTATTGTTTAATAATTGAATACATAACCATCTTAAAAGATTATTTATATTTATTTATAATATTTTTTTAAGATTATTTTTAAGATTATTTTTTTAATTTAAATAATAAAAATATTTTTCAAATTTATTCACCTCCTGATAATATATTTAATATTTCTTCATTATCATCTTCGAATGATTCAGCATCATCAATCGGTGTTCTATTCCATCTATCACTCGTTATGTTAACATTAACTACATTTACTAAAAAATCTACTACTTCAATTCTTCTTTCACATACTGCTAAATGTAATGGCGTTCTCCCATCATAATCTGCTTGGTTCATATCTATACCTTGTATATACATTTGTTTTAAATGTTCTAAATCTCCCTTAGATGCCGATAAATTTAGTTCATAAAATTGATTTATTTTATTATTATTATATTCATTAAATAATGGATTAATTTTATCTGAAGAATTATCGAATATATGAAAATTAAATGTGTCACCAAATATTTTACAAAATTCTATACCTCTAAATGAATTTCCTATTTCATCTAATTTTGGAGACCAAGTACATATCCCCATTACATTTGGAATAACTATCATAATAGCGCCAGCAACACCTGATTTTGCTGGAATACCTATTTTAAAAGCAAACTCACCGGAATAATCATACATTCCACATGTCATCATTATAGATAATATACTCTGAACAGTATCTGAACTCCATATACGTTTACCTGTTAAAGGATTTATTCCGTTGTTTGCTAGTGTTGATGCCACGACAGACATAATCTCGCAATTAACTTCAATAGAACAACATTGAAAATATAATTCAAGAGTCTCATTAATATCAATATTATCCGGAAAACCAATTTTCTTTTTATCATTACGCTCCTTCATAAAATATGCTAATGCAAAATTACGATCAGCTGTATTTTTTTCAGATAAATAAACTGAATTATTAAATCCTATCTTATAAATATTTCCAGATAAATCCTCCCATTTTTTAGTTATATATTCATATCGTTCAGCAGAAGATAAATTATTTTTAATAAGAGATGTTGTCATTATTGCACCAGAATTAATTAATGGATTATGTGGTTTTCCCTCTTTATTTAATAGTAGTTCATTAAATGATTGTCCACTTGGTTCTCTTCCAACATATTTATGAACTTTATCACTACCTATATCTTCTAATACTATCCCATAATTAATAGGTTTACAACATGATTGAACACTAAAATCAACTTTTGTATCTCCAATAGAATATCGTTGTCCATCAATGGTGCAAACAGATATACCATATTGATCAGAATCTACACGCGCTAATTGTGGAATATAATCAGCTACATTCCCTCCATTATTTGAATGTGTTTTACTATATATTGAATCTATTTCTAAGCAAAATTTATCAAATCGTGGAATTACGAGCATATTTTGAAATATTTTTTGTAATATTAAAATGTATTTTGTTGATAAATTAACAAAATCATTATAATTTATTTTATCATATTGTGATAAAACTTTAAAATATTGTGATATACGAGGATCATCTGTTAATATACCTTTACTATTAATATATTTTATATAACTTTTAACATTAATATAGTCATTTTCGGACATGGTCATAAAAATTCTCTTTTCAATAGATATTTTATGTTTATTTAATAGCATATTTGTAAGTTTATCCCAAGACATAATATAATTTAAATATAATTTAAATATAAATTATTAATAATCTTTTAAATAATTTATTTAAAAAATAATTTATTTAAAAAATAAATTATTTAAAGAATAATTATAATTAGTTTAATTAAATAAAATTAAAATGCTATTAGAATATATTTGGTTAGATAAAGAAGGCAATCATAGAAGTAAAACAAAAGTATATAATAAACAATTACCTAAAAATGTAGAGGATTTACCCGATTGGAATTACGATGGTTCTTCGACTGGTCAAGCGCCTGGAAATGATAGTGAAGTAATTATTAAACCTAGAGCAATGTTCAATGATCCATTTAAGCGTGAAGTTGGAAAATTAATATTATGTGATACATGGTTACCTAATGGTGATGCACATAAAACTAATACACGACACAAAGCACAAGAAATCTTTAATCATAATAAAGATTTAAAACCTTTATTTGGGATTGAACAAGAATTCTTTTTATATGATAATAAAAAAAATTGTCCTATTGGATTTTCTGAAGATATCCCTGAACCACAAGGTAAATATTATTGTAGTATAGGCAACGGATATGCAATCGGTCGCGAATGTATTGATGAGGCATTTGATAATTGTTTATATGCTGGATTACAATTAACTGGGTTGAACGCGGAAGTGGCGCCTTCTCAATGGGAGTTTCAAGTATGTGCTTATGGAATTGATGCTGCCGATCAATTAATTGTAATGAGATATATTATTGATAGAACTGCCGAACCATATGAATATAATTTAAATATTCAACCTAAACCCTTAAAGGGTGATTGGAATGGTTCAGGTTGTCATACAAATTTCAGTACTGAACCTATGAGAAATGAAGGCGGATGGGATGTTATTATTAACTCTATTAAGAAATTAGAAAAAAAACATGATTATCATATGGAGAATTATGGTGAAGGTAACAGAGATAGAATGACCGGATTACATGAAACAGCGTCATATGATAAATTTAGTTGGGGTATTGCCGATAGAGGTTCATGTATTAGAATACCTAGAGAAACAGAAAAGAATAAGTGTGGGTATTTTGAAGATAGGCGTCCTGCATCCAATATGGATCCATATAGAGTTACATCATTAATATTTGAGACAACTTCACTATAATAATTAATAAATAAATTAATAATTAATAAGTTAAATATTATATAAAATTTTATAAGAATAAATTATAAATTATTATTATAAATTTATAAATTATAAATGATTAGTCGTTGCTGCTTAAGTCCTTCTATGAAAAATATATTTTTACAATTAGAAAGCATTGATGAAAAAGACAATGTTAAAATAATCGCATATAAAAAAATATTATATTCTCTTTATAAAAAATACAAAATGAAAAAATGTGCCTCATATTTATTAAGAGCATTACAATTTTTCACAGGTTTAGGTATAACTACATTAACAACATATAATAATCCATATTTTAAAGATAATGTAACACAATTAAATATTGTTGTATGGTATATATCATTATCAAATAATTTAGTAAATATTGCATTAGAAAAAGTGCAATCATATAATATTGCTGATGAAAAATTAAAAATTAAATTATTAGTTGGTGAAGGTCATAAATATTTAGATGATTATAAAGACTATTCATTATATAATCCAGATGACCCTACAAATAAATTATTATATTTTGAAAAATGCTATAAAGAAATTATAGATCAAACACCTTATAAATATCTTATTTATCAGAGTAGACGACCCAGTCATGTAACTTATAATACAAAACAAAAAAAATTAGATATATGTAAAGCATGGGAAGGTAGCGATGAGAAAGAAGATAATGTATTTGTTGAGCAAATTTAGCGATCTGCAAAATAATCATTTACAATACTATAACAATTTTCTTTATCAAATGTAATATAATATTTATCACTCCCATATCCCTCTTTCTCTACATTACCTATTATAAGAGGTTTCATAACAGCCGAATCTGCCCATTTATCCCGGATATCAATTAAATCATCTTTTTTAAGTTTAAATTCCCCTAAATCAATAAGTTCATATTGATTTTTCCAAGTTCTAAAATTATTAGGATCTTCGAAATCCCCGTCTAACCATTTATGTCGGATAATTTTAGCAGAACACTCTTTATTTATTATGTAAGATACAGACTTTAGATAGGGTCCAGAACTCTTGATTTCACAAATTACAGTATTCATAATTATGACAATATTTTTAAAAAATTTGTCTTAAATTAAAAAGTTATTTATAATTTTTTTTCAAATTAAATTTTATTTTTTAATTTATCTAATATTTTATTTAAGATATATTTATATTAAAATAATATTTTTATATATTATAATGGATTATATATCTAAAATAATAAATTATACAATATCATTTTGTGTTGGAATATTTATAATAACATATTTATTTAGAGTACCATATTATTTAACTGGAAAAAATAAGATAGTTAATGAATATTATATAGATAATTTTGCAAAAAATATACCAATGGATTATATATTTGTATTGATATATTTATGTATTGCGTGTTTATTTATAAAACATTTTAAAATTAAGGACACATTACATAAACTAATTGTTGTCGCATTAACAACAATGTTGATAACAGGCGGATTTATGGTTTATTTCACGTCAAAAAAAATGACTCATAATTTCTTTTCAAGATGGTTTCACAATGTTGGATGGACATCATTAATTTACGACTCATTATTACTTTGTTTTATATATTATATATATCTATATTTAGAACGTGAAATTGGTCTCTAACTTTTCAAATTTTAAAAAAGGACTCTTAATTACCTTATATTTTTGAATGACTCATTAAAACTGTTCATATATATAAAAGTAATTCAAGACTCATTTTAATTAAATTTGAAATTTTTTATT
>Ga0181404_1000651_pt1 | contig 10490 bp, 13 predicted proteins | sample 27SPOviralmetaG_FD_130133 | JGI IMG/M metagenome (GOLD analysis project Ga0181404, IMG submission 130133) | Marine viral communities from the oligotrophic San Pedro Time Series (SPOT) site, San Pedro Channel, CA, USA - 27 SPOT_SRF_2011-10-25 | ecosystem: Environmental > Aquatic > Marine > Strait... | reverse complement strand
GTATCACTTGATGATGAACTTAATTATTTATCACACGAATTTATACCATATTAATATTTTGCTCCATCATTCTCATCTATTATATTGTTTATTTGTATAAATTCCATTAAATCACATTCATCTGTAATCTTATAGTCTTCGCTTTTGTGTGGCGGCATTTACTATATAATATAATATCTTATAATTTATCATTTAGCCATACTCCCGTACATAAGTGCATACCATAGCTTCCTTTCTTTTTATATTCTTCTATGTGCAAATTATTATTTTTTGTAGGTGGATGAAATAATAGTCGCTGAGGAATATTAATATCATTTTTATTTAAATAATTATTATACATATTAAAAACAAATATAGGACCAGTGCTTTTAATAACATTATCAAAACCATCAAAAGGTAAATTTTTTCTATCAATATTAAATAGTGTATCAATTAATGATTTCCAAAATGGATGATTTGGAACAGAGGCAAATATACAATTTCCTAAACTTGTTAATTTATTATTATTATCTAAATCACGATTTGTTGGTATAACAACTTTTTCATTTAATATATCAAATTGTTTAAACATTAAATAATCCATATCTGCGTATAATCCACCATATTTGTACATTAAAAAATATCTAAACATATCTATTTTCATAATCATTCTTGGTAATTCATTAAACTTGTCATAATATTCTGGAAATTCTGTTTTCATTAACATATCTATATCCTCATCTGTATAAAAACGATATTCAAAATCAGGATGTAATCTTTTAATTTCTGTTTGACACATTTTATATGTTTCTGGTAAATTATGATTTTTGTATGTTTGATGAATTATTTTTGGTATAGTCATTTATAATATATTATTTATAATATATTATATTTAAACTTATAATCGGCGTTTTAAATGTTCAAAGGTGTAAAAGATAATTGAAAACAAATTGCATGCAAGCCAAATATAAATATTAATGCTATATTTATCATTATTAATATTTATTAATTCTTATTTATTATATTTTTATTAATTATTTATAACAATCAACAACTATAGACATCGGTCTAAATGGATTTTTTACCCTGTTATCATGATCTGGTGTTCTTGAGATATACCCTTTGCTATAATCTATTTTATTTGTAATAGGATTATTATTTTCATCATAGTAATGTAAATAATTTATTTTATCATTTAAAAAGTTGGTTGATTCTAATAATGATTTAACAGAATTAAAAACTGGAAACCAAACATGTCCTCCTGCAATTACTTTTTTGTTAATTATATCATATCTACCACCACCACCTTTGTCAAATATAATATTTCCATTACCATCCTTTTCAGAACGATTATATAAAACATCACAGTTATAATCAGGCATTGATAAACGAAATAGTCCTCCTGGTTTTAATACTCTAAATATATCATCAATAGATTTTTTTAACATTCTATATTCTATGTGTTCCATTACATCTTCTGATTGTATTATATCAACTGTATTATTTTTTAAAGGTAATGTCTGAGTAATATCATGTTTAATATGGTATTGATCCTGATTATGTAAAGATAGTCCTATAAAAGGTATATTTGTATAATCACGTCTTTGTTTTGGCATGTCTCCACAATACAAGAAAATCTTATCATTATTAACAATATTTTCAAATTTCATAATATATATTATATTATTTCTATAATATATTATTTCTATAATATATTTTTTTTGAATATTTCATAATCACTTATTCTAATATTAAAGGTATATTATACTTTTAAATATGGAATTACCTGATTCTTTTTTGAAAACACGAAATTTATTAGAAAACTTTACCTATGAAGAAAAATTAAAATCATTTGAACTACTTCAAAATCATATTTTTAAAAAAGTTGCATCAAATGAAAAAATTTTTATCGGACGATTATCTGGAAATGAACCAAATCTAGCTGGACGATTGTTATCAAAAATAAATCCTCAATTATGTGAAAATTCGTGTTATTGGTAAGAATTATTAATTTATTACACTATCTATCTATATAAACGTATTTTATATAGATATATATGAAAAAAAAATTATTAATCCAAAATAAATATTCATTTCATTACGAAATAATAGAATCTGTTATAGTAAAGTATTATGAAATTTTAGAGATTGATAAAGATACTCCCATTGATATACATTTAGATGTAAATGATGATAAGAGCTTCAGACTATATATAAATCAGAAATATCCGAATGTAATTTTTAACCATTTACAAGAATACGATTATTCTATAGACTGCACAATATATCCTGGCGATGGTTTAAAGTTGGATAAGACAAAATCAAATAATAAATATATTTCTCATAAAATAAACTCAGAATATGAAGAAAACCCCAATGTGTATTTTTTAACACCATTATCAAAATCAAACTATTTTTATGCTGATATACTCCCATATAGTGATAATAAGACTGTTTCTGATATTCCTATTTACATAATTCAAGGAAACTTAAACCAAGGTAGAAGATATAATAATTTACTTATGAAAATACTAGATAATACTTATCAATATGAATTTATTATTAAACTTGTTGGCAGGGGTCATTTACCAACTGAATTAAAAAAGTACGATAACAAAATTATATTGAAAAATAATTTAGATTTTGCTAATTTCCATAAAGAATTTTTAGATGCGTATTGTATATTACCTTTGATTTCAAAAAAGACACATTCACATTATTACACTTCAAAATTAACGTCAACTATAAATTATGCTCGTGGATATAAATTAAAATGTTTAATAGACAAAGATTTACAAGAAATTTATAAGTTAGATAATGTTGAAATATATAATGATATTAATGATATATCAGAAAGTTTTAAAAATACGTTGGAGAAATTTTATAATAAATAATTTATATATACTTTACAAAAAATATATACAGGGGACTTTGTTTTAAATGACAAAATAACATCATGTGTAATGTCTTCACCAGCACCTACACAATAAATTATACTATTTTCATTTAATTTTGGTAAATGCTCTGGATAATAAAATCCACCATATTGTGTTCCAAATCTCACAATATTAATCATATAATATATTTGAAATCATTGTTTCCCAACAATTTGAACTGTGGACATTTCTTTGATACCATTCATAACAATTATTTGACATAATATTCCATTCTTCTTCCGATATTTTTTTTATTTTCTCAATTAATTCATTTGGTTCTAATACCCGTATATAATGTATATTTTCAATTAATGGGTTCATGTAAGAACTTGTTGTAACTTCAGGTGTAACAATTGGAACTGTGCCAAATGCCATTAATTCTACCTCTCTATGACATTTTGAACCATAACCTCTTAAACATAACCCATACTTTGATTCACGTAATTTCATTAAATATTCTTCGTGTGTAAATTTATGTTTTTGCCCTTTTGTGCAATGATATTCACTTAAAACCTCACTCCAAGATTTATCTTTTCTATAATTATCTTGTACATTATTTTCAATATTCCCAATAAATATAGATTCTATTTTTCTTTCATTATATTTCAAAATACCACTTTTCTTTAAAATCTTTTCCATTAACATTGGCTTCCTAGGCCAAAAAATCCAAGGCAATATATTTAAATCTTTTATATTTTTCTTTATTTGTATACCTTCTACATTTATATCACCATTACCAAGTAGTATCAATGATGCATTTACTATTTCATTATTACACCATTCTAACGTTGGACGGTCATAAGTCAATATATTTGGTTCTAACCAACAATGAATGGTATTATTAGAAAATATTAATTCAACATCTTTATTTTGAACTTTCATCAATAATGGTAATTCACGATAACTATCATTTTTATGATTCCCCCACCCTCGTATAGGTTGTTTTGGAATCTTCAATATCCAACTTTTATTTATTACTCTATAAATAATCAATAATAATTTATAATGTTTTATCTCAAATAAATGTTTTAATATTATTTGATTAAAATCCTTGAAACGTTGGTCTAAAAAATGCGTATGTATAAATTTCATTGGTTTATCTTTATATAACAACCCCTTACTTCTATCAGAAGTTATATAACTTCCTATTTTATCTGAGTTCTCATCTGATAAATAATATCTCCAACATTGTAAATTATAATTTTCACCAAATTCAAAATAATCATATTTTTTTACAAGGTCTTCAATAGAAGCTTGATCAAAATATCTAGATTTGTCAGTGAATTTAATCCAATCATCCGGAACATTATTATTTTTTGTCCATAAAACTCCTCCATTATAATATCCAGTTTCATCTATATATTTTTGACTTATTATTTGAGGAGATACACCTAACTCTTTTGTATCATCTACATCATTTATTATATCCATTATAATTATATCTGAATCCAAAAATAAAGTATCTTTTGATTTTTCTAGAGCTCTTTTTATTACATTTGCTTTCATCATTTGAAATTCACTCCATATACCTTTTTGAACCATTGACATTCTATTTAATCCATCGTATTTATCCAACTCTACACAAAAAACAATATTTAATTTCGGTTTAGGTGTCATATTATCTACTTCATTTTTTGTTTTGCTATCACACATTATATATATTGTTTCATTTCTATGATATAAAGATAATGATAACAATAATCCTATTAATTCATAACTACAATTATAAGTTGATATTGTACAAAATGATGATGGTTTCATTAAACTATTTAAATTAGTAATTTTAAATACTTTAATATTATATTTCAATAATTATCTATAGCTACATAACTATCATATGTGCTTTTTTTGCATCTCGTTCTACAATAGTATTACATAATTTCCTAATGGTCATCCAATTATTTCGTAAATTATCTTCAAAATTTTTAATATTATGAATATCATATCTAGGCTTCCCTCCCACATTATTACAATAATGTTCCTTTAATGGAAAAAAAGCATTTAACTTACGATATACCTCATTTATCCAATCATCACAAAACCAATTAATTAATTCAGGAGGAAAATAATAGTTAAACAGTTCTTTATGTTTTCTTGAAACAAATGATTGTGTTAATATACGTGGATTATTATTTATAGGACCAGCAATACCTATATTATTATTTTTTTGTAAAACTTCAATGCAATCATTAATCCAATTTTTAGTGGTAAAGACAATATCATCTCCACATTGAAAGAAATAATCACAATCATCATCATAAGCTTTGTCAAATAACTTGTTCCACATTATAGTCAAATGCCCTTTTGGTATATCACTCATATAAATAAATTCTAAATTAACATTTTTAATAATTGATACTAACCTCAATATATTTGATTGTATTTCACTATTATCATATATTCTATCCCCTTTATCAATTCCAATATAAAAAGTATAATTATGTTCTTGGTTGTATGTTATAAAAAATGTTTTTAAAGTATGTTTTACAAGATATGTATCATTAAATGATTTCCAATCTCTTTTATGTGATGTTGAGGGTATTATGATTCCAATTTTCATATTTATATAAAAATATATACATTCACTTTACATATTTTTTTTATTACTTTATATTTAATGCAAGATTTAATGCAAAATTCTATCCAAAATTTAATACAACATTTATTAAATATTAAAGAATTTGAATACATTAAAATCAACAATAAATTTATTCATAGTCATGTCAGTACACCTTATACTATAGTAAAACAAATGATTGATTTGATACCAAATGAAATGTTCTATAATAAAGATTATAAATGGTTAGACCCAGGTTGTGGTTATGGACATTTTAGTATTATTATATATCAAAAGCTTTTTAAAAGTATACGACCTTTTTTTATTGATGATATTGAAACTCATAATCATATTGTTGAAAATATGCTATATATGATAGATGTAAATGATAATATGATTCATCATGTTAAAAATTTATTTGGAAGTAATTGTAATGCAACCTGTTTAGATTTTTTACAATGGAATCCTGATTTTAAATTTGATTTTATAATTGGCAATCCACCTTATGTAATTGGTACAAAAAAAGTACCAACAAATAATAAATTAAAAAAAAATAACGACGGAACTACATGCTGGCATTTATTTATTAAACATGCAGTAGATTTATTAAATGCAAATAAATATTTATGTTTTATAGTTCCTTCACTATGGATGCGTATTGATAAAGCAAATATGTATTATTATATGAATTCGTATATAATATTAAAATTAATATGCTATAATAATACTGAATCAAATAAAATTTTTAATAAAGAATGTCAAACACCTACATCCATTTTTCTCTTACAAAATAAAAAAAATAACCATGATGAAAAAAGTATTAGTATTTATGATCAAATAGAAAATAATTATATATATTATCGTTTCAAGTTAAATGAACCAATACCAATGTTTGGTGCAAGTTTAATACAATTATTACAACCTTATACAAATAAATACGGTTCTTTGATTAATTTTGTAGATAAAACAAATACACCATCAAAAAAGGCAAATATAGTAGATGTAAAAGATAAAGAACATATTTATCCTAATGTTAAAACATGTTTGTTAAATAAAAATAAACCTTACTTAGTATATCAATATTCTAATAAACCATTAGCATATTATGGAATACCAAAATTAATTCTTTCTCATAAAATGTATGGATTCTCCTACTATGACAAGGACGGGGAATATGGTATAAGTAGTCGGGATAACTATGTGATATATGATTTAAAACATGAAGAATTTGAAATACTTCATAACTTTTTTAATAATAAAATTATAATACTTTTGTTTGAGTGTACAAGATATAGAATGAAATGCTTAGAAAAAAACATATTTGAATTAATTCCAAATATATTAAAAATGCATGAATTTAATTTTTCTCTCAACTTTTTATTTTTACAAAAAAAAAATATTAATGAATTTATTGAAAGACATATAAAAAATTATGAATTTTTCTAAAAAAATTGAAAAATAAAAAAAAAGAGAGAAAAATTAAATAAAAAAAAGAGAGAAAAATTAAATTAAATAAAATGAAATATATTGCCGTAACACGATTTAATGATGATACGTTTAATGAATATATTAATTTTTTGAAAAACAATAATCTTAATAAATGTGAAAGTGTTATTAATACACCTGTTAAAATAAATTCTAATATACAAATTAATTCAGTATTATACGTATTAGAAATGAATAATTCAAAAAACAAAATAATGGGTATAAATAAAATCATAAATAGAAACTATAACAACCAAAAAATAAAAGTATATGACCATCTTCCTTACAATAGATATTCATATTTAGGAAGTAAAAGAATAGACAGAAAAAATTTAAACAATATAGAAAAACAAATAATACAATTCTTTGAACATATTTGTTTTAAAGGAAAAAAACATATGAAAAGAGGTCATGGTATTCAAATAATTTCTAACAACTTTTTACGAAAAACTGAAAAGGTTGTTAATTTGTTAAGTTTTATTGAAAATATGTTTATTGAAAAAGAAACAAAATAAAAATTACCGTGCATATATATAATGGATTTAAATATAGATAATTATACAAATGATGAATTAATTGAAATATTAGAACTGAATGACCCTAGCAATGAAAATATTATAATAAAGACCGATTTTTATATAGATAAGTTTAAAAAGGAAGGGAAAAATGAATATGCTTCTTTTTTTTTAAATGTTCAAAAAAGATTACTAATAGAATATGTAACAAGTGATAGTGATAGTTCTGATGACGAAAACATAAAAAGAGAATTTAAAACAAATAATGATTTAGTAAATGATAATAGAAATTTAACCGAACGACAAGAAACAAATATAAACGAAAATATTAATATTCCTTTTAAAAAAGGAATACTCAATCCAAATTTAAAAAATATTATTACAAAAATAATTAATGTGGACAGCCAATTTCGTCAAAATTCAATAGAAAATAACTTTCTTTTAAATACTACTAATTTTACAATTGATTTAACTCATCCATTAACTAATGTATTAAATATGAAATTATATAGTATCCAAATACCTTTCACATGGTATAATATTGATTCCGCTTACGGTACTGATTATATAGAATACAATGATACAAAATATATTATCAATTCTGGTTATTATAAAGATTGGTCTAGTCTACAAAGTAAATTAAATGAAACTATAAGCGATTTACGTTTTGAACAAGACCCAAATACTTATAAAATTAAAATAACTTCTACATCAGGAGGTACAATACACTTTTATAATAAAAATATACTAGGAAACTCTGGAAAAATTAATCATAATCTAGGATGGATATTAGGATTTAGAAAACAAAGTTATACAATAATACCCGGTCAATTTATTATTTCTGAAGCAGTTCCTGATTTATATGGAGCCAAATATTTATTTTTAGAAGTAGATGATTTTAATCAAAATCATTTAAATAATACAATTGTTAATTCAACAGACAATCATGATGTTAAATTAAAAAGACCATCTTATTTTAATCGTGATTTAAGTTATGTTATACAAGATGATGGGTTGTTTCAATTACAACCTGATGATAAAAGGACAATAACACAGAATCAATTGTATGCTTTTAATGCAATTAATACAAACTTATTTAATAATCAAAGTTTTGAAAAAACTAGCGCTCCACCAACAACTGATTACTTAGGTTTAATACCTTTAAAACACAGTGGTTTTACATTTGGTGATGTATTTATAGAAAATGGTGGTGGTATGCCTATTAATGAAAGAAGTTATTTTGGTCCAGTTAATATATCCAGATTAGCAATAAGATTATTGGATGATAAAGGCAATATTTTGAACTTAAATGGATGTGATTGGTCATTTTCTTTCACATGTGATACTCTATATCAGTATTAAAAAAAAGTAAATTCAATCTCCTGTTTTTTTAATTTTTCCTTTTTGATAGGGTTGGTTACAAGAGGACATCTAGAATATACATATTTATAATTACTTTTTTCAATAATTGTTGTATCTCTTGTTAAGCTTCTACTACATTCAATATCTACTATTTCATCAGCACAATTATTTTTTATGCTTTCATTTCCAAATAACCACCATTCATTATCTATATTTTCCTGAAAAAGTTCTTTTGATATATTTAAACGATTTGCTTGAAGAGTTAATAAATCTTCTTCAACTGTATCAATAAATTGAATATAATTTTCTATTTTCTTTTTTTCATCATAAAGTCCAAATGTCATCTGATGTTGCATTAGTTTACCATTTGGTAATATATATCTATTTTTACATGATTGAAAAATAATAAATCCCATGCTATATGCATTTTCAACAATACATGACATATTATATTTTCTTATTTCTTCAATAATTTTTAATCCATCAAATACAGAACCACCTGGTGTATTTATATACACATATGTATCATTCTTTTTTTCAATTAAATTTAAATCATAAATAAATTTCCTAGTTGTTTCCGTATTAATCGGCTCTCTTATAACAATATTGTTTGTCTTATTAAATTTGATAGTTTTATAAGAAAAACAAAGATTCAATAAAGTTAAACATAATATTAGAATCATTATATTAAATTAGTTTAATTGTTTAATACTTTTTTTCTTAAAAAAAATAAAAGTTTAAAATATATATGAATGAACAATCACCTGCACAAGAAGGTCAAAATGTAAAATTAGTAAGAACAGCAAACGCTATTATTATTCAACGTATTATATTTATGATTGATTTATTTAAACGCTATATGACAAGTATATTTAAATTTTTTAGACGTGGTCAAATAAGTGAATTACGTGCATTAGGTGATAGTTTAGAGCGGACAATATCTTTTGTGAATCAGGAAGTGCAAAAAAAAATTCGTGCAAATACTAGTTTAATAGCACAAGCACGTGAAGTAGGTGATTTAATTGTAGGTATAATTTCTGCTATTCGTGTTATGATGCAATTAGATGAAGATGTATCTACAGCAGAAGATAATACAACCTTAATTAATAATGAATATAATGAATTACGTGAAATATTAAATGATAGAACAAAATTAATAGATTATTTATATCAACAAAACAAAAGATATACATTGTTTCCTAGTTTGGAAGTATCTTCTTCAGCTGCTTTACTTAAACCTGAATATGAAATTTATATTGCAAAATATGGATACCCTGAAACTGGTGTTTTTGAAACACAATTACTATCTGATATACGAGCATCATTATTAACAGATACAATAAATACAACTACATCAACAGAAGTTGTTGATTATAGTGATGTAAATTAACGGACTTGGACAAATTCTAAAATAAATGAAAAATCACTCCCATGTAAGTTTAATAATGAACCATATTTATCAAACAACTTTATATGTAATTTTTCTATATTAACAGGTCCATAATAATCACGTTGCCGAAAAATATTATCTCCTGCATCCAAGTTAATATAAAAAGAACCGTATTTTATTGTTATACGACCCAATATATTTTTTATTAAATAAGAACGATTATTATATCCAGTTATAACATTTTCTTTACTATTTCCAACAAAATC
>Ga0181404_1000647_pt1 | contig 10511 bp, 8 predicted proteins | sample 27SPOviralmetaG_FD_130133 | JGI IMG/M metagenome (GOLD analysis project Ga0181404, IMG submission 130133) | Marine viral communities from the oligotrophic San Pedro Time Series (SPOT) site, San Pedro Channel, CA, USA - 27 SPOT_SRF_2011-10-25 | ecosystem: Environmental > Aquatic > Marine > Strait... | reverse complement strand
CGTACACGAGAACCACCGTCACTGGACTTGCCAGCCTGCCCATAAGAGACCTTCTTGCCAGATGCGGTGACCTTTACTTTTGCTTTTCCTCTACGCGGTGTTGGCATGGCTACCTCTTATGTGAACGCTTTGATTGTCAAATAAAGAAACCCAGCGGCTATGCCGCCGCCGATAAGAAAAGTTGTGCCGCCGACGAGAAGCTGACTGATGATCTTGTCCTTTTCCTTCTTCTTTTTCGCTAACATCGCTGTGTGATCTTTTCGCATTTGTTCCTGTTCCCTCTTCATTTTGTTGAAGTCTTCGAGGAGAGCCGGATCGTGGACGACGAGGAGGTCATTTATGGATTTCCAATATCGCTCCTGCTGCTTGCGGAGCTGGGATAGCTTCAACATATCGCCTTGCGATAAAGGCCTAAACGTACTGGCCTTGCGATCCATCTCGAATTCGGTAAGCGCCTCGCCAAATTCTGAGATAGTGCCCATGACCTGACTTAGCCCAGCCCCCGTTTCGTTGGCTTGCTTAATGAGGCCGTTGATGGAGCTGAGTATTGCTGAGGCCGCTGCCACGCTTTCAATTATCAAAATCTAACAACTCTATTAAGGGGCCATCAGGTTCATATAGGCTTGCTCGTCCAGCATGCCTGTCTTCAACGCCTGACTAGCTCTGACAAGATCGGCAGCCGTGTCGCGCACCATGTTGGGGAATGCTGGCCTAAACCCGCCAAACATATCTTCTTCCCTCGCAGCCTCGTCGGTCATACGTTTGATCGGCAGCACGTCGCCGTAGGCGTAGCCCTCGTCAGGCGCTAAGGCTTCCAGAGCTGGCGCTATGCTGCGTTGGCTGTCCTCGTACATTGCCAGCTCCATGTTGTTCATGGGGCGCGAGGTTCCGTCTGCGTTCCGCACCATCAGGTCTTCACCTGTAGCACCGGCCAGTAGCCCGGTTGGTAGGCCAGTAACAGCCACATTGACGCCACGGTCTGAGAGGTTGCGTAGAACGTCCTCTGTAATGACCCCAGACTTAGCGGCCATCTGCATTCCGCGGATATTTCGAGCGGTAGGATTTATTGGATCAACTACTGGAAGTTGTTTTTTACCTAAAAGTAAACCCGGTAAAAGCTCAAATATCGACACGTCATCGATACCAGAGAGCTGCGCGACGCCTTCACCCGGTACTCCATAAGGGTATGCTGGGTGAGTAGACTTCATTGGGTCTTTGCCTGTGTAAATTCTGCCGACGTTCTGTATACCGGCGTCTCTGGCATTAACCTGTGCGGGGTCAGCTACGGCGAGACGAGCTTGCCCGATGCTGAGACTCCCGTCGTTGCGAAATTGCTTATCAAAGACTCTATCTTTTAGCTCTTTACGCACCGCGTCGGGCGTGTTTCGCCAAACCTCCACAGAGCGAGGATCATCTACACCCTTCCACCCTTTAATCTGCAACCCGGCGTTTACCCTTTTTTTGGTGTTTTGATCTATCGACCCAACAGTCTCGTAGTCCCTTATGGCCTTATCGAGTGCTTTTTTCTGAGACGGTGACATGGCAGCAGATGCGTAAGCCATCATTGTCTCGCCGGTCATGGTCGCAAAATCACCACCAGTTGGTGCCATGCGCCAAGGGATGTACAGAGGGTCTTTGCCGTAAGTTTCCTTAAGCTCTCCAGCGGCTTTCATTATTTGGTTAACCGGGTTTCTGGCCGATGCCCACACCTGACCGGGGTTAAGCTCATCGTCGAACATGTAGCCCTGACCGCCGCGAAGCATCACTGGGTCGTTAAACCTTACTCCATCGATACCGATTATTTCTCCTCGGGCGTCGGTTCGGTCTGACATAGAAGTAACGAAAGGCATACCCTCAAAATCAGACAACTTAGCAGTCGGGGGAGGCGCGTACCCTTGGTTCCGCAACACTTCTACCTCGAAACTGTTTAGTCTCTCGATCTCTCTTTTTCGTATATCGAACCGCTCGTCGTACATGCGGCCAAGATCATCAGCAAAGTCAGAGACTCCTGCTAGTGTTTTGCTGATCGAGTTAAGTAGGCTGGGTCTGCGTTCTGCCATGTCTTAGTTCTGCCCCTGACCAAATCCAAAACCAAACGGCGATGTTGGCTGCCCCGGCTGCACAGGCAGTTGGTTGTAGCCTTGTTGCAGCTCTTGAATTTGTTGCAGTTTGTACTGCTCTTCTTCATCCAAACCGCCTTCACCCGTGCCACTTCTGGGGTCTAGCATGCCAAACTGGTTCTCTACCATCGGTGTAGCCAGTGAGGGCATCGAGCCGTTCAGCCCTTGCGAGGCATCATTAAAACCCGCTGCTGCGTTTGTTTGTCTTAGAAGCTGAGAGCTGTCCACCATGCCGGTTGGTACGATAGGCGGAGGCGTTCCTGCTTTCTGCATGAAGCTCATCACATCAGTGCCGTACTTGTTGTCCAGATCATTCAGCATCTGCGTCGTGTCTGCTGTATTACCAAAACCAAACCGCTGTTTGGTGGCAAAGTTTTTTATGCTGTCTAACAGTCCGGGCATCTTAGTCTCCTGATATTGCCAGTGCGCCAGCGGTTGCGGTGCCCTTGAATGCGTCTTTCATTGCCTTGGAGAACTGCGGGTATAGGTCACCGGCTGCTCTCTTGAACGCTGCGTCGTTTAGCAGCTCTCGTACCTCTTTATCGCTCATGCCTCGCTTGACCATGAGCTGCGCTATTTCTGTAGCAGCTTGATCGGACATGCGGCCTTCACCGATCAAATACTCTATGACCCTGATAGCCATATCTGGTTTTGTTCCGCGCATAGCTGAAGCTGCGTTCAAGACACCCTCCACACCAAAATCTTGCTGAACCTGTCCTGCCTCGTTGGTGATACTGCCGCCACTTACAACGCGCTTGGTCTCTGTGAAGGCCCGCTCGGCGTCTAGTTGGCGCTGGAAAGGTTCTGGATCATCAAACAACATGCCTAGCTTCTCGCGCATCGTTTCTCTGTTTGACAGCAAAGCGCCAGCGTCTCGATTGTCTGCGGTGTCAGCCAACCTGCGCTCAACCGCTTTCATGCCGCCACGGCGGAACATATCCAGCTCCGCTGCGCTCATGTCAGCAACGTCATCGGCTAGGTCTTCAGGATCAACACCCTGTTGCAGCAAACCCCGACCTTTTTGACCAGCTCGCTCAACCGCCTTTCCGTCGCGCCACGTTTGTCTCGCAATCTGCAAGTCCGGCACACCCTCATCGAGCTGCGCCCGTAGGGCTATCATCAGATCCTTGATATCGCCTGCCTCGCCGCCTCTGTCCTTTCTAAACAATTCATCCGCTTCGTCTTGTAAGGCTCTTATCGTTTCATCTAAACGTCGAACCGGTGATAGGCTTATGTTTTCCGGCTTGTTTTCAATCCGTGTCTTAGCGGTCTCATAAGCAGCTCTGGCGGCAGGCTTGTCCAGTAATCGCTTAATCTCTGGGTTCATCTCGAACGGGGTGCGGTAGGCGGCATCGTAGATGGGATCTGCCACGGCCTTCATTCCTGCTTGAACCTCTTCCATTGACCTTCTGAGGTTCTGGCCGTCCTCGCCTGCGCTCTCAACCGCCGCGTCTAACAATCGAGACTGCTGACTGTTGGTAGCCTTGGTAGCGCCTTCTTCCAGCACGCCACGCTGTCGAGTGTCTAGGAACTCGGGCAGTAAAGTCTTGCCAGTGCCTACCTTGGACTTAACGTCTCTGGCAAGCATGCGGAAATTAGCGCCCAGATCCATGAAGGTTGCTTCCGGGCCTAGCTCCTTCAGAATCTTGATAGCCTCGTTGGCGTCAATGCCTTCAGCCTCTGCCGCTCGGATAACTAGCCGCTCGACTTCTTTTGATGGCGTATCGTTTACCTTCCTCAGAATGCCCTTAGACACAGCACCGGCGATTCCAACCCCGGCCTCGATAATCTTGCCGCCAATAGATCCAGCTACTGCACCAATAACGGCGTCTGTTCCCGCCTGCTCTAATCTGTTTTCGAGACCATCGCCCGTGGCAAAACCGTAAAGCGCACCCTCGCCAGCGCCTACGCCAACCGCAGCTCCTCCACGTCTAAGCGCGGACTGACCCGCAGTCTTTGCCAGTGCAGCGCCGGTAAGTTTTCCCAGCCCCAACATACCGCCAACTACCTCACCGCCTAGAGCCAAACCTCCGTTATCGTTAGCAAAGCCTTGACGCGCTTGAGTCTGATAATCGAAGTAATCGTCATAGCTCCCCGGGCCAATAAGAGAAGCCAATCCAGCTATTCCTTCATCGGCGGTGCCAGCCGATATTCCTTGGAGGAAAGCATCTGCTGTACCAACTACTGGGCCAAACGCCTCTGCTTGTGGCCTCTGAGCCTCAACGTCTATGGAGGTGTCCCGGCCTCTTTGTCTGTCGTTCAGCACAGCAAAAAGATTTGCCTGCTTATCCTTCGGCTGGCTTAACAGAAAGTTGTGGTCAAAGTCGGCCCCTGAATTCCACAAGGCTTTTAGGTTTTCTTGTTGTTGAGGCTCTAAGGCTTTGAAAGCCCTACCTGAAAACTCAACAGCACCGTTAGGCGTCTGGTAGGTAGACATGCGCTAATCGTCCTTTAAATCTATGTTGGGGTCGTTGTTAGCCTCTGGAGAAGCTGCTTGCGTGCTCTGTCCCGGCCCTTTGTACCCAGCGCCGTATGGGTTAGCGACCCTGTTTCCTCTGGTTCCGTACCTTGCTATCTGATCGGCGGTGTATGCGTCGAGCGAGGATTCCATTTGGTCAACATACATTTCAATGTCATCGACTGTCGAAAGAATGCTCTCTGCTGGAAGAGCCATATCGAGACTACCTTGCACTCTGTTAAGTTGTTGTAATTCGACCACGGCTATCTGACCCAAGGTAGCGCCAGATTCCTTCATCGCCCTTAGCTCGTTAAAACCGATAATGCCTGACAAGGTTGATAGTGCTTGCTCTAGCTGCTTATAGTCAGAGCCGGGGAGGCCGCTCAACAGAACGCCCATGCCAGCGGCTTTGTCCGCAAGTCTTCTGATGATATCAATCTGATTCATCATAGTTTGCCTTCTAATATCCTTAGAGGCGGCGCGTGTCACTGCGTAATCAGCTTCGTTCATCCAGCTAGTTGCTGCTTCATCCCACGCGGAAGCGGCCTCTCTTCTCGCCCTATCGTCAATTCCGATACCAACATCGCCCACTTCACCGAGTTTTAAAGTTGGCCCGTTAGGATTTTCTTGGAACACTTCGACCACGTTGGTGTCAGGGTTACGCATGTACTTCAGCTTTTGCTTCGGAACTAACAAGTTGGGCCTTCTCTCACCTGTTGCGTTGTAGTGATCCAAAAACTCTTGTTGCGACTCATAAGTAGAGTCGGCTGTGTTGTGTTGGTTAAAAGGGTTAAGTGATGCTTGTGCGTTGATCGCATTAATATCTGCCTGACGCCGCTCATTAGTAGCGTCTTCCATTGCCACGCCACGCGCTTCCAAGCTGTCCATGTACATGTTGTTGTTGGCGAACTGGAGGTCTTCGAGTGTCGTTAACCTGCGGCGTGTAGCCGTCCGGGCGTCGTTGTCTGGGTCGTAGGTGAACGCTTGATTGCCTGTGACCATGTTGAAGGGCAGGCCGATAGTGTTGCGCCCAACGTCAGCTATAAGGTCTGTGACCTTAAAGAATGGGTTGCTTAACTTTCGATCCAGCTCCGCTTGCTGGTACTGCATGCGTTCAGATAAGGCTGCCTGAACCTGATTACGGTACGCCTGCCTTGGGCTTATAAACTCGCCATACTGGGGTGTAACCATCTGCGGCGGCCCCTGCTGACCCTCGGGCATCTGACCCATGCGGGGGTCTAACGATCCCGGTACAAGGTTCATCGTGCGCTGCGCGAGCCTAGCCTCCACCGGGTTAGTAGGGACAAACGGCGCGGTGTTTGTTAGGCCAGAGGCTTGGTTACGAGCCTCGACGTTTTCAGGGCTGAAGTAATCGTCAGAGCGACCATCGTCATCCAAAGCGCCGCGACTTCTTCTCAAAAAATCCATGATTCCCATCTATTGGTTACTCCTTAACCGAACCCAAAGCTCGCGCTTGCGCTCTTGCCCTTGCTGCTACTGGTGGCTGACGAAAGATTGTTAGGTGCTCCAACAATCTGGTTGTAGAAGTTCAGAGCGTTGAACGGTGCCATGCCTTGGCGGAACTGCTGGTTGAAGAGCTGCTGCTCAAAGTCCCTGCCGTACTGCCCACTTGCGAGTTGTTGACCCACGCCGGTGTTGTACATACTGGCACCAGTTCGCATGTCGCTGACACCTTGAGCACCAAGCCGTGCGGCCAAGCTGGCACCAAACTGCTGGTTTTGCTGGTTGGTGTTGAATGCGTTCTGACCGATGCCAGCGCCAAACTGTCTCGCTTGGTTGTACTGACCCGCGTTGAACTGCCCGGCTTGCTGCTGCCGACCTAGGTTTGACTCAAGCTGAGATGCGCCGATTCCGTAGCCTTGGCTCAACAGCGAGTTTCGTGCTCCCGCGTTGTACTGGTTAGCCCCTTGCTCAAAACCAGCGTTGGCTCGCATTGAGTCCTGCATGAAGTTGGCGTTGGCTTGGTTCGCGCCCTGTTGGAAGCCTGCGTTGGCCTGATTTGCTTGCTGTTGAAATCCAGCGTTCTGAGACGCTCTGCCTGCTTCGATACCCAAGGCTTGACCGTAGGCGTTGCCTCTCATGTTAGCCGCAACATCAGCGGAGCGATCATTTGCTCCACGGGTGGCTATGGCGTCCATTACAGCGCGTCGGCTTGATCCGCTGTTACCGGATGCAGCAGCGTTAGATGCGCTGGCGGTTAGCTGGTTCTCGTTTAAGTTTCGAGTTATATCCCGCGTGGCTGCGTTAATCTGGCCCTGCAAAACATCATTGTTGATGTAGTTGCTCAAATTGTCCTGATTGAAGCCCGCGTTGGTGGCGGCGTTCATGCCAGCCGCGTTCATTGATGCGCTGCCCATCGCCGCTGGGTTCATTGTCGCCGCGTTCCCAGCCATCTCGTTTGCCATGCCAGAGTTGACGCCAGATCCTTGCGCTGGGCCGAAACCTGAAACGCCTCCAGCGTATCGGTTGCCTGCGCCAAAGGCAGCACGCACACCTCCGGCTGGCCCTCCCATCATCGCCGCGTTACTGAAATTCAACGCGGAGCCAGAGCCGCCAGCCAGAGCAGAGCCAGAACCCATGAGACCCGCGCCAGCACCGGCCTGCATGTTGCCGCCCATGTACTGGTTTTGCAGAGCGCCTGCAAGGTTGGGATTAATGCCCGCAACTCCCTCGACCGGCATGCCGCCAGAATTAAGGTTCTGTGCTTGTCTACGAAGATCTTGCAGAAACGGCTGCTGTGTAGGATCAACGTATGTGTTTGAGGCGCTATTCGAGCTGCTCTTTGATTTGCTTCCGCCAAAACTAAATATCATGATCTTTTCCTATGCAATGTGCGTCCAAGCATTTGTGTCGTAGTAGTAAAGCCCACGGCCAGAGCCGGGGTTCCAAGCCGTCCCGTCCGCGAACACCACCTGCCCCGTCTCTGGCTTCGATGGCTCCACGGTGAGCACCGGCAGCGTTGTCGTTTGACCGGCAACAGTGAATCCGTTGGCGATTCTGTTTAGCTCCTGCACCAGCCAGCTTCGCAGGCCCACCGCCGTGTCGGCGGCTGTGCTTGAAGGTATATAACTCATCGGCCTGCAACCTCCTGCACGTCGATATCGAGTCCGGTCAGCCTCCAGTAGTCGGACGCTGAGTTCGACTCGATTCGCAGCGCGAAGTACCTGCCAGATGTGCGAAAGTCGATCTTGTGGTCTGACTCGACATTGAAGGTCTTATCGACCTGCCAGCGTATGCCGTCCTGCGGCGCATCGGAGATGCCGACCTGAACGCGCACGGTGCCAGTGCCTTCTATCTGGGGCATGATGCCCTTGAGTTGCTTTATGTTGCGCGTGGACTGACCCAGCACCTGATCCAAGTCGATCTTTGTGGCTTCGAGGAATGCGGGCATAGGGGAGCCGGACAGGCCGTTGGTGTCGTTCATCATGCGGATCTTGTCGCCAACGGAGTCGGCGGCAAACAGCTTTATGTTGTTGGCCTGCGTTCCCAACGACACGTTTGACCAATAGTCGCTGGATGCGTTCCAAGTTGCAGTCGAGTTGGCGTAGTTGCCCGATGTGTCCATGCGGTCAGCAACCGTCAGCGCCCTAGCGTTTGGTAGGTCGATGAACGTAAAAGCGTCCTGTGTCCAGTTGTATACCAGCGCACGGTTCGCAGACTGCGAGTCTGTGGCGTCATCGTCCGCGTAGCACACCCATACCTCGGTAGTGTCTGGGATGGTCTGACAGAAAACTGATCGCGTATCGGCTAGGTCGTTGAAGAAGGTTCGACGCACTTTGTTGTCCACAATGCTGCGCTTCTGCGACCCGTCGTGCAGATAAATATCGTTCTGGCCCACGACAACATGACCGTTGGGGATTGAAGCCACAGCTCCCCGGTTGATGATTCCATCGTCGCTGAAGACCTCGCGGAAGCTAAACACCAACGGGAAGCCGATAAAGTCCATCGCAAACACGCCGCGCTCTGCGTAGATAATGTTCGAGTTGTTCAGCGTCAGTTGATCAACAAGCTCTCCGTTTGAACCGCCAAGTGTGGTCTCGCCTGACAGGTTAGTTGTGCTGGTGATGTCATAGGAGCCGGGTATGCCCGATGGGTCGTACTCGTCCGACCAGCGGACGGTGAATGGCCGCTTGCTGCTGCCAATCTCGTAGCCCGTCATGACCAAGAAGCTGTTGAACGGCTTCAGGCACTGCGTGACCAAGTTGCTGGGCCAAGAGGGCAGGTCGGCAAATCGAGTGCCGGAGGGCAGCATGTACTGCGGTGCCTCTGAGCCGTTGTTCATCATCATCGCCGTGCCAAGCTGCGACCCTTGCCAGCGGGGTGAGTTGGAGTAGTTAGTCGAGTCCGATGTCTTGGTCACATTGGTCACGGTTGTCCCATCAAACCGATACAGCTTGTTGAGGCTCCCAATGACCAACGTGTTATTTCCGCCGTAAAGCCAGCCCTGCACTGCGGTGGGAGAAAAACTTAACGACTCGCGCACGCTGTGACCCAGCGCCTTGCCGATACGGCCACTGTGAAACGTCACATTATTTCCATCGGGGAACTGGGTTAGCTCCAGATCATACGGATCTTGATCGGTAACGATTCCGCCAGCGCCGATTTTTCTTAGTGGTATGTACGCCATTACACGAAATCCAATTCAAGAACGCCTGAACCATCCCAGTTTGTCGGGAAACTAGGTAGCGCCCATGTCCATGTGGTTACACCGCCAGTAGAAGTGAAAGCGTAGGTGCTGCTTGTTGTTTTGGTTCCAAGAGAGGACTCGGAAACAGAGGTGAAGAAGTTCTGAGAACGCTGACCTGCCACACGAACTGTGAAGTAGTACGCGGTGGCGTTTTTTACTGTGAGCCTGTAAGCAGCAATCATGGTGATCGTCGCGCCGTTTAAGGTGTTTGGCGAAACACTCCCCATTCCTCCTGACACTGTGCCTGAGTTGTCAAATCCTCTGTAGTCCGCCGGAGATGTGTTGGTGCCTGCCCGACCTTGCGTAACTCGGTGGTTCGCTGACCACACCAAGGTGCCACCAACATAGACTTCGTTGATCGTGGTCGATCCGATCTTGATCTCCGTTATTTCTGATCCGCCAACGAAAATGCTCAAGGCTACGTCCTGAAGTAGATGGTGTTGCTGGCTGTACCGGCTTGGTTGAAGACAATGTTGTATCCGTCAACAGTTCCTGCATTACACCCCGCCGCCAGCGCAACAATTTCGGAAGCGGTCTGATCCGCTGTGGCTCCGCTCTCAATACCAGCCAGCTTGCTGTTTAAGGCGCTGGTGAAATTGATTTGCGTAAGTCCGCCGTTGCCAACCGAGTAGGTCGTGTTGGTGTCGGTGAATACCGCGCCAGTGGGCACGTTAGTCAAAACCTGCCCGTCATCAACCTTTGCGTTTAACGCGGCTTGAAGGCCGTCAACATTGGAGATTGTGTGGTTGTGGCTGTCATCTGCAACCGCAGCGGTCAGTGTCACATTGGCGTCGCCACGAATAGACACGCTGCCGCTCAGATCTCCCGCAAGCGTAATCGTTCTGGCTGTAGCCCAATGTAATGCGGTGTTCGCTCTGCCGGTAGTGTTCTGGTTACCGGCGGTGTTAACGCCGGGGAGGTCGATGTTCGCGCCGCCGTTGAAGCTGACGCCGCCGATGGTTCTGGCGGTCTGGAGCGTCGATGCCGTGGATGCGTTGCCCGTCAGCGTCGCAGTGATCGTACCGGCGCTAAAGTTGCCGGAGCCGTCGCGCTTCACAATCGCGCTGGCCGTGTTGGCGTTTGTCGCGGCGTTAGCCGCAGACACCGCGCTGTTGATGGCCGTGTGGGTGCCGCTGACTGCGCCAGTGACGTTCGGGAACGTGGCCTTGATCGTGCTCTTTATCAGGCGGATGTGATTGTCGCCGTCGCTGATGTTGTCAGAGCT
>Ga0181404_1000643_pt1 | contig 10546 bp, 11 predicted proteins | sample 27SPOviralmetaG_FD_130133 | JGI IMG/M metagenome (GOLD analysis project Ga0181404, IMG submission 130133) | Marine viral communities from the oligotrophic San Pedro Time Series (SPOT) site, San Pedro Channel, CA, USA - 27 SPOT_SRF_2011-10-25 | ecosystem: Environmental > Aquatic > Marine > Strait... | reverse complement strand
TGGATTCAAAATTTTTTAAGATTATATTTTTTTTTAAATATCTTAATTATAATTAATTATAGATAAAATGAATACTTTTTATGTTGATTGTAATAGACAAAATAGTTTATATAAAGATAATCAAAATAATGAATGGACATACAAATTAAACACTGAAATGTTATTACCAAAAGGAACTAGTATTCAAGTTCAAAATACTTTTATTAATAAAAAGGGTATTACTGGTGGAAGTATAGAAATTGAAGAAGATTATATTGATAGTATTAAATTTTATAAATATATTACAGAAACACCACAAATACAACCAGTGGCAACATATGTTGACCAATCAACACCTTGGTTTAGAACAACTTTAAATTGCGACCCTCACACATTTAAAGGACATTTTAGAGATAGTCAATTATACCCAGACGGTGTAAACGATTCAGACGCTGACAATAGCGGACATTTTAACCGTATTATACAAGGAGAAAAAGGAACAGTAATTAATTTTTTTTCAAATTCAAGTGATAACAACAGTTTACTGAAAAATTATAATACAACATTAAAAACACCAGATTTTGGAGCATTTGGAGGAAATAGTCAAATATTACCACATTTTAGATGGACGGCAAGCACACAAGGTGGTGGCGGTCGTGTTGTTCCAAAGGCAGTTTTTCATACATTAGATTTTAAAGTTCCAAAGGGTGTTTATGGTATTGGAGAATTAGCACAGTTAATAGAAGACCAAATGAACGGAGTTAAAGTGTATGATAGAGAAAATGACATATTATTAACTAGAACAGATTTTGAAAATAGATTAACAAAAGGTTTTACAAATGATTTAGAAAGATTTGATGGAAATTTTGAAAATAGACCTTTTTTACAAAATATTAATTTAGCAAGCAGAGCAGAAACAACAACAAATAGACAACCTTTAAACGGTGAGGATGGATTTTTAAATATGACAGATTATTTGGAAATGGTAGAATGGGAAAGAACACAATTTCAAGATATAGGACATAAACCAGACCCAGTAGGCGGAGGAATTGGGCAAAATTGGGATTGGGACAGTATGAGTGGAGCAAACCCAGTTATAAGAGGACAACTGGGTATTAGTCCTATTAAACCTTATTATATATTAAGAGATAGTATTGACGATGGAACGAATATTTCATATTCAAATATTGCTGGGGATATTTCCTATATTGGAACCCAACACACAAAAGATACTGATTTAACTGGGTCAGAATATTGGAATTATAGAAATGATTATATTGATGCTGAAAGAACTAGAAGAATAGGAACATCTAATTTTTCATTAAAATATGATTCAGAGAAAAACGGATTTTCAATTAATGGTTTACATAATGTTATGAGGAGTCCTTCTCACGATAGATTTGGTGGAAAAACCGCATCTGCTGGTCAACCAGTTATTAATTTTAAAAAATGTAGAAGGGGAGCATTTAGAAATATTGATATTACAACTGGGACTGCTGAGGAACAAACAAAAAGGAGAGACGATATAGCAACTATAATTGGAAATTTAAATATTCCAGAAACAAGAGATATGGGAATTAGTATTACAAATTTTTCAACTAAATATAGCACAACAGAAGGGGTAAGAACAAATACCGTGATAAATCCAGATAGTGGAAGATTTCAAGACTGGTTCACTACTAAAAATGAAGCAAAAGCACAATGGAAAAATACAATATGGTTTAAATTAGGTTTTACTTATGAGCAATTAAATGAACCAAATGATTTAACGCCTCAATATACTAGGGGATTTGCTGAAATATACGGTTTCACAACTAATGCCCCTTTAACTAATGATATTATACCCACTATATCTTCTTTAAATAATCCTTTGGAATTTAACGCTCCCGGAGCAGTTAAAAATGCCCCAGAAATTGCTGGTTTACAAATTTTTAATACTAATTCAAACCCTATGCCTTTTTCTGACATAACAGTGGCAAACGTCCAAGGATGCTACGCAAATTCTGTTTATTCAGAAGCGGTAATGGTTCCTACTATTATTTCTGATGTTGGAGGGATTGTTGGTGCTAGATTACCTACATTATCAACTCATCCATATTATTTAATAACATCTGATTTATGCGATAATTACAAAGATAATGTTAAAAAGGGGGATGTTTTACCGTTATTAGGTGTAGTTCCTAAGTCAAGTTTATCTAATCAAGATTTTATAACTAGTGAAAATGACATTGTCCAAGTATTATCCCAAGATAAAATTATAAATAAAATACATTTAAAAATTTTAAATCCAGATTTAACAGCACCAGAACTAGATGAAAATAGTAGTGTTGTTTTAAAAATAGTTGTTCCAAATAGGACTCCTTCTTCTCTTCTTCCTTTACCTTTACAAAAACAAATGGAAGAAAAAGGGGAACAATTAATTGGGATATAATACACAACTTAAACAAATTATTATTAGTTAATATAAAATTGTAATTAATTATGACTGTTTCTAATTATGAAGAAAATTTAAAAGCAATAACAGAATATATTGATAATTCTTGGTCAAATTGGCACATAGAACAATATATTTCACCTTCAAGAAGGGATGATATACAACATTTAGAATGGGCAATAAGAAGAGGTATGGAAGAACACATAGAACAATTAACACAAGAAAAATGCCATTTAGAAACTGTCCAAGGTGGACAATATATTCATCATTTAGAATAAAAAAAAATATCTATAATATGTAAACTTCAATACTAATTAATAATAATGATTGAATATAGCGGTTGTAATTGTGGATGTAAAAAGAATATAATTGTTCATACAAAAAGCAATATGAAAGACCCTTTTAAACAAGATAAAAAAATTAAAAACACACAAAAAATTAATATTAAATTTATAACTACCAAAAATAAAAAAATAAATCCATACTAATCAAAATTTAAAGAACATTCATCTTTTTTTTCAATAATAGGTTTATCTTCTTTTTTTGGTTTTCTATAATATTTTTCCATCATTGGGGCATCATAACTTTGCCCTATAAAATGTGCTACTTTTTTTTTTTCTTCTATAGATTTATTTTGATTAATAAACCAAGTTAAAAATATGTGCCTTAAAAGGTTTACTGAAAGTTCTTTTCCAATTATTCTTCTAGATTGATATTTTAAACAATCTGTTATATTTGGTTGTGTCATTGCTCTTTTATCTTTATTAACAAATAAATTAGTATCTTTTTTGTTATTAATGAATTTTTCCCTTATATCCATATAGGTTTTTAAAATATTACTTAATCTACTATTTTTTAATATAGTATTTTCTTGTTGTCCAAGATATTGACTAGTTTTATATTGGTTAAATACTAATTGATATGAACCATCGCCGTTATCCATAATATAATTATGTTCTTTTGATAGTGAAGATGCTTTCCTCTTCTTTTTTTCTCTAATTTTCATTAATTGATAGTTTCCAATTCTTGTTGGAGGTAATAAAATGTATAATCCTAATAGTAAAAAATTTCTAATAAAATTATATTTTTGATATACATTTTCTTTTTCTTCTATTCCACTTTCAAATTTATATTCATAAAATTGTAAATATTTTTCTTTTAAATCAAGGTAATCAATCCAGTTTTTCTTTTCACTTTCTGACATTTCATTTTTTTCTATTTCTTTTTGATTCTCTAAACAATATTTTTTTAATAGTTGATTAAAGGGTTCTACTTGGGACATATTGCCATTTTTATATTTAATAAATAGTTTGACTCCTAAAATTGTTTGTATTTTGGTATTTAATTTGTAATTTTCCATTTCTTTTTCAAATTTTTTTATATCTGCTAAATCGGATAATTTAACATCGTCAATATCCATTTTTAATATTTTACACATTCTAGAAATATTATATTTCATAGTGGAATAAGTAGAGGCGGATTTATTAGGATTGGTTTTTTCATAAAATTCAACTAAATCTTCAATGGATATCATATTTATTTTTAATTAATAAATAAAAAGATTTTAAATAAATAAAAAAACCATAAATAAAATAAAATCTATATTATATTATGTCAAATGGTGATTTAGTAGAAGTTAATATACATCAAATAGATGAATTATCAGAGAATATAACTACAATGGAAAATATAACAGAACAAAAATTTTTAGAATTAGCAGAAGATTTTAAAGGTATAGTTCTTGAAAAGGATATTGAATTAAAAAAAGTTAAAAAACAATTAAATGATTATAAATTTATGATGTATAAAATATTAGGTATAACTTCATTTATTGAAGACATTATAATACAAGTAGATATAGGACATTATCAACAAACTATAGAGCATAATTTATCATATATTAATGAACAAATAAAAATGTTGTTAGCATTCTAAGTTAAAATCTATTATTTCTTCAATTAATTCTGAAAACATAGAATTTGTTTTAACATCATTGTTATACTCTGTTAATTCTTCAATTAAATAATCTAAAAATTTTTTATGTCTATTCAATTTTTTTTTAAATGTTTCTTTTGCTGATGTTAATTTGAAAACGGTTTTTGCTGTTTGTTCATCCATATTGGTTCTATTATTTCTTCAATAAAATTTAATATTATATGATAAAGTTTTTTTAAATTAATCAATAACATCTGTTCTTTTAATATGAGTTAATTTTTTTTTTAAATCATCCATAACGGATTGATTAAGTTTTCTGCTTTCTTCTTTAAATTTTTCAGTTTTTTCTTGTATTTCTATTTCTTCTTTAATTGTTTCTAGTTGTTTTCTAGATTCTGTTATTTTATATTCTTGTAATTTCTCAGATTTTCTAAGGCATACTTTTTCTAAAATTTCTAAAATTTTTTCTTTTGAATAAAGATTTAATATTCTTTTTATCTTTTCACAAGTAATACAATGTGTTTTAAAAACTCCAGCGTAATCTTCTTGACATAGGCAACAATACATAGTTTAATTATATTCTTATTTTAGATTTTTATTTCTTATTTTTAGGGAATATTTATTGATTATATCTCAACCTAATTTGAGAGAAAAAAAAAGCAACCAACATTCAATTTTATTGACTATATAGTCAATGAATTGGCAAGTTGGTTGCTTTCTAAAAGATAGGAAAAAAGTTTAGTAGTTATAAGACATTAACGGTAAAAAGGAAAAAATAAGGAAAATTTAATCATTATAATTTAATCTAAAAAATTGATTCTTTATCAACCTAATCAAGATTTAACAGAAATATTAGCAGTCATAGTTTGAGCAGACCCAGAAGAATTAGTATAAGAAATTCTAACATATCTAACATCAGAACTAACTAATTTGTGGAAATCACCAGAAGAACTCATAGTTATATAATCATCAGTTTTTTCAATCCAATTTGAATTATCTAAACTAACTTGAATTTTAATATTACCGCCAGTATCAGTTAAATTACCAAAAACGGAACAAGAACGACTACCAGTTATATCAACACTAGAGGAATTTTCAGTTGCCATATTTGCCACACTAGCACCACTGATAACAACGGTATTAACAGCGGAAATTGTCCCAGCAGAAACAGAAAGGGTGCCACTTAAAGAAGCACTAATAGCATCTAAAACAAGTTTGGAAGCATCAAGGACAGTGTCAATTTCACCGTTTTTAGTTAATATATTATCTAAAACAAGTTTTGAAGCATCTAAAACAGCATCAATTGCTACTAAATCAGTGTGGTTAGCAGTAATAAGAGCATTACAAGAAGTTTCAATTTCGCCATTTTTAGTTAAAATATTATCTAAAACAATTTTTGAAGTATCTAAAACAGCATCAATTGCTACTAAATCAGTGTGGTTAGCAGTAATTAATGCTGAATCTTTACATTGAAGATTACCAGAAGCATCAACGGAAGCAAGGGTAGCGACCCCAGAATTCACACCAACGAGAGAGAATGAAGACATTTTTTAATATTATAATCTTAATATAGATTTTAATTTTAGGATTGTAAAACAAAATATAAATTCATAGTCATTTGAGCATTAATATTGGATATTCTAACATATTTAGGGGGGCAATCAATTAATTCATTAATTTTATGAACTCCTCCAACATCTAAATTGTATAATTCAGTCATTCTAAAAAAATTAGTTCCATTATCTGAAAATTCCAGCATTAAATTATTATTAGTATTATTATATCCCCATATTCTCAATTGTCTATATCCTCTACAATCAATAGAGGCACTATCTTGATTCTGTGAAAGTGTAATATTTAAAAGGGTTAATGTTTGTTTTGAAAAGGAAGAAATAGCATTAGTATTTAAAACTCCGTTATTATCACAAGTTAAAGTTTGTAAAATATTATTGGCATTTTTTGCCTTAATCTTAACACTCATATTTAATTAATAAATAATTAGATAAAAAAAATTACTTGAAAACTTAATCAGTTGGCAAAACCAATGGCAATGAATCTTTACCACTTATAAAAAATTCGTTATTATAACTTTTGTTGCTATCTCTAGTAAAATCAATTAATTTAAGGTATCCAATAACGTTAACTGATATTCTATTAATACCAGTTGGCACAGTATTTGTTTTAGCAGTTATAGTAAATCTTTGTGTTTCTGGAATAACCCAATCAACTTCACTATTTAGAAATGAAGTAGAGTGGAACTCATATTTTTTAATTCTTTCTTTTGTTAAATTTACACCACCTAACCCAGAGTGCCATTGGTATTTATTAAAGTATACATCGCATTCGTCTTCGCAATAATAATTGATAGATATTTTTTGAATATATAATTCAAAACCCTTAGGCACGCAATAAACTGGATTATGAGAAATACCATTATTTATTTCTATAATACATTGTGGGTTGGTTTCTCCTCCACTTAGTGTTCCAGTTGTATCATCATTGTATATTTTTATTGTTCCTCCATTAGTTAATAAATTTCCAGCATAACGAACCTTAGCACTGTTAATTTCTGTAAATTGATTTATACAAGAAACCTCATTCATACCATTTAATAAAACATTTTCTTTAATTTCATATAAACTAGAATTTAAACCGTATATTTCAATTTGATGAGCACCAATCCCAGTATTATTAGTATCAAATGTAGTAGCAGATTTTACCTTTATATTATTGCTTTTATGTGTATGGTTGTTTTGGTCTATATATCCAATAGTATTTATAGCATCTCCATATAATAAAAATTCAGTATTGGTTAAATCCCCTTGTGCTGACATATTCCAAGGAGAAATACCCTTAAATGTTTTACTTTGAATATCAGTTTTAAAATCTCCAATATTTTTTACTGCTAGGCATAAATCATCAAGTTCAACTAATTTATCCCTTGTAATATATCTATCAATAGGAATATCTATTGGTTCTGCTGTAAATTTATAGTGTAAATCATTTATTGAATTAGGATTATTTAAAACAAATGAAACAAAATTAAAATTAACTCTGATATTATAATTAAAATTATAATTAATATCATCAGTTCCTCCACTAGAACTTAATATAGATGAATTTATTTTAATTTTTCTAAAATATAACATTTCATCAATATTTGTATTATTATTAATTTTTTGGTATGGTTCACTATGATGATACATTTTTAAATAAATAAAAGGTTGTGGATTTGTATTGGTATCTTGTGTTAATCTAAATGTTAGTTGAATTGAATTATTCCCAAAACATTTTGTAGAACCTAAAAAAACATCATTTGTAGATAAAAGGAAATTTCCATTTGAAACAATTTTCATTTTTATTTTACAATATATAAGATTATAATATTTTTATAAATAAAATTAATTTTATAAAAAAAAATGTATTATTATAATATAAATTAAAATGTCGAATCCAGCATCTCAACCAGTTCAACAGAACCAGCAGACAAACAATGCCAAATATGTTTCTATTATTCCAGAAAATGGAACTTCTTTTGTTGAAGGACAAAAGATTATTTACAATCTTGACCCCTCTTTAGGGTGGATTAAAGGTAGGGATTCCTACTTAGTTTTTGATATTGAAAGCACTGGCACAGTTCCAATTAAACTATGCCTTAGAAAAGGTGGTATTTCCAGTGTAATTAAACAAGTTAATATTTTTTCAAAACATAATGGAATGTTATTAGAAACACTAGATAATTATAATCAGTGGACAAGTTGCGAAATGGAATACAGCAATGATGATACAACCAATGTTTCCAATATTGAAGGTGCTAAACCATACCAGCAACCTTGGAGAGGTCAAGAACCACACGTTAACAATGTAAATCTTCTTACTAATTATAAAAATTCTTTCCACGAACCAGTTTTACATAAATTAAGCGGTCATACAACTGGACTTGCTGATATGAGAACTGCTGTTAGGTATTGTTGCCCTCTTAGAAGTGGTATTTTTAGACATTGGGATTCTGAAAAATTAGTTCCTATTTTACAACTTGGAGGTCTTAGAATTGAAATTGTCCTTGCTCCTTCCCTTGAAGTTTTAGATATGCCGTGGACTGGTTCTGATATCTTTAATGGTGGTCATCTTATGCCTTCTATATGCGATTCTACCGACGCTCCAACCCCAGTAAAACTACAAGACGCTTTAACTGGTCAACCAGTAGTGGATATTTCAAATATTATGGATTCTTCCCAATGTGGTTTATATGTTGGTCAAGGTGTTTCTGTTAAATGGGCGAATGGTGGTGCTCAAGCATTAGCAACAACTATTGCTTCCATTGCTCAAAACGGTGCCGGTGGACGTGTAAGACTTACTTTAGCAGACAACCTCACTAGTGCTATTATTGGTGGAACTGGTAAAATACATATAGTAGATGCTGATATTTCCCTAGATAATATTAAATATAGAATTGTTGGTTCCGAATTCCGATTACTACAGGAACAACCGCCAAATGATAAAATGGCGAATATGGATTATGTTTTTACAAGTTATGATTTATTTAGAGATACTATCCCATCTACTCAAACTAACTTTAACCAAGATATAACAAGCGTAGCGAGTAAGGCAGTTTCTCTATTTACAATGTATGAATCCCCAGCACACGACGGAATCCTCCAATTTCCACTACAGAATTATTATGATGGTCAATCTCCATCTGGTGAAGGTGTAAATCTTAATAGTGTTGTTTACTTTATTAATAACAAACTTTATCCTCTTAGAGCGTATGACCCCAGCAAATACGGCGACCGTGTCATATGTTTAAATGAACTTGTAAAAGCATTTAAAACCCTTAATGTATCGCCTAAATGTCTTGGTAGTTCTGAATATGCCGATTTAGGGGAATATACAAATAGATTTTTACACGCAAGAGAACTAGCAAGAGGACAAAGTGTTTTTAATCTACAGAATGCCGAACCACAAATCCGTTTAGGTTTTAGTGGAGCAAGAGGAAATAACGTTTGGGGTCAAGCAGTAGGTAATATGAAAATGTCTACTTTTGTTTTTAGTAAAAAAATTATTCATATTGACGGTGAAACTGGATTAACTATTGAACATTAAAATTTTAAAAAAAAAAGCAACCAACTATCAGATTTATTAACTATATAGTCAATGATTTTGAAAGTTGGTTGCTATTTTTATTTTATTTTTTTTTTATTTTTTTTTATTTAGTTATTTTTAATTAAAATAAAATGTCTTATTATTATATATAAATTAATTATGCCAGTCAAGAAACTTAATTTTAGTCTTTCCCCTATTAATGATAATCCAACCACATTACAAGGAGGCAATATTTCCGATGGTTTCTCTCATAAAAACGGATTTCCAACGGTTAAATTTTCCATTCCAGCACAAGATGTGCTCCTAGATGTATCAAACCTTTTTTTATCTGGTCAAATGATTGTGCTAGATTCTAATGGAACTGGTATTTCAACTCCTCTTGCCAGTTTAGATAATTACGATGTGAACAATGGTAGTGCTACAATTCAAAAACAAAATTGTATTAATACTAGTAATTGGAATGGTGTTTCTTCTGTAATTGACAAAGTAGTTGTCCAGAGTAAAAAAACCCAAACGGAATTATCAACTATTATAAATTATAGTGGATATAATGCCCTTAAAATGGGTCATAAAAATAATGATGATGATTATTTACAATCTCCTTTCATTAGAAATATGGCGTCTGGTGTAAATCACGGTTTCACTTCTCGTCATACTATAAATTCGCCATCATTAACGGATTGTAGGTTAACTTCTAATTTACAAAAACAAGTTGGTAATTATTTTAGTATTCCTCTTGATGTTGCCCTTCTTCAATCTCAGAGTATACATCTTGGCAATGATTTTGCTGGTGGTTTACTTCTTACCCTTCATCTTTCACCAGATAGTGCCGTTTTCCATTCTAGATTTAGAAAAATAAATGCTGGAACAACTAATGCTGATATTACTGGTGTTTCTTATATTCTTAAAAATCTTAAATTAGAAGGTAAATACGCAATCCCCAGTGCTGATGATTTAAAAGCATATAACCCAGTTATAACAATGAATAGCAGAGTCAATCTAATGAACGATGTTGTATCTAGTGAAAATAGCAACACATACACCCCACAATTACAGATGGTAAAAGGTGTTGTCAATACTTTCTTAGATGATAAC
>Ga0181404_1000642_pt1 | contig 10552 bp, 3 predicted proteins | sample 27SPOviralmetaG_FD_130133 | JGI IMG/M metagenome (GOLD analysis project Ga0181404, IMG submission 130133) | Marine viral communities from the oligotrophic San Pedro Time Series (SPOT) site, San Pedro Channel, CA, USA - 27 SPOT_SRF_2011-10-25 | ecosystem: Environmental > Aquatic > Marine > Strait... | reverse complement strand
TACCTTTTTTAAGTGTAGCGGAAACTAAACCAGTGTATTCTTTATTAGAAATATTCTGGGAAACTTCTTTACAAGGAAAAATAAACACATTAAATAGTTTAATAAATTCTCAGTACGCTGGTATAACAACAATTAGTAGTAGCGCTGCTACATTTTTAGAAAGCGCAGCTACTGCAACTCAAATTGGTAACTCGCTTACTTTTGCAACAGGTGGCGGTACAACAGTAACAAACGCTAGTCATTTAACTGTTACGCTGTTATCAGCATTTAGACAAAGTGATGTTACTGAAAGTACTGATGTGAAAGCTAATTTTGATTTAGCTTTAAAAAGCGGACAGGCTCAAGCTGTTTATGATTTAGACACTGCAACAACTTTTTTCTACAGCAATACATCTCAAGATAATCCTTCTACTGACGTTTATAATATAACAATTCAAACTGTTTACGATGATGGTAGTGGTGATGCTGGTTTTCCTTATACAGATACACACAGTTACGTAGCTACACTTGGTAATGTTGCTCCTTCGTTTACTACAAGCCCTATGAATCCTTCCGGAATAACAATAGCTAACAATACAATAAAACAATACGCTGCTGTAAACGGAACAGCTAAAACATCTAATAATACAGATGAACTAGTGTTTACATTGGGAGCAGGTAATCCTTCGTCAGTAACTAATCAATTCACAATGAGTTCTTCTGGACTATTATCTACTAATAGTGCTTTAACCGAAGGAGATACTTGGGTAATTATAATTACGGTTACAGATGTAAATGGTAGTGGTCTTTCTACAAACGCAACTATAACTTTTACAGTAGGTGTTCAACACGTGCCTCAAGCTATATGTAATAACAACACTCTTTCTAGCGTTGCTTCTTGTACACAAAGCTATGAAGCATTTTTTGGAGCAAGTTCTTCAACGACATCAACAGGTTCTTATGGGACAATAGGTGGTATATTTTATCCAGGAAATGCTATACAGTTTTATAATGTAAGATTACGCTCAGGTGCTAGCAACGCTACAACAGGAGCTTTAACACAAGGTGTTATGGCTTTAACTCCACTTTTAACATCTACTAACGGAGCAAGCGGAGGTAGTTTATCAGTTTACTATACAGTTCAATATAGAGCAAATCCTTCATCAAGCTGGTCACAAGCTGTTGACACTAGTGGTAATAGTATATCATCAAGACAAATAACAGCTACAAACGGAAACCCAGGAACAGAGACTTTAAATTTTTCTATACCAGGAGAATACAGAGCTTTTTCAACTAACGTAACAGGTGGAGGTTGTTCTGGAAATACCGGAGGATTTAAGTTTAATTTTACAGACGCAACCTATACCGGTCAATGTGGTTTAGGTCCACTGTAATAATCAATAAAAACAAGTAATTAATATAATATGCCACTAACACTAGAAGTTTCTTATTTCAACTCATATTACATGAAGAGACTAGCGGATGTCCCGTATATTCCAACTGCTGGGGCAGACAGAACAGCTGTAACAACCGGTGTTGTTAGCGCAGGAAGCAACGCTACATTTGGTAGTAGCGGTTTAGGTACTCCTGCTATAGGTATGGTTGTGTCAGGCGCTGGTGTTTCTGCTAATACAAAAATAACTTCAGTAAATCAAACTCAAACTGTAATGACGTTTGATAAAGACGTTACACTAACAGCAACCGCTTATAATTTTACTTACGCATGGGTTGGACCTCAAGTGTCTAATCCAGATGAAGATTGGTATATAGAAGAATCACGCATTAGAGGAGGTTATAACAACACATCTACTGATTATGGTGTAAAAGCATATATAGTTGAAGAACAAGATGCCCAGGTGCGTAGAGGAAACTCTCTTATATACTCAGGTATATTTAACTCAAGAACAGGTATAAATCAAACTAATCAATTTAGTGTAGCAGAAGAAATAACTAGAAGTGTAGATCCTATAAGTGGTTCGATACAAAAGTTATTTGCTGAAGACACTAACTTACTTATATTTCAAGAGCGTAAAGTTAATAACGCTTTAATAGATAAAGACGCTATATTTACAGCAGAAGGTTCTGCTATAACAACGTCAGGTAAATTAGTCATAGGACAAATAACTCCTATTGCAGGTAACTGGGGAATAAGTAAAGATCCTTTATCATTTGCAGTGTATGGTTATCAAAAATATTTTGTTGACAGAAACAGAAATGCTGTGTTAAGATTAGCTGGAGGTAATATAACAGAAATATCAAATTACGGTATGATTGATTTTTTTAGAGACCAACTGTCAGCTGTTACAAGTACAGGTGTTATATTAGGCGCTTACGATAATTATAATCAAAATTATGTTTTATCTATACAACCTAATAATAGATATGAACCAGATGGAACTGCTTATAAAACTTTAACTTTTGACGAAAGATCTCAAGGCTGGACTAGCTTTTTTACATACAAGCCAGATGCAATGTTTAGTTCACAAGGTAGTTTTTACTCAGCAAAAGATGAGTCAGATAATAGTAGAATATTTAAACACTACACTAACCAAACTAGAAATAGTTTTTATGGTTCAACAAGTAGCTCATCTATTCAGTTTGTATTTAATCCATCGCCTAACAACGTAAAAACATTTCAAACTATAAACTACGAAGGCACTAACGGTTGGGAAGTTACATCTTTAGTTTCTGATGAAACTGGATTTGATTCTAGCGGTGGCAATTGGATTAATCATATTGATACAGCGACTGGAAGTGTTAGAGGTGCAACAGCAGCTCCATTAACAGGTAACTATGCTAGAATATATAGTTATGACGAAGGAGCTTACACAGAAGATAATATCCAGTATAGAGCTGGATTTGATAGAAAACAAAATAAATACATGGCAGTTATACCTAATAATACTCAAACACCTATGCCAGGCGAAGTAGTGTTTGGTAACCAGACAACAGGTATAAAAGCTTATTACGCAACAGTAACTATGAAGACAGATGCAACTACAGATCCTAATGGATTAAAAGAATTGTTTGCAGTAAGTAGTACATTTGCATTAAGATAATAAATAAACAATATGGATCCAGTTACATTAGGAATAGCAGCGAGCGCAATCTCAGGTATTATAGGAGGTAGTGCTGCAAAGAAAGCTAAAAGAGCCGCTAAAAGAGAAGCTAAAATGTTATCTAAAAAATTAGACTTTTTAGAAAACAACAGACAAGCAATTATAAATCCTTATGAAGGTATCACCGATTTATCTAGTATGGCTACTGATAGATCTGGACAAATGAGTAATGCCTTTAATAACTTATCTGTAGCTACAAAAGCTGCCGAAATGCAAATTGAAGAAGCTGATATTGCTTTAGCAAACACATTAGATACTTTAATGGCTAGTGGGGCAGGAGCTGGTGGTGCAACCGCTTTAGCCCAAGCAGCTTTAAGGTCTAAGAAAAACGTAGCGGCAAGTATAGAAACTCAAGAAAAATCTAATGAAGATAGAAGAGCACAAGGCGAGGCTGATTTAGAAAGAAGACAGTTAGCTGAAAAACAGAGAATAGAAGGTATAGCAATGAGTCAAGCTGAAAAAGTCCAACAAGCAGAAGCTTCTGGAAAACAATTTGTTTTCAATGCAACCGAGCAAAGAGAAGATGCTAAAATAGATAGAGTTGCTACACAACTAGACAACGCTCAGGCTCAAATGGCTCAAGCTAATAGAGACGGAACATCTGCTATAACCGGAGCTATTGGAGGTATAACAAGTGCTTTTGCTGCGGGTTCAGGCTCGGGAAATTAAACGGCGGCAGCGCCTCTAATACTGTAACAAATCAACAACTGTTAGACACAGGTATGAGTCAAGATTCTATCAACAACATGATTGCTGGTTTTAATGTTTGGTCAGGAAATTAATAAATAAAAATATAATGTCATATAGAAATCCAAAATACATAGATACTTCAGTTCAAGGCTCGTTTGATAAACTTCAAAACACTATCAACGCGAACGTAGCTACTATGGCTAAAAACCAGAAAGAACAAAAAGAGAAAGATGAAGCTGAGCAAAATAGACAGATACTAGCTGGCACAAACCAAAGTCAAGCAACTATAACTAAAAACGCTAATTATAACACTGTAGGTAACCAAGTTACTACTGGTAAGGTTGGTAATTATTTTAGTAGTTACCCTGCAAGAGCAGCTGAACTAGCTACAGAACTTTCTAAAACACCTCGACCAGATAATTACGCAGAACTTCAAGCTGAGTTAAACAGTTTAAACAAAGCTCCAGAAACAATGAAAGCTATGTTAGAAAACGCTAGTAGTTTTTTAAATATAAAAGACATGTCTGATTTTGATCCTAATCAGAATCAAGGCGCTATACTAGCCACTCAAGTACTTAATAATAAAGCTGGCTATACAGAAGAAAATGGTTTTTCATATGACTTTAGGCAAGGTGAAGGTGGTTCTATTGAGATGGTGTTTTCAGGTAAAGGATATATACCACCAACAAAAAACAATAAAAAAAATACAGATCCTAATGATTTAGTTTCATTTAAAGAACCATACGTGCTTAATAGTGCTGGTATGCAACAAATGCAAGACAACGATCAAGATTTATTAGTTAGTACGCCTAAAATGAGTAGTAAAGTTAGTAGCGCTATAAAAGAAACTAGCGTTATAGATGGTGCTGAGTTTGATGATAATGGTGGCTTCTTAGGTGGCGGTTTAATTAATGAAAATATTTTAAGCAACGAAACTACAGAGGAAAACTTTGGAACAAAAGATAAACCCACTATATTAAACGTAAGAAGTGTTGATAGAACAAAAGTAGAAACAGGTTTAGATTTAGCAATACAAGAACAAATACAATCTTTTATAAATCCTGATTACGGTAACGATGGTCAAGCAAGATCTGTGTGGAACATGAGAATAGCTAAAGTTGCCGATGCTACCGTTTTTAATGAAGAAACTGCTGCGCTTGCTTTTCCTGAATTAGCGGAAGATAAAGAAGCTTTAAAAGCTGCTTGGAAAAAAGGATCTGGAACTTGGAATTATTCAGACGATTTATCAGAAGAACAAATAAAAGTTTTTAAAGTTATGTATAAAAAAACTGTTGTTGATGATATAATGAAAAAATTAAATAGTCCGCAATATTTACGACAAAGAGTGTCACAATCTCAAAGTGTTGGCAAAGAAAATTTAAACCCAAAAGGATAATATGGCTACATATTTCGATGACAACGGAAATGAAATAACTTACGAGCAATGGAAAGCTAATAAAGAAAAAAAAGAAGCTGCTAAAAAAGAAGAGACTAGTACGGTTAAGGAGACTAGTACCGTTAAAGAAACTGATTTTAAAGGTGATAGAAATTTAGCTAAAAGAACGTGGGAATATTTAAAAGATAGAGGAAATGTAACTGTAGATCTAAAGTCTTGGATTAAAGGTATAGATGAAGACAGTTCTTTACAAGCTAGAACTCACGGTTATTTGATGGATAAAGGTGTTGTAACTGTAGACTTTAATGAATGGAAAAAAGGTTTAATAGGTGAAACAGGACCTTTGTTTAAAGTGGACGGCAAAACATTGGATATAAATGGAGTAGAGGTTAATGTAGCAAACCCTTTAATAAAAGAAAAAGCAGAAGGCTATAAAGGTAGTTTAGCTGATATAAACTATGAAATAGATAAACTAAAAAACAAACCATTACTAAACAGTGAAGGCAAGGTTGATATAGCTGCTACCAACAAAGCTATAAAAGATATACAAGCTAACGCGCCTAGTATACTACAAGTAAATGATAAGTTTGATGGAGATAATTTAACAGAAGCTGAAGCAAAAAAGTTAGAAGAATTAGCTCCTTTAAAACTTGTAAAGATTGATGAATTTACAGGTAAACAAAGTTTTGATAAAGATAGCAGTAATGACGATAGAGATTTTGAAGACAAAAGAAAAGAAGCTATGGCTAAAATCATAGCTGCTAGACAAGAAAAACTAGATTTATACAACAAAGGGGAACTTGAGTTATCAACTGAAGATTTAATGAAAATTACAAAAATAAATCCAGAAGTTGAAGCATATTTAAAAGAAAAAATGCCTGAATTTAACGATCTTGAAACAAGACAAGATTTAGAAGAAGCATATGCTAACACTGTAAATACAGCCGTTGCTGATGATCCTAGGTTTTCATCTATAACTACTGATATAAAAAACAATATTAACGATTTGAGTAACGATAAATGGACTGAGATTGGTGATAAATATGATACTCTTAGTGAAGATGGTTTTAAATTAGCTCAACAAGAATACACTGACTGGTGGAATAAAGAGTTTCAAACTAGATTAGGAGAAAACAAAGAAGCAGTTAAGCTATTTACAGAATATGGTATAAGTGGAGAAAAAACTTTTGCTGAAGTTAGTAGAGATTTTGATAGACAATTAGTAGATTCAGAACAAGAAGATAGCCTAAGGCCTGATTGGATACCTGAAAAATCTTTAATAGGAGAAGGTTTAGACTTGTGGGATAATTTATTTAGTACAAAAACAGCGGATAAATTATATGATATGGCTGGTTTTGATATAGACAATCAAGAAGAAAGTTCTAAAGACTTTAATTTATTACAAGAATTATATACTGGAGCAGGTTTTATACTTGAAGCAGGAGATAAATTACCAGAATCTGTTAGCTCTAACATTAACAAAGTGCAAGTTGCTTTGGGTAAAGAAGAACTTGAAAGAAGAGCTGATGTTGTTAGCAATTTAGAAAAACAAATTAAAGACGGCAAGCTTAATAAACAAATGACATTAGGCGAAGCTAGAGAACTAGACGAAAGCTTAAATGAAAGATTAGCATGGCACGATTGGACATGGACAGATAAAGATAACTTAGGTGAATATTTAACAAGAAAAGAAAAAAGAGAAAATATATCCGAAAAAAGTATATCTTTTGACTTAGAAGAAATGGCTGAGGCAAATGCTAAAATGACAAAATTTATTACACCAGACACAGGCGCTTCTATAGTTAATCCTTTTGGTAATAATAATTTATTAGGTTTAATGGAAGCAATGTCTATGGGTCTAGATCAAGCTCCTCATATGGTTCCTTCTATACTTGGTACAACAATGTTAGCCGCGTCAGGAGTTAGTTTGGTTGGATCTGGTGGGCTTTCAGCTGGAGGTTCTGTTCCTTTAGCAGCTGCTGGTGTTTCTCTTATTGCTTTAGGTTCAGGTTATCAAGGGGCTATTTCTTATGGTAATATTTACATGGATGCTGTTGAAAGACAAATGGAAGAAAAATATGGGAAAGGAAATTTTACAACAGCTGAATATTTAGAATCATTAAAAAGCAAAGCTATTGGAGATCAATACGCTGCTGCAGCTGGTGGAGCTAGTGTTTTTGCTTCAGAGTTTGTTTCTGATATAGTAGCTTCTCAAATTGGTGGAGCAGCGTCAAAAGCTTTTGGTCCTGTTACTCAAAAAATGTTAGGCAACACTGTTGGTAACTATTTACTAACAGGTAAAATTCCTCAAGTGTTTTTTAATATGAAAATGCAAGCAGGTAAAGAATTTTTAACAGAAGGTTTTCAATCATATTTAGAACAAGGTTTTACTAATTTAGCAGCTAACCCAATTAGCAATGCGGGAGGCGTATTCACCACCACGGCGATAACTAGTGCTTTTACAGAAAATATTGATTTTGATCAAATAATGATGGAAGCAGAGGCTGGTTGGAAAATGGGCCATTTGTTTGGTTTTTCTGGATCTAATAATAATTTAGGTGTTAAATTTGACAAAGGTAATAGTGTTCAGTCTTATACAGATTTTGCTAGTAAAATGGTAAACAATATGAACTTTGATCCAAAGTCTAAAGAATTTAAACTACAAGACAAAGTATTACAAGAAGTTATTAATGGTGCTAGAAATAACAAAAATCTTAATCAAGAACAAATTAGACAAGTTGAGATAGACATTTCTAACATGAGAGATAATGCTATAAAAGTTCCCAACTCTGCAACTATAGAACAAAGAACTGAGCTAAATTCTTTATTAGATGAAAAAAGAAAATTAATTCAAAAAATTAAAAAAATAAATGATAAAGATTTATCAGTTATAGATATTGAAAGAAGAGATGCTGTTAGTGAACAAATTAAAAACATAACAAAAACAATTAACGAAAGCGAAACTCGTCCTTTATTAAAATATTTTGATTACTCGCCCGATTATGTGGTAGCTCCAGAAAACATGCAAGACGTAGCTAAAGCTGAAGAAGCGTTAAACAAAATAGATAATAGTTCTTTTGAGCAAACAAATAGATTATTAGCCGACGAAGACTTTGATGTGAATAATAGTCTTGACCAAAGAAGAGCAGTTAAAATAGCAGGTGGTGTTATTGAAGCTGCAACTAAAAGACTATGGAGACAAGGAAGCTTGTTAACAAGAGATCAATTTAAAACAGCTTTAGAAAACGAATATATAAAAGCTTTAACAGAATACGACGCTGACTTAGACACAGGTACAGGCGCAGGTTCTTCAATATCAAGTAAGTTTAATTTAAGAGCTGGTGGTATAGCAAAAACTAATTTAGGAAGAGGTGAGTCTGCTAGTTTAGATTCTGAACAAGCTAGACAAGTAGCAGACACAACAGAACAAAAAGAGTTTGACGAAGTACAAGCCGAAGAAAGCAAACAAAGAGAAAAAGTTTACGCTTCTCAAACAGCTCAAATTGCCAACTTAGATACAGCAGAGACTAAAGCTATAATAAAAGATGAAGTATCTAAAGATATATTATTAGGCACAAGTAAAGGAATAAATGCAGCGGATTCATCTAAAAATATTACTAACCAGTCTAAAAAAGAATATTTTAAAAGACTTAGAAAAGATATTGGAACTTTTTCTAGTCAAAAATATAAAGACTTTGTAAACTCTTTAGATGCAGAATTTATTAAATCATTACCAGTTGCTACTATAAAAAGAAGATTCGGTAAGTTGTTTGGTATAAAACAAACAGGCACAACAAAAACTAAACAAATTAGTAAAACAGGAAAACCTAGTTATTTTAACAAACCGGTTTTTAGTGTACCTAAAGTAACAGCAGAATCATTACAAGCTTTTAAAGATTATTTTTTAGGCGGAGAAAAAAGGCAACAATCATTATACAACATATTGGCCACTGACTTTGCTTTAGAGTCTATGCAAGAGTTAATAGCGGATAAAGATTTCATGGGTAAACTGCAAACATCATTAGGTAATGACGGTATCACTGCTTTAGAGTTTATGCAAAACATAGAAAACAAACTTGACGCTAGAGTAAAAGAAGATAGCTCGTTAGACGTTGTAGACAAAAAAACTAGAAAAAAATCAACGGTTCAAGATTTAACTAAATCAAATGTAACAGTTAAATCACCTGTTAAAGAAGCTGTTAGCAACGAAACAGTTGTTATTAAAGAAAAAACAAAACCTAAAAAACAATTAAGTGAAAAAACTATATCAAACGCTTTTAACGAAAAAGGAGCTGAAGGTATTAACACATTAATTGATGCATACGATTCTGGTTTTAGAAAATTAAGTATAAAAGAAAAAATAGCTGCACAAAAAGTAATGCTAGAAAACTTAATTAAAAACGGTATGCCAATAAAAACTTTATTAAAAGGCGCAAACTTAAGTCCAGGTTATTCGTTCCCTTCTTTAATAAAAAGAGGTTTACAATGGATTAGCGACAAAGCTGCTTTAGACAAAAGAAAAGGTGTTGACTTTGACAAAACAAGAGAAGCTTTTATTAGAGGTGAAATAGGTGATATTAAAGCATTTAAATTAGAAATGCAAAAAAAATATGGAGAAACAACCGATAGCGATATTACAGCTGCATTACAAGGTAGAGCCATAGGAACAAAAGGAATTATAAATAGAGCAGAAGCTGACGTTGCTAAATCTGCTGCTATATTAAGAGGAAGAAAAAAAATATTAAATATAGTTAGAAAACTAGGACCATCTGATAAAGCAGCTTTTATAGATTTTTTATATTCTAACTCTAATTTAAATCAAAACATAGGTAGAGTTTTGAGTCCAATATTTGGATTTCAAAAAATTTATGTTCCGATTAAGTCTGGGATTAATAAAAGAGGTAAAAGATATGATATTAATCCTATTATAAATGAGCACGTTCTTCAGTTTAATAACCAAGTTAAAATGATTGCTTCGTTATTAGACGCGTCTTCAAAAACATACAAAGATGGTGTTAAATATTTAGATAAAAATCAGTTTCAAATTCCTATACAAGGTGTTGCTCAAGAACAAACATACACAACTCTTGATGGTGGAAAATGGAAAGCTAAAGATGGGTTACATCCACGTTTAAAAAATGCTTGGGAATCATTTTTACGCGGCGAAATAGAATGGACACAAATACCAGATGGAATAATTAGATATTTTAATGAATACTTTTATTTAAATCCAAACAATGTTTCTTTTAGAAATCCTATAAATAATAAAATTGAAACTGCTGCAAAAATATATAACGCAGAAATAAAAGGTAGTGTTAAAGTTGATGGTAAAACGTTTACCGCTAAACAATTAATGTCTATGAATCCT
>Ga0181404_1000638_pt1 | contig 10573 bp, 24 predicted proteins | sample 27SPOviralmetaG_FD_130133 | JGI IMG/M metagenome (GOLD analysis project Ga0181404, IMG submission 130133) | Marine viral communities from the oligotrophic San Pedro Time Series (SPOT) site, San Pedro Channel, CA, USA - 27 SPOT_SRF_2011-10-25 | ecosystem: Environmental > Aquatic > Marine > Strait... | reverse complement strand
GTAACCTTCTAAGATCTCAGATGTGTTCATTTCTCCATTTGTTTCAAGCATAGAATAAATGCGCTTCTTCTTAGATTTGCATCGACCTCTAAATTCAATCATTCAGAACACCCCTTGATTCAATATGTAATTTTTTAGCCGAAGCAATTTCTCTTTGAAGTTCTTTTGTAAATTCTTCAATGTCTTTTGATTTCATCAAAATAAATAATGCGTTTCTTATTCCTTCAAAATATCCTAAATCATAATCACAGTCATTCATTCAACCCACCCCTTAAGTTCAGCGAGTTGTAAAATTGCCTTTTTGGTATATTGGTTATTACTGCCACAAAGGTGCTTTAATTCGTTGCCTCCCTTTGAATGAAATCTCCATAATGAAGACTCGTTGCATATTACATACAAACCCCCATATTCAGCCTGCATAACATGAATTGTATATTTGGTTCCGTCACCATTTTCAAAAATATAAAATGTATTAGATAAATTACACTCATCAAATTTTATCATTATTGACCACCATACCCACAATAACACTTTGAACACTCATAGGAATTAAGAAACATATTCCAGCACTTTTCATGATCTGAACTTATCCAGTTATGACAGTGTGAACAAAAAATAGCTTTTTCTATTATTATAGCCATATCAATAACCACCTGTTTTTTTGTATATCCATTCTTTAACATATTCTATTTCTTCATTGTCAAAGGTATAACCATCGTTATCAAATGTATCATTAACATATAACACAACATCATTACCCCATCTTTCAAGCCATGAAACACCCTCAAAGATTAGAAAATTCTTCAATTCGTTTAATTTTTTATTCATTCGCATTTTAAAACTCCCCCTTATGATTAAATTTGGTTTTGGTTGAATCATGCTTTGTTATACAAATTGTAGTTCTATAATCCTCGTAAATTGATTCTTCCCAACAATAACCATTATCCCAATTTGATAAAGAAGATTTAATATTTTTATAATTACAACCCATTTCTTCATAATCAATAAAATCTAAATCATGAATTTGTTTTGCATCATCAAATTTAATCTTTACAAAATTAACACAATCCCTTAAGGATGTGAACAAATGCAAGCTTTCACCATCATAATTCGATGTGATTAACACACTGTAAATTATCATTAATAATCATCCTCACAATAATAATCTGAATAATCACAATTAACACATGATTCCCTTTTGTAATGATTTAACTCAAAGATACAATCTTTGTCAAAAGGGCAAACCCTTCTTTTTCTTTGTACCTCTTCTATATCACCACAATCATAACACTCACATATTAAGATAATTTCCAATTTTCTTTCATCACAACATTTCATTCAATCACCACCGCATGACTCACATTTTTTCTTACCACAATATGACCAATTTTCTTGTTCGCTATTATCTTCACAATTCATTTTTTCACCTTCTTTTTATTTATTAAGATCGAACGATTATGCTACAATAAGCACCTTTTCCTTATACGACAAAGGATATTTTGTTAGAAATTCCATTTTCAATATCCTTATTGTCGTATAATTGATGTTATTTTCAACACCGGATTTTATTCCAATGTCGCATAATATCGCCCCGACCATGCTACGCCTAGTAAAACCCAGTATATTATATAGCCCCATAAAAAAAACATAAAAGTTAAATAAAATAGAGTGACCTAATAGTTCACTATATTTTTTTATCAACCTTTCCAAATATTAGGTTTATTTTTCTTTGACTTTACAGTTGAAAAACGAACTCCTAAAGGCATATCATTCAAGCTTTGTTGTATTCCTATTTCATCAACTAAACTTATCAAATCATCAATATGTTGTCCTTGAAGACCTAATCTTTTGAGTTTATTTCTCAAGGTTATTGATCTGATGTCACCAATAGCCACATGAAGAGGTATTCCACCTTTCATTTTAGCTATTCTTGAGCCTGCGATTCTGTCATATTCTCTTTGAGTTTGTCTGTTTTCGATTTTCTCACCGCCTTTGAACCGCCCTTAATCATGCGCTCTTTGTCTTCAACTGTATGATATCTCATTGGTCTTGACATCAGATCGGCTTTAATTGGGTCGACTTTTTTATTTAACCAGTCGGGAAAGTGAACCCTAACCAATTGTCTATCCTTCCCACTCCAAAAATAATCAAGACATCTACCACTTGACACCCGATTAAGTTGATATTGTCCTTCTTGAACTAACTCCTTCCATTCAGATCGCTCATGCTTCAAAACATCACTGTCAACATATCTTATGATAGTTGCCATATTTGTATATCTAAAAAATGAAACATCAACCCCGCTTAATAATTGAGTTGTGAATATAACTGTCATTCCGCCGCCAAAATGCGATAAAATACCTGCTGTACGGGCTAAAAGTTTGCCGCCGCCCATTGAATCACGACTGTTATAATGGGTTCCCGAGTCATCAACTAGCCATACCGCCGGTTCGTTGACCGTAGCAATTTGGCTAAATGGGGTATTAAAAACTCTACCTTTCCAATGGTCGGGGACACCTTCATCAATTACCTTTTGAGGGAAAGAGTCCAAGATAACCGGCCTTTTGGTATATCTTATGACATAATCTAGCATAACATAAGCTAGGCTCGTTTTACCTCCTCTTGCACTTGCTACACAACAAATAATTCCAGTTCCTAGTGCTTCAACAAAATTATTATTGATCTGAAACCTTTGCCCCTCTTGTAAAAGTAAATTTGTTATTGAAGGCGGAAACATGGTTTTACTCATCATTTAGATCACCGCCAATTTCATCAAGTGTTTCATGATGAAAATCTGTTTTGTCTTCAACTTCGACACCAAATATTTCACTTATTTCAGTTGGTATAATAGATCCGTAAATTGTTTTTAATGCCCAATCAACAATAACCTTGCTTTGTTTTTCAACTTCAACCCCAACGGTTTGATGCGTTACCCTTGTTTCGCGTAGGGTTTGTTCAAGCAAATTTGATAAATTTTGTAGTGTGTTCATATCTCGCACTTGGTCGATTTGAGTATAACCGCCAAAACTTGAACCAATCCCTTGCCTAGTTTCTTCATTAAATTCAGTCAATAAAGTTCGATAAGTTCCCGAATTTGAAGTAAATCTAACACCATTACCTTCAATATTAAGGCCATATTTACGGCCTACCCTATATTCTGTTAAGTTCAAAGGATCTGAACTAACTAAAAATAAATCGGCGTCTTCTTTTGCTCTATCTACTAAGAAAGGAATAAAAGCAAGCGAACCAAAAATAGCTATAAAGAACCAAGCCGGAACGGTATCAAGATAGAAATAAAGGAATAATGCCAAACCAAGCACAAACAAAGCCCCTCCCATGATATATGATGATGCTACGGCAATATCCCAAACAGTTCTCCCAACAATAGGTGACTTTTGACCAATGTTTTCATTTTCTGTCAAAGTTTCACCTCTTCACAATAATTGCGGTCAATATATGAGTTTATTAAATTCCAATAAACCATAGTGACTAAAGTAAAGACCAATACTATTGAAAGAATTGCAGCCCAATTTTCTTTAGCTTGGGAAGCGGTCAAACTTATGTATTCTTCAACCGAATAATCATAATCGTTTTGCCATTCAAAATATTCAAACTCCCAACTTAACCGATCCGGCATAATTGTCACATTGTAATAATTTATTGATCTGTTTTCAGTAATTATAGAAATATTTTGAATACCAAAGTTTACCGGAAATTTAACAATTGAGTTATTTGTTGAAAGCGTAAAATTAGAATTAGTATAAACTTCAATCCTATCACAATTATTGACAATTGTAATATTATTTCCAAATGCTTTTAGATTTGAATCAATTAGAAACTTATGATCTGAACTTTCAGTATATGCATAAATCACACAATTCTTTTCTTCAGCTGGGGGCGGGTCGGCGTAGGCACTAGGTGATAGTATGATAAGAGGTAGAAGGATTATAACCCCTATTAATGCAATTTTTAACCTACGCCAACCCATGAATATATCCTTCCTTTTTTATCATACTATCACCTTAACGACCTATAAACCATCCTGCCAAAGCACCCAAACCCCCAATAGGGGCAAATAATGGTAAAAATTGAGTTAGGCCAAGATCTGATATATTACCGGCAATTGATAGAATCTTGGGTACTACTATCAAAATACCCCCAATTATGACAAGTGCTAAAACAATACCTAAAGGAATTAACAATTTTAAACCTATATCTAAAATCCTATTAAGAAAACTACCACCTCCGCCTGTATTAGAATCGGCATTATTGATCTGAATGTTTATCCTTTCAGGGTTTGCCGTTTCACTCATTTAATAGCCACCCCATTATATTCAATTATATTTGCAGCCCATGTAATCAATAAAGCCGCCAAACCACCAATAAAAACAAACCCGCTAAAACCTAAACTACCATTTGCAGCTGCATTAATGAATGATTCAAGATTAGTGTAACCAACTAAAAAACCACTACCGGCAATACTAGCACTTCCGCCGGCTACGGATCTAGTAAGTCCACCATTTAAACCGCCGTTTTTTGCTATTGATTGTATTATTGAAGTTGAACCAAAAATAGCACCTAAGAATAAGAAAATAACTAAACTCAAATCACATACCCCCTTTAGGTTTCAAAGCATTTGTTACAGGGTTCCAATAAGGCGTTGAGGCTAAGGCTAGAGCAAACAAACCGACACCAATTATTAAAGTACCACCTTGAAGATAAAAATTAGTGGTTGCGGTATCAACATAAGCAACCTCAAAATCATAAGCAAATAAACCATCTCCGTTAAATGGAACTGCTGTTATTGGTTGACCTGCGGTATTTCCCGTAAATGTTTGATTTGTTATATCAAAATCATAAAGTCTTATTTGAGCCGATAAATTGTCATAATTAGTAAATATGTCATTGATTTCAATTGATTCAAATGGAGTAAAATCAAATTCTACTGTTATTGAAATATGACAAAATGAATTAGGATTTATTGAAGGGTCAAAAGTTACAAAATAGCTATTTTCTTGAGAAAATTCAAAATTATTGTAAGACCTTGAACTCAGATCATCAATTAACTTTATGTCGGCCTTAAATTCTACATTTTCAAAAATTGAATTGTCACAAGCATAACCAGTTTGTTGATCTATAAATGTCATTTTTATTGATGAAATGTCTTGACTATCATCTAAATGTTTGAACATATTTTCATCAACTCTAAAAGTAAAATCATCACCACTATAACCAATATAACCGTGATAATTTGGTATATTTCCTTGTAATCCTTCAAGAGATAGATAATAATGGTCATCGAATCCATTTAAAAATAATTTATCATTTCTAGGGACATAAGTTGAAGGACATCCATTAGACATATATTGATAAGAAGATAAACTTTCATCCCATATTGATTCGTATAAATATGGGTCATTTGTCTGTTCAACATATTCATAAGCAATCGTTTGATTTATTCCTTTATCTAGCCAATTTAACAAAAGGAAATCATCATTATTTGATGAATCACAAGTATATTGGTCTGACTGAATTTCTTGTATGTTTTCAGTATTTATTGAAACATAATCTTCTTGATTAGTGTTTGATAAATTGGTTACTATCGCGGTTGATATTGGTAGAATAACCAATAATCCCACTATGGCATAAATATTGAAAGATAGGCCGGTTATTTTTGGTTTATCCGCCACATTTTCAACCCCTCATTTACCCCCGCCTTCGCCTTCGGCGTTTTCAGCTATTGGGCTTGAGGCTTGATATTCAATTGTCGGCAAAACTGTTGGTGCTTGGCCTATTATATTGCATACAGAATTGAAAGTATTAAATGATCCGTCATTTATCATAGTATTATGCCAAACATTGAAAAATTTGTCAAATATATTATCAAAAGGAGATAACATTACATTATCACTAAAAAAGCAATAAAATTGGACTTCGTTTTGGAAATTTGTTCCAATACAACCGGCTAAATTACCACCGCATTGTTTACCTACAAAATCTCTAACATAATCAACCGTCAAATCATAATAAGGTTGATAATTTTCATTTATATCATAAGAATTGGAAGGTGTAAAACTTTCACCGTTACCATTGGAATAAGGCCAAAATCTACAATCTTCTTCTTCAATTAAATCCAAATATCCATTACCGTCATTGTCGACACCATCATTAAAACATTCGTCATCAATTTGAATATAGCTAGGAGTTATTGAATCTTGAACAACTCCCGTAAAAGCTGCCCCAGCAATAAGAAAAACAATGATTAATAATAATGGTTGAACAAACTTTCTATCTTCCATAATTATCACCAATTTTTATTATTTTTTATTTTTATAAATACCATATCCCTTCTTTATTTTTTGATAACTAAAAGAGAATTTTTTGTCCGATGGAAATGGTGATCTTGAGATCATACGGTTTTTTTGTGATACAATTTTTTTTGCTTCCGCTTTTGTTTTTTTTACCGAAACTCTAACCATTATTATCAATCCTTGCTTTCTCTATTTGCCTCGTCGAATATTATTGATCTGAATCTACTTCTTTAGAAGTGAAACAACACCGCTTACTAGGCTTGAAGCCAAGAAAAGCATATATGAGTTGCTAATGTCGTCATGAGCATCCCAAGTACGACCGCCGGTGATTGTTTCCCAAACTTCGCTACCGAAAGCACTGAAAGCAAGGAAACCAACAATAACCGGTAAATATGTTAGAGTTGTGTTAAGGAATGGTGGATTATCACTTGAAGTTGATAATAGACCCAAACCGGCACCGCCAAGAATGGTGACAGCGACACCAAGAACGGCGACTCTATCAATAAAATCTATTCCACCAAGAGAGGCGGAAACTTCCGCCGAAACATCTTCCGGTGATGCTATGATGTTAAACACGTCGGAAATCCCGACGGACAGCACCATGACTATTCCACTGATTACGGCGATTGCGCCAGCTACTTTTTTTGTTGTATTTTGCCAAGACATAATAATTCACTTAATCAGATCCATAGTTGTAAGGATTATAAAAGTTTGAAACACTTAGAAACCACAAACCCCCTTTAGGGGGTTTGAAAAAACTTTTTTGATTTGTTGTCCCAATTTAATTTAGTGGTTTTATTCAGTAATAATTTACCTTTAAAATTATACTCTTTTGTTTGCCTAGTCATACCCGCTTCAACTCCATAGATAGAGAAGAGGTTTTTCTTTTGTCGCATGATCTGAGAAATTCTCAACGCATTACAATATTTATTCGGGAATATTTGGTTAAAGTAATAATTTATCGTATTTGCTTTGGTCGGTTCTCCTAATTTTGAGAGAATGTATGCAACTTTAACAAAGTCATATTTTTTAGCTTGAAGGTTAAAGTCATGCCTAAAATCAATTATTATCATGAATTAACCTTATTGCCGATGGATGATAATAACCTCGCTAGAATCACAAACCTCACAAGTTTTTTGATCTGAATCAAGATAGTTTCCACAATTTAGACAAACATCAATCATTTTTCATTTCTCCTTATACTATACTATACTATACTATACTATACTAATTATTTAATTAATTAATTAATTAATTAATGTAATTAATTCACTCCTTCAATTTTGAAAAGTCAAAACCCATATCTTTCAATGTGTTAAAAACTTGCATTCTTCTATTATGCCATTCATGAAATTGAGGCGGTTTTTTATTGGCTGGCAAATCTCCCAACCATTCAAAGTCCTTCTTTTTATTATTCAGTGATCTGAGTTCGATAACTAAATCGTCTATGCTTTGAGCCTTCGCTTCTTCAACAACAATATCTTTCAACTTTTTTTCAATACTGGCTCTTTTAGCTAATAATGATTCAAGTTCTTGCTCAACCTTATCGCGTTCATGCTCTAATGATTCAGCCTCAATTATTGATTTATGTTGTCTTAATGAATCTTGAATAAATGCGCTGAATTTTCTTCTTGATTGAAGTTCTTTAACAACTGGCATCAAATCATAATCAATGCAAATAGTAATAGTTGGTTTACTCAATTAAATCTCTCCTTCAGCTCACTTAGAAGTTTAAAATTAAATGTTTGAAATAATCCTTTAACTTCTTGAATTAAAATAACGCTTCCATTTCTTGAAGCCCCTCCCTTCGTCGAATATTGTGATTTAAAATTAACTCTACCACCTAAGAAAATTATACTATCAATAAGTTCTGAACATTCTTTTTGAATCTTAACATGATTTAATTTGTTAGGTATAATCATAATATGAATATTATTTTCTTCAGCTCTGCTATGTTCAAATCCTTTTTTTATCCATTTTATTATTGAATCATCATCAAATGGCGGGTTTGAATAAATAATACCTTTAGGCCATTTCTCTTCTAATCTCAAAGGTTTAGCAAGGGCGTTTGAACCATCAGCAAAACAAGCACCATCATAATCAATTCGACCAAATAGACTTTGAATATATTTGAATAAATAAGTTGGAGTTCTAAAGTCAACCTGATCTGAAAACTTAGTTTTTGAATTCATTGTTTCATATCTACCCATCAAATCAGCCTCCAAATTCTAACTTTGCCGTCAATAGATCCGCCAATTAAACGCTTAATCATTTAATTCAACCCCTGTATTTTATTGAATAAATTTGAACGCCATTCAATGGCAAAATTCAAACAATTAGCACAATTTTTAATATTTTTATTTATACAAACATCACATTTTTTGTTATTAATTCTAGCGTCAAAACTCCAAGCTAAAGAGTCACACGATTTCAAATACTTTCCATATCGTTTCAAACCATTTGTTTTAACTCCAAAGCCATGAAGTTTCAATCCTTTTTTAGATAAACTTTTCATAATGTGTTCTATTTCATCAGTGGATTGACGGCGACAAACCGAACCAACTCCAACTATGCGTTCAGATCTCAAATCAAAACCATTTGATTCAAACTTTTCAAAGTGGTTATAATAATCTTGTAAAGTATAACCTTGAAGAACTGGGATATAATGAATTGATGAATTTAATGTTCTGAGTTCAATTAAATTTTCAACCGTTAAATCTTGGTGTTGTTCAATTGATAAGTTTGTTTTATCTAAAACAAAGGGTTCACACATCCAATCTTGTTGAGCCGCCCAATTTATTTTAAGACCAATTGATTTAAGTTGTAATAATTTATCATTATACTCTTTGGCGTTTATAGTCCATTTACCATTTATATTTAATTCGCTAAATCCGCCACTATCAACACAAATAGCTATTTTATGATTGAATGGTTTTTTCAATCTTTTTCTTAATTGTCTAAATGAAAGAAATAAAGGGAAATTAACTTTATCAATATGGTTGACTACATGAGAACCTAAATAAAATTCGACCATTAAACCAACCTCCAAATTCTAACCGGCCTTTGATTTGCTTGTTTTCTTCTTGATGGCCTATAGTTGTCTGTCCTTTCGACTAGGCCGTTCTTATGGGCTAACTTAACCACTAGACCCATAGAACGGGGGTTAATTGGTTGAAGTTTCATAGAATCAAGACAATCCCAAATATCACAAGAAGTAATCAGTTCAAACCCATTATTTTTTAGATATAAAATAGATCTAATTCCATGCCTTATCCAATTGTGGTCATCACTAGAATTTATTTGATGATAAATTGGTTGAAGTATTTGACTAGGTGTCAAATTGTCAGTTGATAAATTCATTCACCCAACCCCCATAAAACTAACATGCTAGGAAATGATGAAGAATTTTGATAACCTTTGAATTTAATTCTACCCTTGAAAAATCTTATTTCAACCGAGGGTTTTTGATAAATATATTGGTGGAAATATTGGGTATCAACATAAGCTGGAATCAATAAAACTATTTTTGCACCCTTCTTAAATTCAAGATCACACTTTTTGACCCATAGTTTGATTTTACCTCTTGAATAAGGTGGATTAACATAATTTATTTTCTCTAAATCCCAATCGATCTTAAGTCCGTCTTCTTTTGGATTTATAGGGCATGGGTCAAAATATTCACCGAATTCATCAACTATTTCCTTTTTCAAATAGTCCGGTGTTTCAATAATAAATTTGCCGTCACCATTAGATCCATAAAATGGAACTTTATTTTCAGGCTCTTGATTAATCATGTTGAACACTCCATACAGCGAGTCGAACCCTAGCCGGTAATCTAACCCCGTCGCCTCTCACATATTCCTCAATAAATCCAACTTGAATGAAGTGCTTAGTTCGGCCAAGTATCGAGGCTAATTCATTCATAGTGCAACCGCGCTTATATCTTGAATTGTAATCTTGGAGAATTTCAGAAGTATTCATTTCTCCATTTGTTTCAAGCATAGAATAAATACGCTTCTTCTTTGATTTGCATCGACCTCTAAATTCAATCATTCAGATCACCCCTTGATTCAATATGTAATTTTTTAGCCAAAGCAATTTCTCTTTGAAGTTCTTTTGTAAATTCTTCAATGTCTTTCGATTTCATCAAAATAAATAGTGCGTTTCTTATTCCTTCAAAATATCCTAAATCATAATCACAGTCATTCATTCAACCCACCCCTTAAGTTCAGCGAGTTGTAAAATTGCCTTTTTGGTATATT
>Ga0181404_1000633_pt1 | contig 10595 bp, 14 predicted proteins | sample 27SPOviralmetaG_FD_130133 | JGI IMG/M metagenome (GOLD analysis project Ga0181404, IMG submission 130133) | Marine viral communities from the oligotrophic San Pedro Time Series (SPOT) site, San Pedro Channel, CA, USA - 27 SPOT_SRF_2011-10-25 | ecosystem: Environmental > Aquatic > Marine > Strait... | reverse complement strand
CCACACCACACCACACCACCCCACACCACACCACACCACACCACACCACACCACACCACACCACACCACACCACACCACACCACACCACACACCACACACCACACACCACACACCACACACCATACACCACACCACACACCACACACCACACACCACACATATACAACACAGCAAAACATTTATCACTCAACATTACAACATTTACGAAACACAATCATACTTATATTTCGGAAACAATCACACATTACAATACCAATACAATCTTAGTCGCATATCCCGGCGAGTTTCGATTTCGCTACCCTAGGAACAAGAATCCTATTATCTTCATATTAAGATACTTGGACGCTAACGGATTATAACATCTATTTAATTCAATTTTTTTATAGCACAAACTTCCAAAACTCTCGAAAAATTGCAGAAATCGCTCATAAAATAATCAACAAAACTTAGACACACAATATTACGTCTCGCATAAACAATATACATTTTATTTTTTTTCAAACTAAGTATTATAAATTTTTATATATATTTAAATATAATTTATGTTTACAAGAATATATGATTCTAATAAACATTTTTATTCTAACAAGTACAATCTCATGTAATAATATTCAAACTTTAGATAACTTTAATTTATCAGAATATATAAGACATAAATGGTATATACAAAAACAACAAGAAACACAATATCTTCCTAAAGATTATAATTATTGTGTGACTGCTAAATATGAAATATCAACAAAAAAAATTCCATTTTATAATGGCACTGTTTTATCAGTAGAAAATTATGCTAAAAAAAATAATATAAATGGTGAATTAGTAAATAAAAATAATACAACGCTTTGTGCTCGTCAAACTAAAGTTAAATCAAAATTACTTGTAGCGCCGTGTTTTTTACCAAATATATTTGCTGGTGATTATTGGATTATTGATGCCGGACCTAAATCAAATGATTATCAATGGGCTATAGTTAGTGGAGGAAATCCAACACAGCAATATAAAAATGGTTGCACAACAAAAACAAATACAATTAATAATGCTGGATTGTGGCTTTTTACAAAAATACAGGTAGCAAATCAAACAATAATTAATTATATGCTAAATAAATTAAAAACTGTTGGTTTTACAACAGATTTACTTAATAATGTCACACAATATGGATGCAAATACTAAATTTTTGTCTTTTTATTATTATTTTTCTGCTTTATTACAATTAGAAATAAATATTATATAATCTAAATATTCAAATAGTATAACCAATTATTAATTGTAAAGAAACAAACTTAAAATTGAAGTATTATTAAATATTTATAATTATTAAGAATGTATAATATAAAAGAAATACAACACAACCTTGATATTTTCAAAGCTTTAGTATTAAAGAATGAGTCATCTATAATGAATAATTGTGAATCAATTTGGTCCAAAGACTCTCTTAACTATATATGGACCGAAATTTATGAATTCGAAGAAGAATTGAAAATAAATAATCAACAAAAAAATGATTTACTAAATAAATTGTTTTTAATAGCAGAACCTATAGAAAAATATATTCATTTCAAATCTACAAAATAATTAATCTAAATTAAATTTCAGCATTAGACCAAGCACCTTTAGTAGCAACCATCTTTTGAAACCAATCTCTATCTACTTTATCTATTGATAATAGATGGTGTTTTGAACCCGCGGCCAATTCAAGGTAAGGTATATCGATTTTTTCAATTCCTCTAATCTTATTTTCAACTTCATTAAGTCTATCATATAATCGCCATTTTTCTTCTTCAGCGTCTTGTTTCATTTGTTTTATTTCTTTAAGCTTATTTTCATAAATATATGGTCTAAACCAACGTTCGTATTCAGAAACATTATATCTATAATTACACATTTCAAACTTATGAACCCCTGTCCAATCGGTTCGAAGTTTATCGTTAACGCGGGTAACTACTTCTTTTCCATCGCAATTTTGAAAAATAAAGGTGTAACCTTGCCATATTTTTCCGCAAAACTTGGCAAATTCTTTGTCAAACGCAGACACTCCATGATTAGGAATATTTGCTATAGTATTTTGTAATGTTTCATATTTCGATTTAAGAGAATCAATAACTTGAGTTCCTATTTCTAATGCCTTTGGATTCTTTAGAGAGTGGAAGCAAATTCCAATTTCTTCCGAACCAAATCGGTAATTGCTACCGCTAAAAATCTGTGAGAGAAAGTTAGTTCTGAAATCATTCATCCAAAGAATGAAAACGCCAGGTGGGTGTTTTGGAAGTCTTAGTGGAATACTTGGCTGAGCCATGATTATATTTATCATTCTGATAACAAAATAAAGTCAAATTTTTTTTTTGAATAAAAAAATTTAGATAGTTTAGATATACACATTTAATTTGGCAAAACCAGTGGTGCTTCAGTTTCTACACCTTCACCTTCACCTACAACTACATCAAAAATCTTCTTAGATATTTCATTACCAGTCCCCAACTGCGACCCATCTATTTCCTTAAAACCATTTTCAATAAGAACACGAAGAACACTCTGTTTGCTATCAAAAGTTTCAATCATATACTGTCTTTCACGAGAAGACATATGCATTCTATAAGAGCAACCTCCATAAGACTTATACAAGTCGGTAAGAGCTGGGTGATACGCATCATCTTCAACAACCGGATTTCCACTCATCGTTAAATTTAGGCGAATCGGTTTAAGACCAAGATTCAACTTTTCCTCGTCCATATCAATCACACAACTATAATATGAAATATTATCATTTGGACTATTCGACGGTGGCAATGGGGAAGTCTCAAATGGTGTCTCCTCGATACCTTTACAAATTTGACTATCTGGCATAAAGGTGCTTGAGCAAACATCAATCTTCAAACCTGAATCGGTCTGTTGGGAGTCTGGTGAGATGCGGATGTACATGTTGCGAGTTATATAACTCTTATCATATTACGTTATAAATCAATTTTTTTTTAATTAAAAAAAAATTTAGTTAGATTTAAATCTTATTAGCAATTAACTATAGGATTCCTTTTCAACTTCACGCCATAGACTTGGATTAGTATAGCGCTCTCTAATTTCAGGAATCAGTGTAGTGGTTCCCGTAAAACTATTATATTTAGCAATGTAAATAATCTTTTCATTATCAGCTAAAGTTTCATTCTTCGTTTCGTTCATGATTTCTTGAACTTCCGGGATGTGTTCAATATAAGGAAATGGTTCTTTACTAATTTTGTAAATCATACGAGTATAATTGGACATTGCTACACAAATAACACATAACCAAAGAATAATCATATTTATCCGCATTCTGGCACGCATATGGTCTACACCACCTCTAAGTCTAAGCACAAGATGAAGTGTAGATTCTTTTTGAATATTATAATCGGCCATTGTTCGGCCATCCTCTAATTGCTTGCCAGCAAAAATCAGCCGCTGTTGGTCTGGAGGAATTCCCTCTTTATCTTGAATCTTAGCCTTAACATTTTCAATCGTATCTGAATGTTCGACTTCAAGGGTAATTGTCTTTCCGGTAAGCGTTTTCACAAAAATCTGCATGATTAGATGAATTAATCATATCATAACAATCTTTATAAATTCAATTTTTTTTTACTTCTTTTTACTTCTTTCTACAAATAAACAAATTTTTTCTATTCTTCTTTCTTTTCTTATTCTTATTAGTAATATTTACTTTTTTACCTTCTATTATACTTTCTATTATATTCACATTACAAAACTGTGAATTTTCAGAAATAACCCACCAAAAATCATGATTATGTCTATTAAGTTTTAAAGAATTGAATATTCTTATAAACTTTATAAGTGTTATACTATAATTTTTAATAAGCCGTATATACTTAATATTAGTCTTCTCTATTTTAAGCATTTTTAGTAATCTGGTAATATCAACAGATAATCCCACACAGTTCTCATCATTCGATGTTGTAACAACAAAAACATAACCCTCCGTTCTATTCATAATTCATATATAATAATACTATATTATAATTATGTTTTCAATTTTTAAGTATAAATTATATTAATCCTACTAAAAAACTTTAGATATCATAATAATAATAATAATACATTACTTAAAATTGAATAATATTATTCATTTATAAAATTAACATTTAATATGAGTGTAATAATTAATTGTCGTGATAAAAAACAACTAACAATACCTTTAAATGAACTAAGTATGATGGAAGATTTCTTTCTTAAAAATATGATTATTGATTGCACCGATGACAATCAATCAATTGAACTTTATGAAGATGGAACTATAGTTCAAAATATCATCGATAGTATTAGACTAAAAAAACTTGTTTATTCAAATGAAAATCAACTTAGTTATATGTTAGCATTATGTGAAAAGTGGTGTGTCCCATTATGGCTAATAGATACAATTAATAATAAACAAAATAAAGATTTACTTTCAAAAATAATAGAAAATTATGATATGATTTTAACTACGGGTATAAAAAAATGTGTTATTTGTTCAAAAGGATTTAAACCACATGAAAATACTAATACGTCTTGTAAAAGACATAAATGTTCATTTGATAACGGTCTTAATTTATATCATTGTTGTGGTGAAACCGAGCGAAATAAAAATTTCTGTAGTATAGGATACCATGTTCCTGAAAAAACACAAATATCTTATCATAATCTCTTCATGCAAAATATTAAAGAACTTTTACAATAACCTAATTTAATAATACTAAATATATAAAATAATATTAACGACATATTTTTATATTAAACACAAAATAGATATGAATACATAATGGTTAATAATGAAATTTTCGGATATATTGGATTAATATTTGCTATTACATATAGGATTCCACAAATGATAAAAATTTATAAAACTAAAAAAGGTGAAGATATTTCTAAAAAAACATTTATATTACATAATTGTGCTTATTTATTTCTTTTAATATATATTATTAGAAAACCAACATTAGATTATTTAATATTATCTTATTATATAATTGGGGCATCTCAAAATTTAATTATTGTGTTAATGAAAATATACTATAAAAAAAAAAATATAGAAATAGAAAATTCTTAATATTTAATGATTTTTATTTTTAATAGTAAAGAATGAAATGAACTTTTAAATTCTTAATCAACTTCAATCCCAACAGCTCTTAAATTGTTAATTAATGTTATTTCGCACAACTTATATTTAGGATTATATCTTGCTTTTTTCCAATTTCTTTGGATTATTATTGTGCTCTTTATTATATCATTATAACAATCTATACAATAATCTAAATCATCACCACCCAGCATTATCCCGTAGCTACATTTAGAATATCTATGTTCATGTTCACATATCATCTCCAGCGGTTTAGAACAAATCCATTTTGAACACCCAGCACATTCTGAAATTATTTCATCACTACTACTACAATTTTCACAATGGATTGTATTACAAACATCACAATATATAGCATTTTCCTCACAATTTATCATACAAATATCTACATAACACATACTACACATACGTATTGCGCGTCGGTTCGCTGTTGTGGAACAATATAGACAATCTCTATAATTATTTATGAAACAATCAAAACAATTAGCTGTTATTTCTCCTCCCGCCGGCCAAACTTCTGTGTAGGTAAGACCATCAAAAGAGTTATTATCATAATTTCTCTTAGCACAACCTCTATCTGGTGTTCCACAAAACACTTTCTCACAATGTTCGCATGCTACAAAATCACAAGTATTACATAGCTTTTCACCACAATTTACACCAGAGCATGTCAGATTTTCGAAGGGTTTTGTGTTTTTACAATGGCACGCCATAGTTCATGTTAATATAACATAAAATAATGTATATTATCAATTTTTTAATTATTAATATATTTTGTTTAGTTATATTATGTATCCTATAGATAATTTTTACAATGTAAATAATTATATTCATATTCTTAATGGTTCCTTATTAGCCGACCTTATTATTATTGTGATAATATACTACACACCTTATTTAAGTTCTAAATATGTAATGAAATGGTATGAAGACTTTAGACTTAGTGCTATATTAGCCGATGTTTTAATAATAATGATTGGATTGATAATAGCAAGATATATATTTACTAAGTATAAAATAAAATGGAATATCTATAAGTTTATCGGATTAGTATTAGCAATACAAATAATACACGATATATTATTTTATATCCTATTTAAAAATATACCTAAAGGTGCCAACCGAATGTTAGATTTATTTAAACTATATGCTAATGAAGTTTCTTTTAATGCTATATTAGGTGATAGTCTCATAATGATTTTAGCAGTATTATTTACATCCTACTTCGCATCATTAGATTTAAATAAAAATATTATAATATTGATTACATTGTTATATTCTGTTCCATATTTAATTTATACGAAATAAATTTCCATTTTTTTTTTATCTATTATTTATAAATGCCCAAACGTAATAGTGATAATCAGTTTGTGTTTGATGATTTTCCAGAATTTATACCCAATCTATCCCCGGAAGAAATTTTTCGTTTGGGTAGTTTTGGAGGAACATACTGGAGACCTATTTATTCAGATGTTACAGAAAAAAACTATAAAAATATTCACAAAAAATATCCAGATTCTTGGTGGAAAGGATTGCCTAATGAATGGCTAATTACACCGTATGAAAATTATGATAAAAGTATAAATAAATATAAGGTTAAAGTTGGCACTACTTTAGAATTCTGGGAATTAAAGGGTTGGATTACTAAATATAATCCATATGGTTGGATGCATTGGTATTGTGATTTTTTTTCAGGAAAACGTGGTCCAGATGACGAAAGGCAAGTTAAAAGGTGGGTTAGAACAGCCGGGCCTAAAAGTCGTTTTAGAAGAGCCCTTATAAATCTAATTAATAAAAATAATTCAACATTTGATGATTTTACTATAAGTCCAGCAAGAAGACAAACATTACAGCATTGGGGATACGTTTTAACAAAAAAGGATTGTAAATAAACATAAAATTGAATAAACAATTATTTAATTATTGTAAAATAATAAATATGGAATATGAACCCTACCAATCCATTAAAAGTTTTCATCAGAAGAACTTAGGACCCTTTAGAAGAAAAAACGTCATCCTAACGGAAAAAATTCATGGCTCAAATTGGCAATTTTGGATAATACTAAATAAAGATAATACTATTAATATTAAAGGTGGAAAACGGTCATCATTTATAGAAAATGGTGATAAGTTTTTCAATTCGGATAAACTAACACTTGATTATAAAGATAGACTTGAAACATTAATATTAAATGAGTCTTCTGATTTATGTGAAACAAATATTATTCGTCTTATTGGTGAATATTATGGTGGTAATTATCATGGTGAAAAAGACTCTAATTCTATTTCAATACAAAAAGGCGCATTTGCGAATTATTCAACCAAAAATGACTTTATTATTTTTGATATTGTTATCAATGGTCGATGGCTAAAATGGGATGATATTAAAGTTATTTGTAATAAATATTATTTAAATCATGTTCCTGAAGTATGTAGAGGTATATGGGAAGACATCTATTCTAATTTTAATGTTGATACTTTTGAATCTATTCTATCAAAACAAATCAATAATGATAGCTTAAAAAATATTGCTGAAGGTGTAGTAATTCGCTTAGAAGAACCTGATTTTGAAATGAATTCTCGTGATTACAGGGTAAAATGGAAATGTAATTTAATGTTAGAAACTTCTACACAATCTTATAAATGTGATAACAAATATGATAAATATATTAGTCATATGAATCAAAACAGATTTGATTCATATCTTAGTAAAGTTGGTCCAGATGAAATATGTTTTGAAAATATAGGTGTTAATATAAAATCAATTATTGAAGATATATTTACAGATATTAAACCACCAAAAACAGAGATTAAAAATATAAGAAAAGTATTAGGTTCTATAGTAAGAAATTATATAATTGAATTTATACAATCAAAGTAATATTGAATATGTATTATGTATTTAATCTATTTAAACATTTAACTTTTTTTTTTATATATTATAAATATATTATGGATGTTGTTGTTGATTGTACAATGCTTGAACAAGAACAAGAATGGATATCAAAAATATTAGAAGAAAATAATTGTAATAAGTCTATTATAGTTTTAAATAAAGAAGATAAATTAAAATATATTTCTAAATCTGTTATAAAAATTCTTGAATTAAGTGATTTAAATTTATATTCAAATATTTTAGTTGTTAATGAACAAAAGAATAATACATATTTTACTATTTTAAACAGACATGGTATTATTTTGTCCTTCTATATAAGTGAAAATAATCTACAAACCATCGAAATGATAAATCAATATTTCTATAAAAGTATAGATTTAATTTGTTTAATCGGTGATTTATATTATAAATATGATCCTTTCAAAAAAAGTAATAGTGGAGAAGAATTAATAATTCAAAATTTTGATTATATACCGTTTCATATTACAACATTTGCTTATGATTATGATATTGATTACCTAAATAAATATCATTCCAAAGTTCCGACTATATGTTTTAATACCGTAAAAATTGATAATAATACATTTTTAAAACCATCTTGGCATATAATTAAAAATGAATTTATATACATTCATGGTGATTTATTCGATTATATAAATTATACTAAAAATATTATTATTCAAAATAAATTTGACTATGAAACTGGTATTGAAAACCTTATAGATTGTGTTAAAAATATTGAGTTTGATATTTCATTTGAAAAAAATATTCATTCCGAAGATGACCTATCAGAAGATGACGAATCTGTTTATGGTTTTGGTTCAGATGTTGATTATAATGAAAGTGATAGTGAAAGCAAAATTGATTTTGAAGAATATAGTTCTGATGATTTTGAAGAATATAGTTCAGACGATTATACAGAATCTGACGATTATACCGAATCTGACGATTATACCGAATCTGACGATTATACCGAATCTGACGATTATAACGAATCAGAAGATTATAACGAATCTGAAGATTATAACGAATCAGATAGTTATACCGAATCATGTAAATATTCTTGGGATTATGAAACGAAAGAAGTAGAAGAAGTAGTTGAAAATTATGTTAAAAATATAGTAAATTCACAAATAAATAATTTAGCAAAACCAATTAATATTATTGAAAAAAATATAACTAATATTGAAAATAATGTTTTAAATTCTTTGGGCGATAAAATAAAATTAACTGATACCTTAATATCTGAAGATTTAGTAGAAGTAATAGACGACACCGTTTCGGAAGAAAACTCAGTTTCGGAAGAAAACTCGGTTTCGGAAGAAAACTCAGTCTCGGAAGACAACTCGGTTTCGGAAGAAAACGCGATTTCGGAAGAAAATGCGATTTCGGAAGAAAATGCGATTTCAGAAGAAAATGCGGTTTCGGAAGAACATATAGAAACAGGAACTAAAAAACTAATTAAACAAGATACTGAAACATATGAACCAGGATATTTCGGTAGTTTTATAAATTACGCCTATTCATTTATTTATTAATCTATATTTATTAATCTATATTTATTATAATTATAACTTATGTTAGTTTTTGATACTAAAACATATTTTGATTACTTGCCTATGGAATTAAAAAATAGGATTTTATTTTTCGTTCGAGTTTCTTATACCCAACGTAGATTTTATAACTGTAAGTTTTTATTTAGAAAAACAAATTATTTATTAACATCATGTAAATGTTATTGGGGTAACAGAAAAAGATTAAATAATGAATTTAAACAGATTGTATTTTTAGCAAGAAATAATAACAAAAAATATTGTTACAATCATTATTACAAATGGAATAAATTCATTATAAATTTGGCTCAAAAAAAATCAGATAAATTAATTGAACAAGATTTTCCAATGGGGTTTTCTTGTTATTTAGATTATTTAAACTATATTAATAAACCATACTATTCTGTTGATTATATTAAACAAAAATTGATTGATGGTCTAATGTTTAGAGACAATTTATATAAAAATATTTGGGGCGATTTAACACAGCCAGAAGGAAAACAACTAACATTTAATAATAGACAATGGGATTTTATTTAGATACACATTTAGGTGGTGGGGACTTATTATAATCCATATTATATTACTACTATATAATTATAAACAATATCATAACTAAATAAGTAATAGAATAATTATTTAAATAAATAATATTTTTTTATTTTAGTTTAGAAACAATTTGAAATTATAATAAATGGATAGCTTGCCAACATTAATTAATAATAAATATATAGTTTCGCCGATGGAACTTGAACAATACCTTTATACTTTATTTTTAGATGACGTTTTCTTTTCTAATTTGACTGCCAAAACACAAACAAAAAATGAAAAATTAGGACATATATCTATTTTAAATTGGGGACAAAATAACAAAAAAGTAAGTATAAGATTCTTGCACTCAGTTATGTTACCAAAGTGTTATAAAAATACGAAACAATCAGAAGAGTGTATAGTGTGTTTTGAAAAAACAAAATTTAAAACATTATGTAATCATCCGATATGTGATACATGTGTAACAGCTCTAATAGAACAACATAGATGTTT
>Ga0181404_1000632_pt1 | contig 10595 bp, 10 predicted proteins | sample 27SPOviralmetaG_FD_130133 | JGI IMG/M metagenome (GOLD analysis project Ga0181404, IMG submission 130133) | Marine viral communities from the oligotrophic San Pedro Time Series (SPOT) site, San Pedro Channel, CA, USA - 27 SPOT_SRF_2011-10-25 | ecosystem: Environmental > Aquatic > Marine > Strait... | reverse complement strand
GATTTCCTTTCTTCTTCAAATGGATTTCCATAGAAATTACTATCCGAATACCAATGATCCTCCTTTTCAAAATTTTCATATGAATAAGGTGTCCCCTTATAATGCTCGGGCAATTCTCCACAAGGTAAATGATCTTGATTTCCGAGAGACCACATCAAGGGATATGGATTGGCACTCATTAATTATATAATGAATATTTTTCTAAAAAACAATCAAATTTTAATTTATTGGATATTTAATAAAATGGTTGTAAGTAATAAGAATAAATTTAATGCTAAGTATGGATTTCCTAAGAATGCCCCGCATAGTAAAGCAGAGATTTCACGACTTACAGGAGTATCTATCGGAATTCTTAATCAGGTGTTTCGTCGTGGAGTCGGTGCTAAGAAGACTTCACCTAACTCAGTTAGAAGAATTTCTGACGGAAAAAAAGGCGGAAGAGGAGCGAAAATGAGTGCGGAGCAATGGGCGATGGCCCGAATATATTCATTCGTTATGAAACAACCTGGGACTTGGGGTAAAGCAGATAAGGATTTAGCAGATAAGGTTAGGAAGAAGTCAGGAACGAAGTCCTGAGCGACCCCCTTCAGGGGTGAGGTCCTAAACAAGTCTATCAATAATTTCGTCAGTCTTTTTCTCTGCTTCCAAGTCTTTAGAAGTTTTCGGCACAAGCCTGGGCGTCGCACTCTCTGATTGATTATCCAATATTTCTTCTTCCTTTTTAAGGATTTTATCCTCTTTCTTTTTCATTTCCTTTAATTTTTTCGCTTGATCTTTTAATGATTTCATTTCGTCTTCATTAGGTGGTCTTCTTTCACATTGAAATAAATAACATAAATTAACCTTACAATGGCATTTAGACTGCCATACGACTAATAATAATGACGCAACTGCTCCCAATACAAGCACAACTGCTCCTGCCAATTGATCCACAGAATAATCCTGTAATTGTCCTTCTTCCGACATTTATTCTATGATAGATTAAATCTCTTTTTATACGATTTTAAATTCTCTCTCATTGAAGTGCTATTTCCCCATAGAAGGTAATAGGATAAAAATCCTGCTCTCATATAATCTCCAGTTGATAAATCCTTCTGGTGTCTATCTCTGTATCTCTTGCGTTGATCCTTATCCTTTTTAATTGTATAATCATCCATTCCAGCACTTCCGAAATGTGTTGTTTTCGTTCTTCCATTATCTCTGGTGAATATCGCCATATATTTCTTCCCTGCCTTGCTACTCTTTCTAACAACCATTTTCACCATTCTTTATTAATAAACATATTTTTTAAAATTACATTTAAAATAAAATGTTATATAGAATATAAAATGAGTGTCGCAAGTAATCAGCATTTAGAAATCGTCCCGTCCAATATCACGAGTGATGGAAAACTATCGTATAAGAATGGGCAACCCACTATTCAACTCCAAATCGGCGCACAGGATCGCTATATCGTCCCTGGCTCCATTCGCTTAGTCGGTGAAATCACAATTAAGAAGGATGCCAATAATACTCCAGTTGAAGGGGACAAAGTTCGTATGAATGAGCGTCTCGGTGTTTATTCTGTTATTGATACCCTTTCCATATTCTCTCAGTCCTCGGGTCAGACAATAGAAACAATTAATCACCATAATCGTATGATGTCAAGTTATTTATCGGTGACTCAATCGCAGGCCGATTTCGCCTGTCATGCGTACGAGACATCTCTCCGATTCCCCAACTTCAAGGGTCAGCAGAAGGCAGTTGTTGAGAATTCGCAGGCGGCCGCAACAGGCGATTCACCAAATTCATTCTGTATCCCGCTTGTGTCGGGATTATTTATGGGTCAGGATTCTATTCCTCTCTCCGATCAGTGGGGTGTTGGTGGATTGAATATTGAGATTCAACTTGCTCCCGATCAGCAGGTTCTATTCTCTGGAGATAACACGGACACCAATCTCCTTAATGCTTTCTATGAATTATCCAATGTTCGCCTAATCTGTGAGGTCCAGCGTCCTTCTATGGATCAGATGAAGCAGATTCAATCGCAGACAACTAATACATTCACATACAACTCTATTTCCTCGTATTACAATACTATTAACTCTGCGAATGCTATTCTCAATTTCAACCTTGGTCTGAAGTCTGTGCTTGGAGCATTTATGAATGTTGTTCCTTCGGGTCATATTAATTCATTCACCCGAGACGGACTTGCTACCCTTCCATTTACGAATAGCAATGGTTCAGTGGCGAATGTTCAGCAGGCAGTATTCACCCGTGCTGGTGAGCGATTTCCATTAGAATATAATATTGATACTCTACAGAAGACAACTGCTACGAATACAACTGGAGACGCTCAACTTGTTCGCAACTATATGGACGCAGTTATGGGTTTCTCTAAGATTAATCGTTCTTCGGTTGATACTTCGGTATATCGCAACTTTGATTGTGGCACGAATTATTCTGCCTGTAAGGAGATTATTAAGGGAGGTAGTGCCTGGGGGCTTGGTGTGAATTATGACCAGATTTCCAATTCTGGAGTTGATTTCTCTATGGTTCCATTCGGTTGCCAATTACAATTAGGATTAACCAGCGATCACCCTAACGCAATCTTCTTATATGTTCATTCGCGCCAGACCTTAGTTTCGTCGCAGGGAAGCATACAAGTGATGAAGTAAGTGTAGAAAATAACTTATATGAAACCGATATAAAGGTTAATCATATATTATAGATTAATGATAATGGATAAATTAGAATATGTTGGATTTGATTACCTGAAAGGCACTGCGTATGAGAATGATTTCAAGGTATTTCCCGACCATAGTATATATGATATCAATAATGATTGCTGGGTGACGGCAACTCAAGGATTATTTGAGTTTCATTATGTTTATAAGATCACTGATAAGGATAATAAGTTGTATATTGGTGAAACACGATTAGATTTAGAATTAAGGCACCGATTACACAAGTCTGAACCTTGTAAGTGTGCCTATAAAGAATTAGATTCAGAGAGTAGTAATATTGAATTATGGTGTATATGTTATAGGCACGAAGCAACTAAACTGGAGAAATTATTCATAGAGCAACATCCTGAATGTGTGAATTATAATAAGGATCAACAACCTTCTCCATTCGTTAAATCTCAACTCAAGAGAATTAGAGACCATAAATATAGAAATAGTAGCGAAGGAAAGAAGGAAGAAATAAATCTTCAAGTATTTACCTCAAGACTTTTCAACAAGTGATATTTTAAAATTTAACCTTTATTTTTTTGTTTTCATATACTATATAATATGGATTCTTCTATGGCCCCCGCTCAACCTCAAGCATCTCAGATTCCCGATTTGGTTAAAATTGGTGCTGTTTCAACTGACACAGCGATTAATGTCCAGACAGATATTCTTGACCCTGTTATTTTCAGTGAGTCGGAATGCCGATTTGTTTTAGAGAATAAGGGTATTCTTCATAGCAACTCTCGCATTACATTTTCCTCTGCTGGTGATTGTGTCCAGAATGCTTCTGTTGGCACTAACCGCGCATTCTACCCTGCGAATGTCGGTGTCCATTCTGTTATTCAGCGTGCTTCCCTTCGTGTCGGCACTAAGACTCTATGCGAAATAGAAGACTATGGTCATTTCGCCGCATACGAAACCAGTTTCCTTCCTCCTGACGCAATCAAGGAGCGAGAGCAGGTTATGAGTGGGCGATTTATGAGTATTGAACCGAAGTATATTAATCGCTCTATTCCTTATGCTTCAAGTGATGTCGGTGCTTCTAACACTGAATCAATCAAGGAAGCAGAAAGCATTGGTATTGATAATGCTCGGGACGCAACTCTCCAAGACCCTTCGGAAGGTTTCTTCAATCAGTTGAATAATGCTTCTGATCCTCTCCCGACTGGAGTTGTATGGGATTGGCAGAATGAAGTGCGAAAACCTCAATTCTCTGTTTTACTTGCGGACCTATTCCCCTTCCTGAAACTCAATCAGCTCCCTCTGTATATGTTATCGGAGCAGGTTTCTATTCACCTAACATTCCAGGATAAAAAGTCGGACGCTGGTGCCGATACTTCGGTGCGAGTATGCCATAATGAAGGTCAGGGATTAACTAAGGATTTAACTCTCACCAGGCCTGATTGCCAACTGGTTGCTGATTATATTTTTTATCCACAGGATATGATGGAGCAGTATCGCCAGGCGAATGCTACAATGTCATTCAATTATGTTGATTATCAATTTATGAAGCGCAGTGTCGCTCAGACCGAATACCAGAGCGGACTTATCCAGAATGTCGGTGGTGCGGGTCGTATTGTGAATAAGGTTGTTGTTATGGCAACTCTCGCGAACACCAATGCCGATTCTCTTCTCAATCAATATACAGCGAATGGTCCTACGATTGATGCGAATAGCACGGGTAAGGTCACGACCAATCTAAAATACAATGATAATTTCCTTTATCCAGTGGATGTGGATAATGACGCTCGTCATTATCACAATGTATTCCAGTCCGAAGGTCGTGTGCCATATATCTCCCGTGATTTATATCGTGGTGAAGGTCAATTAGCAACGGACGCGACTGATACTCCAGGATCAGAAAACTTTGAGGGGCACGATATGAAAACTGCTATTCAGCAGGGTTTCTTCTACACTGCTTATCGTCTCAATAAGGGTGAGCGTGTCAATTCTCGTGGTATTGAGTTATATGATACTCGCAACCCAATGACGAATACTTCCACTCTCCGAGCATATCTCCAGGTAGTTAAACTCGCAACTCTCCGAGACGGAGTTATGGAAATAGCATTCGCTTAAATTTAAATCAATAACAATATTTTTAATTTATCTCTCATAACTAAATGAGTGGATACACGAAAACAACCATTGTTGAATGTGCTCGGTCCCAATCCGAAGAAGCACAGAATAACAATAATTCCAATCCAGCCCAATGGACGAATAGAGTTGGCACAGGATTAAAATTAAAACCAGGAGATACAATATCAGTCCATTCTTCATTTGTTTCTGAAATCGGGGCACAAGCAGGAGAGATACAGATTAAGGGTGAAGAGTTAGGGAAAGAAGTAGAAGTTGAAGTTATCAATACCGAAAAACTATTATTTGATAAAGATCTTCCTGAGAAATATCAGTTAGAGAATGCTTCATTGATTAAAAAGAAAATACAATTGAGAGATGACACATTGAATATGGTTGTTTCTCCTTATAAATCTGCTAATGGTGAGTATTACACCTTTTTACCGAGAATTTGGGCGGGATTACCCTCGGGAAAGGGAGCATCGGGTTGGGTGAGTTTTGATCAGACTCCACATAGTGGAACACTACTGGAGAAATTAGGTCAGTGCCAACACGCAAGGCCCCCATTGAATATGTGTGCGGCTGATGTTGAATTAAGGAGATTGGCGGGAAGAAGCACTAATAATCCTGAAAATAAAGTTGCTGGATTCAATGACGGAGCGAGATATACAATATTCAAGGCGAAACAGACATTCTTCGGAACTCCCACAGCGGAAGTCACCCTTGAAGGACAGACCCACGCTGGAGAACCTACAATCACTTTCACCCACGGATCAACAACTGAATCATTATTAGTTGGAATGGAATTAAAAACTCAATCTCCAAGTGTTGTATTCCCCGAACCCCCTTTAGCAACTATAATTGTTTCAATTGATAGTTTAACGCAGATTACTATGGATGGAAATGCTTCGGAGAATACCAATTCTCATAATTCATTCACATTTGAAGTATCTGCTTCATCCACAGACCAATATCTCCCACCCAATCAACAGAATTCTTCATTAACTGAATCAGAATGTGAAGCATTAAGAGATCCAGCGATTCTAGGAGATTATATCCAAGTAAAGGATTTATTAGAATTGAAGGTGAAACCAGGTTATAATTCTCCAACCGATGTATCGGTCCAATTAACCCAAGAATTAAATGAAAGGTCAGATATTGAATATTTAAAATATGATTTCACTGAGCACGGACAAGAAGAGAAAAATATGATACTTTCTTTCAAGACCGAATCACCAGCATATAAACTTTATCATTGTGCGACAGCAACTAGTTGGACGGGTGATACTTCGGGGGCATTTTTCAATGTATCGGGTGAAGCCAATGTAAATCAATCATATCAGTATTTATCTTCTTTTCAGCATATAGGGATAAAGAGACCAGAATTTTATATAGCAGGGAAAGAATTAAATGCTTCTACTGGATTCGTGACAACACCACAGGATTTTACAAGGCAACAGGATCAAGTATTTAATACTGGTTTAGCGTGGGGTGACGTCAATTTATTAAAATTAAAGAAATTCTTTGATAGTCAAGCAATCTATCCTGAATTATTTGACGATTACAATCAGAATGATATTCCTGTCACTGCTGAAAGAACCCGATTCATTCATATGAATTTATTTGACCAAGGCCCGAATGACCCCACAGCAGTAAATTATCCAAGTAATTTCGCTACTTTAAAAGCGGAAGCATCTGCTCCCCTTGGATATGATTATTATTTCTCTAGCGTTGATGCGTCTCAGGGGTCATTTCCATTATTTATTGATTACAATCCTGAAACCCTAAATTTTAGTGCGAACGATGTTGGATATACAGATTATGGTGGTCAATATGGAACCACAATTGGAAAACCAATGATCTCAGATTATAATGATTTAGCATTCGGCTTCGCACGAAAAATAAGGAGATCTTCTCCCGTGCCTGGTGGTAATGATTATTTCACAATTGGATTTCAATTCACTCAGACTGCTAATAAAATTCCAGGACATTTCTTACAACCGAATAGAGCATACTCGGGGGATGAACCACAGATCGGGACTGCTGGTGGAAGGAGATTCGGTTTTGACCACCATTTCTCTGCTTATGGAACAATGGCAATGAATTTATACAATGGAAACACCGATTTATTTGGAAGAAATGGGGGTGAGCAATCACTTGAAGCATTTAATTTATTCCAGAGTCAGAATTTCACCAGTAGAAAACTTGACCCTTATAAAAATGGAATTTATTTGGGTGCTGACGAACCAATCATTAATTATAATCAATCTCAACAGAGATTTCAACTTGAATCATTTCACACCGCAGAAGTGGAGAATCAGGATTATAATGCTGGAGCATCCATTTTGAGTGGAGACCCTGTTTCGCCTAATCCTGACGCCGCCGATAAATGTTATAAAATAAACAAGGTATTTTTCAGGCAGACTTACACACCCGAAATGGCACCTTATCGTCCTAAATTCAATGCTTCTCTGACTGGTCAGGGTGCTCCAACAGAAGTTGCTCGTTTCAATGAAAATGTGAAACCTTTTTCAATTATGGATGCTCAGAGTGGATTATTCATAGAGAATTGGGTTGTGCCCGAAGGATTTTGGGATAGATCGTTAGTTGGGATAATGGGTTTCCGATATAATCAATTCCATAATCCTAATTCAACTTCTTCAAGGCAGGTGAGAATAAAGGCACACGGGGCCAATGCGGATCTCCACAATGTAAATGTAATTACAACCAATGCGGATGTCAATGAAGGAGATTTAATTGATTATTCTAAAATGATTCAAGGGACAGGAGATTTCAAGATTACCAATATAGTGGCGAAAGGCGCCCAAGAGAATCCAGGGAATACTCTTCAACAGGCATATATGGTATTACCAGTAATAACTATTAATCCAGTTGAAAGTATTAAAATAACTGCTGAGAGATTACCTACGAAAACTCTTAGACCTTATTATACAATCCGCAGTGATATTATAGAAGAAAATGGATATTTAGGTGGAACAAGGAGCGGTATTACTCTTCCAATTGTTTCAGTCACCAATAAAGCGAATCCTTATGGTGATTTCTTAAATGGAATGGGTGGAGATATTGTATTTACGAATACAATTAATCGGGTGCTGACGAGAATAAGGTGTAGTATTCACGAGCCCAGTGGGGAATTGGCTCGGTGCGATTTAAATTCAGCAATCCTATTTAAGATAAATCAAGAGATAAATGCTAATTTAAGTTTGGTTGATACATTATTACAGAGTAAAAATAAAGAAGACGTGGTAGAAGCGGAAATAGCGGAAGAAGGACCCGATTATTCTAAGGTTGATTATTCTGACGCATTAATATTTTAATTTTATTGTTTTAAAATTATAGTATATCAATTTATAAATGGACGAGCGATTTGAAGCACTCTGTGAAATTGGAGAACTGGTAATCAGCGGTGGTCGGTCAGACCTGATTGAAACCTATTATGAATTATTATGCGAACATTATCCAGTAGAAATATTAACCCATTTCGCTTTAGAAAAGAGTAGTAGCGAAGACGAAAGTGAGGAAGAAGGTCCGCCACTTGAACTTGAACCTGAACCCGAACCACCATTGAAGGAAATGGGGGAAGAAATAAAGGATGGTGAGGATAAATTAGAAGAAGAAACTATAGATTATGAGGATTCAGAGGACGAGGGATATGGGTCTGATTTAACTGACGAGAGTATTGACATCAAGTGCGATGAAAATGGTTTCCTTTCCTTGGCATAATTAATAGACCTTCTCGGTCTCCATCCTCTTCTATAACATTTAACTTAATCAATATTAGTATAGCAGTCATTATTGTGTCCCAATCCTCTTCTTCGGGTTGTTTAATTGTGTCCTTGTATCGGACCATTTTTATAAAGTTGATATTAAATTGTTTCATAAATTCAATTGAATGTCCTTTTCTCAATCCTTCACATAAAAAATTATTTGCGGTAGATTTCCAGTATTCTAAATCCTTCTCTCTATCCATTTTACGGGTGACGATTAACCTTCCTTTATAGTATCCACTAATAGAATCACTATTGATATATTTAACCATAGATTACAAGTATATATATTCATATATGTTTATATATTATATGATTAAGAGAATCATCCCATTTAAGATTTATTTGTATCAATTGAAATAAAGTGTCATAAAAAATATTATGCTATATAGAATAATTGAGATCATACAATATTTTACGAGGTTTGTATAATATACAACTTACTCAATCCCACTGAATTTTAAGTTTTCCATTCTTCTTGATTAACTTACCCAGCACCTCACCATCGTCATCGTCATATACATCCTTGGTTTTCGGGTTGTATCCGTATATACGATTTTTATCGGTATCAATAAGTTTTTTCCCTTGAATCACCAACCCCCTATTCTTGCCGATACAGCACGCCATATCCTCACTTGGATTATTCTCCATATATGCCTTCATCAAGTTTGCTGTTGAAATATGAATTCCCTCAATACTAACCTTTCTGGACCCGATTTTATTAACCACTTTACAGAAATCCTCGGTCATATTAGAATTAATCCGCATCAGAGATTCTGCTTCGTCCTTGCGCTCCAACTCCTTTTTCAACAATAATTTATTCAATTGCTTAAGTTTATCATTTTCGTCTTGGAGATCCTGTATCTCTGTCTCTTGGAATGCCAGTAGAGTTCCGCTGATTGCCTTCTGGTATTTCTCCTCAGCAATCGCACTTTCATCGTGGGCCAATTCAGCAACCTCCTTGAATGATATATGTAGAAGTCGTTCGCTGTCCCTTTCCTGCTTCAATTCGGTAATTGCCCCCTTGAAATTATTCAACCATTGATAAGTCAGCATATCGGCAGGTTTCATACCGATTAATTCAGACGCACCCTTGAAGAAATGCGAAGTATTGGTAATAATATTATCTGCCGTTTCTGCCTGCTTCTTGGCAGATTTATAGTTCTGCTTAACCTGTTTCACCTGTGCCTCCAATTGAGCAATTCGCTGTTGAAGTTGCTGGGTTATGTCAGGGTCAGCCTGGACCGAAATGGGTTCTGCCTGTATCACAATCTCGGGTGCTACCATTTCTGCTGAGACCAGATTATCGCGTTGTGCGTTGCGTCGGCGATTGGCGTGACGAGAATTTCCCCTGCTTCGGACTCCATTCGGCATTGTGGTTGCGTTCCGTTGCTTGAGTTTCGCGGGTTGCGTTCTGTTCTATAGTTCTTGTCTAATGGTGGATACCTTCTACAAAAAATCAAATTTTTATGTTCGCGGTTTCCGTGTCAGGTCAGACAATTCGCGAATTAAAAAAGTGGTCGCCGTGTTTCGGGTCCTGCCAGACAATTCGCGAACTAAAAAAGTGGTCGCCGTGTTTCGTGTCCTGCCAACGAAACCGCGAACATAAAAATTTGATAGTTTGTAGAAGGTATCCCACCATTAAACAGAACTACTGAGACTGAACGCAACCCAGTCAATCAACTAAACGCAACCCACGAAATGTCCGCTCAATGCACCCAAGCGATCAATGACCTCCGTCTGGTGCTACCTGCCGAGAAAATCGCGAAGTTGGAACTGCTGGACGATTATGACCTAATCGCCCCACTTCTGACTAAGCACAAGAAGGCGATTAAAAAGGTCAAGGACGCACCAGCAGAAATTCCACTCAAGGAGCGTCAGGCGAAAGCCTGGACCGAATATCTGGATAAATCGCCATCCGACGATTTCAAGGACCTGACCAAGGGCGAATTGGCAGAAAAATTCAGGTTGGCGAATATCAAGGACACGGCAACATTCGGCGCAGACAAGGATGGCATTC
>Ga0181404_1000630_pt1 | contig 10602 bp, 9 predicted proteins | sample 27SPOviralmetaG_FD_130133 | JGI IMG/M metagenome (GOLD analysis project Ga0181404, IMG submission 130133) | Marine viral communities from the oligotrophic San Pedro Time Series (SPOT) site, San Pedro Channel, CA, USA - 27 SPOT_SRF_2011-10-25 | ecosystem: Environmental > Aquatic > Marine > Strait... | reverse complement strand
CTAAAAGTTTTCCTTGGTAAGCTTCTTTTCCTTCAGCCATACGAGAGGCATGCATAAGCTGTGCTTCTGACATTGCCATTTTCGTTTTCTGCTTGTTAGCATAAATTTTACTACCAGCAGAAACGGCTAATTTAATTGCCGATAACCACATAATTTAGTACCAAGTTGCTTCTTTTTTCTTTTCAGCTAACATTCTTTTAGTTCCTCTAACCTTTTCCTTGTCTCCAGTAGGAATATAGTTAACAGAACCATTAGATGTAGTCTTGGATCTAGGATCAATTTCCAAATTTTGTTCTGGAATTTTGATTTCCGTTGATTTTTTATAATTTATCATAATATTTTCTCCTTAACATTAATCGTCGTTCATTACAACAGCTGCTTGATCAATTCCTGACTTTGCAAGACTGACTCCAGCTCGTAATTTTGCTAAATCTTCGTTTTGTTCCATTTTTTCTTCTGCAATATCGCCTGCTTGCATCAATCTAGCTTTAGCAATATCGTTTTGAGCTTTATCATAGTCTTTTTTACGCTCATTTTCCATTGCACGTAAGTCAACTTCACGTGATTTTAGTTTTAGAAGGGGATCACCATCAAATTGTGATGTTATTTTGTTTTCTTCCTTCATAAAATCTTCTGTCATTTCAGAAATTAGCACAGCTTTTCGTGCTTCTACTTGTTGAGTCATCTGTTGTAGCTGTTGAGCTACGTTAGGATCTTGTGCAGCTGACATTTGCATCTGTTGCATCTGTTGTAACTGCTCTCTAAACTCTAATTGTATCTGTTCTTGTGCCATCAATGATATATGCTCCAAAATATTTTTCTGTATTGCACCCATAACTGCAGGATTATTTCTAACCATGTTAGTTGCCATAAAATTTAAGTGAGCTGTAATGTGTGCTTGGTGATCTTGACCAGGAAAAGCTTGAAAAGGTTTACCAGCTAACGCATCAATGTGTTCTAATGATGGATCTTTTGGTGCAGTTGGTGCTGGTGGAGGTAAAATTGCATCTACATTTTTTACACCGATCGCTTCATACATATTTCTGTATACTTGATACAGGTTATGTAATTGTGGATTTGATGTTGCAAGTTGTAATTCTGTTTGTGCCATTGTAATTCTCTGACTCATTGAGAATATATTAGGATCAGCTACAGGAACTACATCTATTCTGTCATCAAAATCTGCTTGCTTAATTGTTCTTGCACCACCAACTACATCATACGGATATTCTGGTGGTAAATATTGTGAAACAACTTTAGATAATAATTTAAATTCTTGTTTCATACCTGCATATAATCTTTTGTGAATTGCAGACATGACTCTTGAACCACGTTCTAGTAATGCAATTGTTGTACCAACAGCTGCATTTTGTTTTGTGTCACCAACTTGCATATCAGCTATTGCTGCAAATCTTTGACCTGCTTGAACTACAACACCTAACAATTGTAATAACGTAGGTGATGGTTCTTTGTATGGTAATGGAAAAAATGCATCTCGTAAATTACCGCCTGGTGCATCTACATCTTTAAATTCACCTGGTTGTATTGGAGCTGCTTCATCTCTAACTCTAACGCCTCTCTGTTTAAATCCAGCAGGTAAGTTTGCTAATGTACCTGCGTCTAATAATTGACGGAGAGCAGAAGTTGCAGTTCTGCTCAATCCGCCAATCATGTGAATGAGTCCAAAGCCATAAAATCCTAGTCCTGGCAGAAATTTGAAGTGGACGAAATATTGGATCTTATTTTTCTTAGGCTCATTGGGCGCATAGTTTCTCCGTATGGAGAGAACTAATCGGCTGCCTTCTTCTACAGTTACTATGTAGGGCAATTTTATTCCTGTAGGCTGACCTTCTGCATCAACCTCTTCGAAACCTTCTAAATCTAAATTTACATGACACTCTAATAAATTGTAAACTGGTTCTTGTTTACCAGTTTTTTTAGTGCCATCTAATTCACGTTCTTTTTTTTCTAATTCATTATCTGTTACTGAACCTGGAGGACCTAATTCTACATCTCTATAAAAACCACCTACTTGTTGTTTTCTCAACTCATTCTCAGAGATTTTTACAGTATGTATTATTGATTCCGCATCATCCAAACTTGTTGCTGTATATGGTACAACTAATTCATCTGCAGGTACAAACTTAGACACAACTCTTCCCATGTTTGTATCGTAGTAAACTTTTTTAAATGTTGATCCTGCAAGAGGTAAATGAAATAACATAGAATCAAACTCAGGTTCATACTCTTTCATTTGATCCATAATTAAATAATTTAAATAATCTTTAACACGTTGTGATTGTTGTTCTGTTGCTGGATTCTTTGCTCCTATCACTTGTGTTCTGACTGGTCCGTCAGCTGGTAATAATTCTTTGTAAGCTTGTGCTTGAAATTGAGTTACTGCTTCTGCAAGAACTGGGTGTGTTGCACCTGAAGCTCCTTGAAATGGTTCTGATCTATTTTCATATTTAAAACCTAGAAGATCTAAACCTTGTGTGTAAGATTGCTCCCATTCTTTTCTTGATGCTTTATAATCTAAATAATTTGAAACTAAATCTGAACCGATTGGTGATAAAATTTCATCTGGTAAAATATCTGCTAGATTATCAAAATGAGATTCTGTACCCGGTACATTGATTGCACCTGGCTCAAAATTTAATGTAACACCACCATCTTCTTCTGGTGTAACTTCTACTGGATTTTGTTCTACTGTTTCCTGAACATTAACGTCAGCGATATCTTCTGGTTTGATCTCTACTTCAGCTCTTGTGTTCGGGAGTCCTTTATCTATATCTGCCATTTATACTCCTAAAGTTTCTTAACACGTTTAATTAACGAAGGCAACCCTTGTGAGTTAGGTCCTTTTTCTGGTGGTGGGCCTGACTTATCTCCTATCAATCCACCATCTTTTGCACCTTCAAATGCTAGAGCTTCTTGTTGAGCTCTTAGTTGTTGTCTTTGTTCTGGTGACATTGCTTTTAGTTCACCTATTCTTTTTTTAGTATATTTTCCTGCTTGATACAAACCTTCTGCACCTAATGATGCAATGCCAAGTGGTGATGCTATTCTTGCAGCTCTTGCTGCCATAGTAGGTGTTAAACCTAAATTAGCAATTCTCTGTCCAACTGATCCTAACTTTGCAGCTTGCTTTACAAGAGCTGGTGCAAACGCAGCTTCTGCAGCAATACTTGCTCTATCGATCGAGGATCTTGGATCAACGCCAAACCCTGCATTCAACAATACAGCTCCTGCTGGTGTTGGAATTTGTTTAAAAGCTTCTTTTAAAATACCTGGATTAAAAAAAGGGTTTGCTCCTAACTCAATACCTCCAGCCTGTTTAACTCTTTTGGTAAGTCCTGGTGCAATTCTTTTAGTCATATCTACTAAAGTTTCTCTTTGACCATATGGTGTGTTCTTTAATCTTACTTCTAAAGTAGGAGGAACTTTATTTAAATATTCTTTTACAGCTTTTCGTTGTTCACCAAAAGTTTTTGCACTTTTAAATTGTTTATTAAACCTAGTTCTAAAAGCGTTCTCTTGCATATTTTCAGTAGCAACTGCAAACTGCACGTTAAAAGCATTTTGTCCTCTTCCCGCTGTATGGTGAATATGCATTGGAGAAAATACAGCTCGATTAGTTGCACTAGTTGGATCATATGCTTTATTTACTTTTGCATTAAACGCATCTCTAAGATCTTTGTTTTCTTGTATAAATCTTTTCTTTTCATACTCACCTAAAGTTTTTTTAGAATCAGTCCCATAAATATCTTGTGTATCATCAATATGTTTTAAAACATTATCATATGTAATTACTTTTGGTTTTTTAGTTTTAGGGTCAATAATATTTGTATCAATAAGTTTTACCTCTTTTGTTTTTGGAATACTAGATGGTCTTTTTTCATTTGGATTTTTAAATTTAATGTGAGAGTTTTGTAAATTGCCGCTTTGATAACGTAAAGCGTTTTCAACTAAATCTCTATATAACAATCCCTTTGGATTTAATTCTGTGGGAACTAAACCAAACATTCTTTTTTGATTATATTTTCTTTTACTTTCTCTTAATGCTTCAAGACGTTTAGGGTCGGCTTTAATTTTTTCTAAATTTTCTTTTGCTTTTGTTCTTTTACGTTCTAGCAAAGCTTCTTCCCCAAATTTTTTAATAAAACTTTCATCACCTCTTTTTCTTAAAACTCTTTTTCTTACTTCAGCAGGAGTTCCTTTTGTGCTTACATTTAATCTTTTTGCTTCTTCTTTAATAAACTTATCTGTAAATCTTTGTCCTGTTCCAGTTAAAGCTTTACTCTCCAAACCTAACCTTTGTCTTCTAGTTGCAATTGTTTCTACGCTTAATGGTTTATCACCAAAGGCTTTATAACCTTTATTATTTAAATATTCTAAAAATTCTTTATCTGTTCCAGAAACTTTTGGTTTAAATAGTTTGTATTCTTTTTTAATTGCTTCATCACTTAAATAATTTTTGTTTTTTAATTTAGTAGCTTCTTTTGCTTTTTCAGCTTTAACTAAATAATTTGGTTTTTTATTTGGAAGTTCTTTTATATCAGGTCGTTCTTCTGAGATAATTGTATCTGCTGTTTTTCTATCAATATTATATTTATCTGCTAAATCTTTTACAAAACCTTTATATCTTTCAGACCCTTTAAATTTATTTATCTCTTTTCTAAACCCAGCAGTATCACCAATGTTTCTAGGATTTTTAGTTGCAATGCCTGCTCGTCTTCTTCTTGTTTCAATAGCACCAACACTAAGGTCTGTTTTATATTTTTTATTTAAAAAATTAGTAAAATCTCTATCTGAACTACCTTTAAATTTACTATATTCTTTTTTAAAAGTTTCTAAAGGTATCGTACCTTCAGCAAGTTCCATACGTCCACCATCAGCTTTTGGATTACGTTTATTAAACTCGTTAAACGCTTCTGTTTGTTCTACGTCTTGTCTGATTGGTGGTTGTGAAACTTCGTCTGCTGTTTTTAATTGACCAGTATTAATAAGATCTGATATTTTTTTATCAGGTGTTTTTCGAGTCAGATGACCCATCATAATTCTGTATGCTTTTAATCCTAGGGTCATTATTCACCTAACATATACGCAAGTCCACCTGCAGCTTTTTTAATTGGTGGTGCATCACCTGTTGCTTCTTTGATAATTTCTGAAGCATCATCAATACCTTCTTCAACATCTTTTAATTTACCTTCTTGATCTGGTCTAATAGTAAGTTCTTCATACTCATCTGCTACCATTCCATCTTCTGTAGCTCCACCTTTTTTATATCTCATAGATTCTTCTTTATAACCAAAAGGACCTTGATCAGTTTTTTTAGTTATAATCATTTCGCCCGGCTCACCAAATGCATTTTCTTTTAACTCATAATCTTTATAGACATAAGTTCTTTCAACTCTAGGGTCTGCTGTTACATCATCAACAGATTTACCAAATCTTCTAATCTTATCCATCAACGCGAAAAAATATTCAGGTGCTTTAGTTACAGTTTCTTTTACTGTCTCTGCAACTGGTTCAATGTTTTTTCCTAAAGTCATTAACCCAGTTTTAGCTGCACCGATACCTGCACCAACTGCTCCTACAGTTTTTAAAAATGCTCTACGTGCTTTGTCAATAGAACCTAATTTATAACCAATACGTCCACCGTTTGCCATAAACTGATTATATCTTTCAACACCCATATCATCAATTGCATCTTGTTCCGATGAATATCTTTTACCATCAATCATCATTCCACGTGACGCATCGGGATCTGGCTCTGCAAAATCATATATTCCAGATTTAAATTTTGATTGACCCGCACCAAAAATACCTCCGCCTGTATCATAAGTTCCTTTGGGATTAAAATAAATTCCTGAGTTAGGGTTTAACATCATAGTTCTTCTTAAACCTTCTTGATATTGAGCAAATTGTTCAGCAGGTGTTTTAAAAAATTTTTCCATTGCAAGTGGATTTGTGCTACCGCTCATAGGACCCATAAGACCGGGACCTCCAGCAAGAGGTGGTGGTGCCATCATTCCCATATCCCCAAAATTTTTTCGTAAAGTATTAAAATAGGATATAGCTTTAATTTGTTCTGGTTCTAAACCCATGTTTGAAGCTGCACCATATTTTTGTGCTTCGTTCATTGCTAAGTTAGGATTATATAAATTATATTCAGTTGGTTTTCTTCCATACATTTCTCTTAATTGACCTATTTCTAATCCTTGGGTTTTACTTCCTTTACGTATTCTTTCATTTATGTTTCGTTGAATTTGATTTAACTTAGTATTCTGTTCTAATGTATTTTGCATTCTTTCATCTACTTTAGGAGAACCATCTTGATAGCCAATACGACCACCGTCTGCTTTTTTATCTGGGTCTTTTATTGGTACAACATTTTTATTTTTTAAAGCTTCCTCTGCTTCTTTTCTTCTTTGTTGAACACTCTTAGGTCCTTTTTCAGTTGTCTTAACTAAATCAGAAAATGGATTATCTGTTTTCATTAATTCTTCTTTTAAACGTTTTGCACTTGGTTCACCTCTTGGGTGCTTACCTGTTCTTTGTATTTCTAATATCTCTTCAAATGTTTCATCACCATAAAGTTTCATTCCTAATTGATCTTCCATCATAGATTTTGTTCTTTGAGCTCCTGGTGATTTTAATGCATCAACCATCTCTTGACCTTTACCTGGTCCTTTGGCTGCATCATAAGTTTCTTTAATTCTTGCACCAAACTCTGGTGAATCTTGAATCTGTTTACCACCCATGATACCTTTTGATGTATCAATAACTTTACCTTCCATGTCGACAACTTTATTCAAGTCCTCAACTCTTCGCACTGCTTCTTGTTGAATTTTTATTTTCTCCAAGCCGCTTGGATCACGGCCCATCATTTTCTTGAAACCTTTTGTAAGTTGCATTATCGCTTCTGCAACGCTCATGCCTACTCTAATTGCCATTAGTAATAATTCCTTTTAGGTTTTTCTGCCTGTTCATCTATATAATCCTCTGGGTGTTTAATTAGACCGCCCTGTCTAAAACGCATGATCGCTTGTGTTGTCGAGTCCACTAGGTCGTCATGATCACCAAATGGAAATGCTGCACACTCCTCGATAACTTCCTCTGCAAATTTTTGCTCAGGAGCCCATATCATACCAGATTCAAACAAAGGTGCAACAGCATTTACACGTGCATGCTTATCGTTTCCTCTGCTGGGTGTAAAGTTAACAACAGGTATATCCATCTGTCTAAGTTCTGCAGTTAGAGGTAAACCAGAAGCTTTTGCCTCTACAATAACAGATTCTGGTTGCCAATATTTATATTGCTCTAATGCTAAACGCCGGAGTTCAGGGAACTCGTATCGTCCTTTTATAGCATCAAGAAGCAATAAATTAGCTCCTTCATCCTCTGACGGATAGAATATACCCCATGTTGTTATTGCACTATAATCAGCTGTCTCCTTTTTTAAAAACGCGGTATCGTAAGATTGTATGACATGATACAATGGCGGAATATCTTCTTTGTTATAGGTTCGCCACCATTCTCGTTTGAGTATTGCTCCTTCTTCACTAGTTGGTCTTTGCATCCATTGTGCATTCCATTTACCAACCGGTAGAGTTGCTTTTACTTTCTCTAATTCATCTAACTTCCAATATTCAGGCCATACTGGTTTGGGCTTTGTTTCGTGGTCCATGATTGCTGGGAATTCGACCACGTCCCATTGATCAGCTTTTGCTTCTGTTTGAGCTTTTAATAACATTCCTGTTAAATCTTTTGTACTCCATCTAGTCATAACCAAGACTATCTTTGCTCCTGGCTGTAAACGTTGACGTGGACCTGATGTATACCACTCGTAAGCTGACTCCATGGCTGTTGCTGACATTGCGTCTTGCTCCGAGTGCGGGTCATCTATGATTAAAAGATCAGCACCACGACCTGTTATTGCTCCACCAACACCGGCGGCGAAGTATTCACCTCCTTGTGCCGTTTCCCAACGACCAGCTGCTTTACTATCTTCTTGTAGAGTTGTTTTAAAAACTTTTGAATATTCTTCACTATCAATTAGGTTCTTGGCTTTCCTACCAAACCTAACGGCGAGTTCTCCTGTGTGAGTTGCTTGAATGATCTTGAGCCTTGGTTCACGGCCCACCATCCATGCTGGCAAGAGATAAGATGCAAATTCTGATTTTGTATGTCTGGGCGGCATGTTCACTATCAAACGATTTATTTCGCCGGTAGCAAGTTTATTAAATTTTTCTGCTATGTGCCTGTGATGGGACCCCTCTACAAATTCTGGCCAAACGCATTTTACAAAAGACAAGAAGTCATTTTTAGCTTTGCTCTGTATCTTTTTTTCTGCATGTAATATTTTTAGTTGTTTAAAAGTTTTACGTACGTCTGCAGGTAGTTTACTTATATCTATATTATTCAATTCCATAAAAATTTTTAAAAAATTTTTTGCACCCCTTAAAGTGATGAAAATGTTTTTACCAGGGATAACTGTCTAAATCAAGCAATATAACCTGAAGTAGTGGGACCCCTTGCTGTAAGTTCGGGTATCGATATATATAATAAAAAGATTTTTGGTTTTTGTTTAGGATCCCTGGCCCTACGGGCCAGGGAGAGAGAGTTAATCTAGTAAGACCATGTAAGCTTTAGCATTGTGTTTTGTAAACCATTCGATATCGGCTCGTACCTTATCCCACAGTTTAGATACACCATCCACGCCTGCTGCTTTGTCTTCTAGTGTTGCGGCTAGTTCATTAATAAATAATCTATCATGAATCTTAGCCTCTTCTTTTGTTAGCATAACAGATTCGCCATTGAATCTGTTCTTTCTTTCTTCTGTTCTTTCTGTTGTCATATCCTGGATCATATGGGATAAATCAATCATTGTCAAGTCCTTTCTTCAATGGTCCATTGATTATAATACCTTGATGAATCTTTTACAGGGTCCTTGATCGGTGTTTCAAGAGGCTCTCGTCTTGGCTCTAGTTGTAACATTGCTTGACCATGTTTATTAACAAAGTTCATTAAACAACTTTGACTACAAAAGTATGCCCATATACTACCACCCTCTAAACCAAATGGTCTAATATAATGATTAGTGTTAACCTTTCTAGTTCTTAATACTTTGTTTCCTTTGCTACCTCGCACTCGGTCCTGTGTATGAGATTTATGGCAACTTGGACCATGGCACCAATTAAAATTACTCATTTGTTGTGTCCCTTTCATTATTTAGTTTTTGTAATTCTACATAAAAACCATAATGGAAAGTTTCTAAATCTTCATTGCAATAATTATGCCAAGCTTTCTTGATTTCATCATAATCAAATTGTGTTGAGTTATACATTATGCCCTCGCTTTCCAATGTCCTGTCGCACATCTATAATCGTGCTTATCACAATCATAATAAACATAATATTCTTTACCTTGTTTGTTTGTTTTGATTTGGGATTTCTCGTCGTGTTTCCCTCGTCTTGTTATGTGTGATTTGTATTTGTTACACCAATAAGTAATATAACCTATTGTATCTTTTGGTAGTTCATTATTAGTCATTTGTATTTCTCTCTTTCTGTACCTATCCTATATTAAATAGGATAGGTTGTCAATAACTTAATTTACACTTTCTGCATTATTATTTTCGTATAATAACCTCGCTTTTATTTTATCTGCTCTTGATTGATTTTTGTTCTTCATTCCCTTAATTCTTTCTGCAAGATTTTTAGGATTGTAAATAACTAAACCTGTACTATTAGTTCTAATTATTTCTGCGTCAGTAATATTTAAACCAAGTTCAGTACAAAGTTCTAGTGCCTCGTCTAAATATTTATAACCTTTTAAACCAAGTTTAATTTCTTTCATCTGGTCTAAAATAGAGTTAATCCATTTGTGATGTGCAATAACAAATTGACCTTTTGCCTGTTTCCAAGAAATTAAAAAGTTAAACTCTTGTTCAGTACAAGCAATAGACCTATCTCTACAATAATCTCTACCAATTAAATCTAATTGATATTTCTCATTCCATTGTTTGCCATAACCACTATCATCATTACCAAGATATTTATTGTTATTGTCAACATATTTTGTTTTGTGTGGGTTGTTGTCTTTGCCCTCTTGTTCAATCAAAATATCTGGGTTGCAATCTTCCTGTGCTTTTAGTTCATCACGAAATAAAGCATAACCATAATCATTGTCATTTGAATAAGAAAAATTGCTTTCAATATCAATAGTACCATTTAATCTAAAATCAAAATGTTTCTCAATGGTACTTGGAACAATCTTAACATTGTTATCATAATCTCGTTCCTCTTTCTCGCCCATATAATGAAAATGAAAACAACTATCTTTTGCAATAGTATTTACATTTTCAAATTTATTTTGTAGATACCAAGCTTTCTCAACATCTTCATCTGTATAATGTCGTCTAACTATTTGTTCAGCAACTTTCCACGCATTGTCATTTAAGTCAATCTGATTTGCTTTCAGTTCATCATACTTTTGTTTTTCTTGCGTGTCCTCTTGTTCAAGGTGTACCCTCATTCTATTTGCTATCTTGTTTCGGTATTCTTGATTTAGTCTTAATCTAGTCATTTTTCCTCT
>Ga0181404_1000629_pt1 | contig 10604 bp, 4 predicted proteins | sample 27SPOviralmetaG_FD_130133 | JGI IMG/M metagenome (GOLD analysis project Ga0181404, IMG submission 130133) | Marine viral communities from the oligotrophic San Pedro Time Series (SPOT) site, San Pedro Channel, CA, USA - 27 SPOT_SRF_2011-10-25 | ecosystem: Environmental > Aquatic > Marine > Strait... | reverse complement strand
TTTAATCATGTTTATAGGTAATCTCAAGGTGTCACCTTGCTCTGTTACAGCTAACACGTGGGTTATCTGTATTTTAGGTTTTTTAGTGTGTGTTCCGCAACTAGCAAAGACCACAAAGGCCATTGCATAAAGGGCAATTTTCCATAATTTCATTATTTAATTTTTTCACAATCGTTTACAATTTCTCCAGTTCCACTGGGTGATTTTTTTGTACCAACTTTTTTATAGCCTTTCCAACAGCTAGAATTTTTAGAGTTAGCACCTTTGAATGCAGGTCCTTTAGATCCACAATACTTTTTTAATAATGGTGATTTTAACATAATTATCTTTTTTTAGTTCTTGATTTAGTTCTAGATCTTGTTCTTGATTTAGTTCTTGATTTACTTTTCTTTTTAGGTTTATCTTTTTGCCACTCTAATTCCCACTTAGCCCAACCTAAAGCATTAGCCACTCTCATCCACTCTTCATTTTCAGCATCAGACGCGTCTTTTAAATTTTGCAATTTTCTTATACCTCTATCTAACGGTACGTTTGTAGCAGCACTAATAACTTGGCCAGCAGCTAAATAAGCTGGATTATCAAGTGACCAACCTTTTTCCATTATTTCTTTTTTATTCCAGTCCCATGTTCTACCTGCAGATTTTAACTTACCTATTTTAGAAGATATAGGAGGTGAAATATCTAATAACTCTATTGCAGCATCTTGAGCTTCTTTACCTTCAGCTAACTTCATTACTACATTTTTAAGTGTAGATATAGCGGCGCCGTGAAAACCAACACCTCTTAATAATGAATCAGCCATACCATTTGCTATACCTGTATATTTTTTATTTAGTTTTTCTTCATCAGGCTCTTCATCTCCAAACGCCATAGCAAATAAAGCTTGTTGTAATGCGTTAAATATAACATTCTGTATCATACCATAGTATAATATCTTAGATATGTTAGTCTTATCATCTCCTCGGCGATTCTTAAGATCACTAGCGGCTTTTTGCATCAATCTAGCATATTGGGCTGGGGTATTTGCAAAAGCTAATATAATACGTCCCATTGGACCCGCTTGTTGTTGACTAATTCTATCAGGTCTACTTGACTGTTGTGACTCTTCAGCTATTTCCCTAAAATCTTGAAACGCTTGTGCTTCAGCTTCCTTATCAGATAAACCTTCTTTCTTTAAACTTTTATATCTGTTTCTATAAAACGTAGCACCACCTGAAGCAATAGCAAAACTATCTGCTATTTGTGTAGGTAAAAAACCTAGTTTTAATATTTTACTTATAAATGCTTTAGCTTTATTTTTAGATTCAGCAGCAATTTCAGCAATATCAGCTTCACTAACATTTATTTTTAAACCATTACGTCTTTCAACTAAGTAATCGGAGTTCATAAGTTTAATTACATCACTCCAGTATTGTGGTTGATTACCAAATGCAGCTGCCGCTTTTAATGGATTATTATCAGACCAGTTCACAAAGTTAACAGCTGATATAGTTTGTAACACAGCAGATCTCATGTTAAAGAACATAATAGCTCCAACAGAATTATTAATCCAATCAATAAATCTACCAGTTAATGTATCACCTTTAAAACCTCTATTACTACCAGTCTTCATACGACCGAGCATGTTTTCTAAAGCATCTCTATAACCTTTGCCATAAGCTGCTTCAAGCTTATTCATATTAGTTTCGTTAAATACTTCATCAACATTGTTTTGCCATTGTTTTAAATACTTAGCTCTAACAACAGTATTTAAACCTGATAATAAATCTGTTGTAATAGTACCAGCTAACCAACCATCAGTAGGTTTAGGATAGCCATTGTCTTTGTTTATAGCTATAAGTTCATTAGCAAATAATTGTAAATTTTCATCAGCAAGAACATAATCTTCTAATATTTTTTGATCAGCTTTAGATAAGCCTGGAATAGTTATACCTTGTAATCCCCACGTATAAACTCTAACAGCATTACCTACGGTATAAGGTTCACCAGTTATTTTTTTGTTTAAATCTTTAGGACTAACACCTAATAGCTTTTTTAAAGCTTTAAAGTCATTAGCTAACGCAACTCTAGCATTTGATATATCTATATTAGCTCTAGCAAATGGATCTAAAAAGTTTTCTTTTACCCAAGCTATAGTTTTATCACCTTGTTTACCTTTACCGGCAAAATATCTAGTTAAACCTACAAAATCTTGAGCAGATGGTGGTATACCTAGTAAATTAAACCTACCTTTATCTGCACCTACAGCTCTAGCTTTAGTTTGGCCATATCTTTTTTCTCTACCTATACCTGTAGCTTTTTCTATTATAACATTAAATTGCTCATTTAAATCTAATCCTTTGCTATATTTAATTCTAGCATCTTGAGCTTCAGTGTCTAAACGCTGCATTTCATTTAAAACATTTTGATTAGTATCAGATTTAGCAAACTTAATTCTAGTAGGTTTTAAAAGTGGAATATTAATTTTATTTTTAGCTTCTTTTCGTGCTTTTATAATAGCAGGTTTTGATAATTGACCAGCTGAATCTATTTGTAACTGATCTTCAAAAGTTCTACCATTAGTAAATATTATAGAAGCAGGGTTAATACCACCTTCTATTGTAGCCATTTTTTCGTTAAAATATCTTTGCCACCAGTAATTATCTCCTAACATCCAACCTTCTGGCATACCTCTTCCTAATCCAGCTTTACCTAGTTTAGCATTTTCAGCCTTGTCTAGTGCTATAAGCTTGTAGTTATCCATTACAGCGTTATACGCTGGTTTAAAATCAGTTTGATTTAAAGCTACATCCATTAAATATAAATAAGCAGCTGTTGCAGGCATAGCATGTTCATACTCATATAAAGTTTTTCCTATACCTTTAGGTTTTGTTGACCAACCAACTATTTCCGCGCCCATCTTATGCCAATGCCCTGTGTGATTAGCTACTAGTTTCAAATAAGAACCTATTATTGGTGCATTTTTTTTGTTATCACCTATAAGATCGTATATTCTAGTCCACATACCCTCGTGTATAAGCCTAACTTTTGTATTAAACTTAGCAATATCTCCATTTTTATTTTTAGCGTTAGCGTTTTTATTATTACCTAATAAAGTAGAATAACTAGAAACACTATAATCAGTAACACCATCAATAGGTTTACCAAATTTAAACCCAGAAGCTTCTTTTCCTAAAGCATTTATTTCATCTCTTAATGTTTGTAAAGCTTTTCTTCCCTCGGGATCAACGCCTTTAACGCCATAATCACTTCCACTTGTAGTAAATTTGTTTTTACCTCGTTTGCCAAACCACATGTCTCTAGGACCTAAGTTTGCCATAACCCATTTAAATGTTTTAACTATTTCTTTTCTTCCTTCTGGAGTACGTATTAATTTTTTAAGATCTAAGGTTTCATTTAGCTTTTTACTTTTTAATAAAGTGTTAAGTTTATTAGCACCTGCTAAATCTAAATTAAAACCTGGAGTGTTATTAGAAAGCTTAAATAATTCTTGTATAGACTTTTCTAATCCTTTACTAAACTTAATCCTAGGATCTCTTTGTATTTTTTCACTAATTTTAGCTAATTCAAATTCAGATACTTTACCTTTAAATATAGATGGTATCATATCAAAAGCACTTTGTATAGCTACTGATGCGGCTACAGAAGTTTTTCTAGTACCTTTTAATCCACTTTTTTTACCTGTTCTAGGGTTTATAGCTGGTGGATTTATAAAACTAGCTAATTCTTTAGGCGTAAACTTTTTAAGTTTATATAGATTAACACCTTGCGCATCATTTTCTAAATAATTAATTTGCTCGTTATCTCTTGCTTTATCGATGTCAGCTTGTGTTGTTAATCTAACAGGAGGTGTAGTAAACTGTCTTTGTTCTGGCTTCAAAGTTGATTCAAGTTTTACAAAGAAAGAAGCTGGCATAACTCTTTTTAATGCTGGAGCAAGTTTATTTATAAAATTATCATATTGTTCTCTTGTACCAAACTTGTTTTTAAACTTGTTTGTTAATTTACCATCTATAACCTCTTTAATAAAAGGTAAAAATTCTTTACTTTCAACATCTGGATAAACACCTTCAGCTATTTCTAAAACAGCGGTTTCAACATCATCTTCTACTGTTTGATCTATTAACTGTGGTGCCTCTTGTTTTATTTGTGATCTTGGTGCTTCAACAGTTTCTGCTATAGAAACTTCTTCAGCTGCCAACACAGGAGCAGCTCCAACTTCACCTTGAGCTACATCAAAAGATTTAGCACCTAGTGTAGGCGTTTGGCCAACTGCTTTTATTTGATCTAACACAGCTCCTCTAATAGGACTTGTTTTACCGCTTGTCATCCAACCAAATAAACTAGGGTTTTTAGACGGATCGTAGTTTTTTATAAATCTTAATTGTAAATTATCTTTTATAGCTTGTACATCTAAATTACTTTCAATACCATATTGTCTACCTGTTTTCAATATAAAGGTATTTAAAGCCTCATTATTTTTACCTATAGCTTCATATGCTTTAAAATAATTAGGATCTTGTTTATATTGTTCTAATGTTTGACCTTCAGTAGGTTTAAAAGCATCAATTTCAGCTCCAAAACCTGTTAGTGATAGTTTAATTTCTTCATCTTCAGGCGCTGTATCAATAGGTTTACCTTGTTGTATAGTGTTTTGATAATTTTTTATAAATCTAAATACGTCTTCACCATCTTTTAATCTAAACATCCAACTAGCATCACCAAATAATCCGCCTGAAAGATTATTAATAAATCCTTTTAAACCAGGCATAGAGCTTATATCCTGTATGTTTAAAACACCTAAAGCAACAGCGTTGTTTATTTGAGCGATAATTTCCTCAGCATCAACCTTTGCTTTTCCTCTTGTGCCATCTTGCTTAATTACTTTTCCTCTACCACCTTGTTTATAAAGTTCAAATCTTTGTATTAAAGTATTATAATCTTTTTCGCTTATATCACCTAATTCTTTTTTGTTGTTTAAAATTTTTATTGCTTCATCTACAGCTTGCGCAGCCTCTTCGCTTAGTTCTCCTTGCTCATTTACAACATTATTGTTTTTATTATATATATGAAAAAGTTCTTCTAATGGTGCAACAGCCGAATATCTACCATCTGCTGAAGTTAAAGAAAAGGCTATTTTTTGTTTTATAGCCGTATCATTTATTATAATATTATTACCTATTTTAGCTGCATTAGCGCCAGCTTCAAATCTAGCCTTTATTTGTTTTACAACTTCAGGATTAAACTGAGCTAACTGCTCATCTATATTGGTAACGTCTTCTATTACAATATACTCACCATCTTTAGGCATCAACGTCATAGCTACATCAGTGTACATGTTGTATAAACCAAAATCATATTGTAAATCAGGGTTTGTAACTACATCGCCGTAAGTTTCCATAACTTCATTCATTGTATTTCTAGCTCTCATTTTGCTAGTATTCAATATTTGGCTTCTTTTTTTGTCAACTGATTTATATTGATCTATTAAGTTTTGTTTTGCTTTTTTACCAGCTTCAGATAAATCTCCAGTAGTGCCTAAGTTATAAGATGCTTTACCTATTTCTCTTAACTGTCTTGTTAAATCAGCAGCTTCTAAGATTTCTTCTTCCGTAAGAGCAGCAAGTTTTTGCATAGACATAACATCGTTGATAGCTAAACTTTCTAAAATAGATAATTTTTGTTTTCTAGCTTCAACAAGCTCTTTACCTTTTAGTTTACCGCTTTTTATACTTTCTTCTAAGCTTATTAATTCTTTAACAAAATCTTGATTAGAATCAACTTCGCTTTTTATTCTAAACTCATTTTTTAAAATATTATTAATATTACCACCAGCTTTAGGAGCAAATATACCTAAAGTAGTTATAGCTGTATTAGCAAAAAATTCTTTATCAACACCTTCAATTAAACTCTTGTTTTCACCCAACACAACAACGTCCAAAGCATTATGACCAACTTGTGTTAAAGTTTCTTCTAATATTTCTACAGGCATTGCTTTTGTCACTATAGGTGATAATCCAGACAATGTTTTTTTTGTAACATTTATTCCAAAATTAAAAGGAGTATTATAAAATTCTTTTTTAAACTCTTGTTCACCCATTTTTTTAACAAGACTTCTAGCTCCTGTTAAATAAGGCAACGTACCTAAAGTTTCTGCAACTGTAGCAACAGTCCCATACCCATAAGATGTAAAAGCTTTTTGAGTAAAACTATAGCTACTAACTCTTTCTAATTCTTCTATTTCTGTTTTGAGTTCTTCTTGTCTATTGTTGTCTGTAGTTATAGAAAGCTGTTCTTTTAATTTAGGCAACTGTTTTTTGGCACTACTTTCTGTTAATTCTATTTCTCCAAATTTACCACCAGTTTCTCCTGTAAAAAATATACCTTGAGCAGTTCTCATGCCTAAAGTATTAAAATACTTTTGTTTGTTTAAAGCTTGTTTTATAAACTGTTGCCCATATAAATTAGCTATAGACTTACTAGCAACGTTAGAGGTTTTCATTGTTTGTACCAAAGCTTTAGCTCTAGCAACACCTAAAGCTCCTCTAGCCGCTAAACCTCCAGGTATAAACGCAGTAGCTATAGAAGGTGAATTGTTTGCGAACGATTCAGAAAACCAATCAAAAAAACCTACTTTATTATTTCCTATATCATCTAAAGTAATGTTTTGTGGTATGGTTGTTTCTCTTTTTTCAGCAATACGTCTATTGTAATCAACTGTATTTTGCTTAATAACGTTTAGCATTTGATCTACAGCTTCGGTATCATCTAAAGATATTTTTTGTATAGTTTTTAAATAACCTTGAGCAGCTAAAGAACCAAAATTAACAGTACCTTGAACAAAAAACTCTTCCATAGCCATAGCTGTTCTTGCTCCTAATGTATAATCTAGACTTAGATTTTGCTCTAATATATTTGAATCAACAATATTTTCATAATTTTTTTGAAAGTCTTGTTTTAGTAAATTGTTTTTATTGTTAGCTTTTATTAATTGTGAATATTTTTGATCAAAACTTTGTAAAGTATACTCTTCTACTAAATTATTGTTTTTTTCTATTAATTCATTATAAGCTTGTTGTTGTTCTACCGACGCTAGGTTAACATCTCCGTCAGGAGAGTTTTGAAGTATATTAGTTACACCAGCTTGTATATTATTAAAAGCGTCTTCGTATTTTTTAGTTTCAATTTGATATTCAACCTCTAATTGTTTTATTCTATTGTCTTCGTTTTGTACGTATTTTATAGTAGAATTAATGTATTTATTCTGATCTTCTTGTGTTTTAAACTTTTCACCTTCTCCAAACAATGTCATTTTATTTTTAACATCTGTAGGAACATCTCGTAATAATTGTTGTTGAACTTTGTTTTTAGTAACTATTTCAGTTTGTTGTTGTAATTCGTCTAATTGCTGTTGGTTTTCATCATTATAACCTATTAACTCTCCAGTTTCATTATAGCTTTTATATTGAGAAAATTTTTCAGGACCTAAATACTCTTCAATACTTTGACCAGGAAAAACCCTAAAGTCTTCATCTCTACCTCCTCTTCTACCTTTAGGTATGTTGTCTAAATCAAAATAAGCATTAGCTAATTCTTTTGTATACTGTTCTTTAGGTATATTAGCTGTAGCGTTTAAAATTTCATCTTCATATCTTTCAGCTTCATCTAAATTTCTAAGCCTTCTCAACTCTCCTAATAAACCAGATGGTGTAGAACTTTTAGTTTTGTATTTTCTATCTGTTTCTAATTTTAAATCAGTATAGTTTAAACCTTTAGGATTAAACTTAGCTGTCATTTTTTCAGATTTTGTTTTAGAATCTGTAGAGACCGAAGAACCAGGATCCGATGTGGATGCCATACTTAGTTCTGGTGTTACAGACGCATCCGTCTCCGCAACACCGTTTGTCTTTACCTCTTGAGCATTAGGAACTTTTAATTTAAAGTTTTCCAATTGATCTTCAGGAACATCATATATATCTTCTCCAACTTTAAAAGTATATATTTTAGGATCTTTAATGTCTATCATAATATATTATTCTCTTTTAAAAATATCAAATTCATTAGGAACATCAATAATGTTACTACCTACAATCATTTTATCATCTGTTTTAGTAAAATCAAAAACATCCACTTGTTTATCTTTTGCGCCAGCAGCTTTTAATATAGCTTTCTTTATTTGAGCTTGACTCATACCCGTGTCTATTGTTACTGATTTACCTAAATTACCTACAACTTTGAAAGAAGCTTTATCACCTTTAGCTACCTCTTGTTTAAAATCAACAGACTTTATACCATCTAAACTTTCAATATAAGTAATTAATTTAGTAGTGTTAGGATCATCTAAAGATGTAAATGTAGGTATAACTTTTTCTTCTAATTTTTTACCTAATAAATCTATTTCTTTACTTAAATTAGCTTTTCTTCTTGCTTCATTTTTTTCATCAGCAGTTCTATCATCTTCTTCTTCTACACCAACCTCTCTTAATCTAGGCATAGTATCCTGTAGTTCTTTATGTTTTTTATCTAGTATAGCATCTGTAAGTTTTGCAAATGATTCTGGTGTTAACCCGTGATCTGTTTCAGCAGATGGTTCAAGATCTATATCTATACCTAAAACATCATCAACCCAACTTTGCATACTTATTAAACCAGAACCTAAGTCTCCACTAGAAGCTCTTCCTTGTTTTACAACACCAGTTATTTGAGCTTTTAAACCAGGTAACATTGTATTTTTAAACTTAGTAATATCTAAATTATCAACTTCATATTCTTTTATAACATTATTTTTATCAACAGATTTTATAACACTTGTCCCATCAAGCATTCCTTTTACAACTTTAGAATTAAGATCTATAGCTCCGTTTAATGTTATTTTTTCATTTTCTAAATTTTCACTAACACCTTTGTTTATAACAGGATTCATTACTAAGCTTTGTGGTGTAAAATCACTATTAAGATTGTAAGTTCTTTTATTTTTTTCAGCTAAATCTAAAATCTTATTGTCTTTACCTTTACTTAAAACACTTTCAACTCTACCTCTATATGGTAATTCTCTACCGTCTTGAGTTCTTGTAGATGGTTTATTTAAAAAAGTCATTGAAACATTTAAAGCACCTGAACTATCTCTTATTATATTAAAATCATAATCAGCTTTTGGGCTACCACTAAAAGTGTCATCTATATCATTTAAAACTTGAGGATTAGTAGCTGACGCTGATAAACCTCCTTCTTGACCCATATCAACTTGTTTTGCAGATATTTCTTCTCTTTGACCATTTAAATTTTCTAAAGCATTAGGCAAACCTACATCAAAAAATGTTTCTAAAGCATTAAGTTCATTTTGTTTTTTTAAACGATCATCTCCTGTTAAATTAATATTAGCAAGCTGCTGTCTTAGTTCTGCAGCTTTGTTTATTTCACTATCTAATAATTTTCTAAACTGAGGTGTTATATTAAAATCTTTTAAAGATTTATTTACATCTTTTAAGTAATCTGAACTAAATTTAACACGATCAGCTTGGCTTTTTAAATTAGCTTTTTTAGTAGCTTGAGCTCTAGCAAATCTTGTGTTCAACGCTTTAACCGTGCTTTGCCCTATGCTAGAAATAGCTTGCGCGTAATATTTCGCAGATTCTGTATCGATTACTGTTTGTGGATTTCTATATGACATATTAAGGGTTGTTTCCTGCGTAGGCCGCAGCTATATTACCGATAGAAGAAAGACCAGCTGAATACATTGCTGATGCACCTTGTGATGCAGCAACAGCTGCTTGAGCTTGACCCGTTATTTGAGCTTGTTTTCTATCTAATTGTTCCATTTCTCTTCTTTCTTTTTGACTAAATACAAATTGTTTACCGGCAATATCAGCTTGTTGTAATCTTTGTGCTTCAGTCATTTGTATGCCTTGAACTCTTTGAGCTTCTTGCATTTTTAACTGCTCTAGTTGAGATTGACCTTGAGCTCTTAATTTTTCGTTAGCAGCCTCTTGTTGTTCTATATTTGCACTAACACCTTTTTTACTTTGTAATGCAGCTTGTGCTAAAGCAGTTGCGCCACCAGCACTAGCTCCAGTAGCTCTTAACGTATCTAATGTATTTGCCAAAGCTATATCCGCTTCTTCAATCTGCATGTCTGCCGCTTGAGTAGCCACACCTAAGTTAGCATAAGGATTGGAAACCATACCGCTTAAGTCTTTTGCCATACTAGAAATATCTGTTACTCCTGCGTAAGGATTTATTATAGCTTGTCTGTTTTTTTCTAAAACACTAAGTTCTCCTTTTAATCTATCACGCTCTACTCTAGCTCTATAAGCTTCACGTTTTTTTCTACCACCACCAAACAAAGCTCCAAGACCAGAAATTAAAGTACCTCCAATAGCGGCAATCGCGCCAGCAGTAAGCGGTTCAGCGTATACCATATTTGGATCTCTATAAAAAAGCCAATCGTATATTATATTTAAAAATTCTTCCATATTATTTAGTATGATGATTCTACAATATCAGATGATACTGCAAATAATTCTTTTTTAGTTGTTGGGTAGTCACTGTTAATAAGTTTTATTTTAGCTTCTGTAAAGAAACCTTTTAATCCTGTAGATGATGGT
>Ga0181404_1000628_pt1 | contig 10607 bp, 16 predicted proteins | sample 27SPOviralmetaG_FD_130133 | JGI IMG/M metagenome (GOLD analysis project Ga0181404, IMG submission 130133) | Marine viral communities from the oligotrophic San Pedro Time Series (SPOT) site, San Pedro Channel, CA, USA - 27 SPOT_SRF_2011-10-25 | ecosystem: Environmental > Aquatic > Marine > Strait... | reverse complement strand
GCTGATGACGCTACTGCATTAGCAATCGCTTTAGGATAAAAGGAATATGGCAAACACATTTAAAAACGCATCATTAGTTTCAGTTAACCACGCTGCTCTTGCAACTTTATACACTTGTCCAGCATCTACAACTGGAATTATTCTTGGTCTTGCATTAACTAACAAGACAGACAATTCAGTAAATGCAACGGTACAAATGACAGATACTTCTGCAAGTACAACACCTCTACTATTAAACGAGGTAACTATTCCAGCAAATACAACTCTTGAAGTTTTCGCTGGTCAGAAATATGTACTAGAAGCAGGAGATTTATTAAAAGTTCAAGCAAGTGCCGCTACATCACTGGATGCAGTTCTTGGTTTGATGCAGATAACATAGGAGTAGGGTATGCCGTTTTTAGGAACTACACCAACTCAAGGTTTCGTGGGTGCAAACCCAAAGCAGTCTTTTACTGCGAATGGGTCTACAACTGTTTTCACTTTAACGAATCCAGTTGCAAATGCAAATGACCTTGAAGTTTTCGTAGGAAACGTAAGACAAGAACCAACTGCAGCTTATACTGCCGCTGGTACAACTCTTACTATGTCTGAAGCGCCTGCATCTGGTCTAAACTTTTACGTCATAAACAAAAGTCAAGCACAAGTTACATCACGCCCAATTGATGGGTCTGTGGTTACTGCAAGTCTTGCTGCTGATACAGTAACAACTGCAAAGGTTGCTGATGATGCTATTACTGGTGCAAAAATTGAAAACAACCCTACAATTGCTGGAAACTTAACTGTTAGTGGTACTTTTGATTCACCCTCTGCATGGAAACTTGTTGACACACAAACTGGTTCTTCTACGAGTTCTACTAATGTTTTACTTGGAACATTATCAACTTCTTATAAAAAACACAAAATATTTTACAGACTAAGATTTACACAAGGTGGAACTTCCCCTAATGCTCTTGTTGTATATCATTATTGGGGAAGTGGTGTGACACTTCGTGGTGGTTATACTGAATTTGGTCTAAGTGGTACTTTTGCCAACAATATTGGACACAATGGTGGATACGCACAAATTGGTAGAAGAGTTGCCGCTACTGGACTAGACATGAGCGGTGAAATGCTTGTAACACAAAGTCATGCAGCCGGCACTTATAAAGCTTATCTTCATGGACACAATGTTCATACTAGAGAAGGTACTGGCCCAGTTGAGGCTATGCATTATTCTCACCTTGAAGGTCTAACCAGTTTTACAACATTTCATGTGAACTCTGATGAACTTGCTGGGTCTGGTGTAGCATTTGATTATGATGTAGAAGTATACGGATGGAATTAATATGAACAATTATAAACAAGGTACACAAGAATATGGACTTGAACATTTTCGTATGTTGAGAGATGCAAAACTTACTGAGTCAGATTGGGTTGTAATCAAAGAAAGAGAAGAGGGTGGTTCGGTTTCAAACTTTGCAGATTGGAAAAAATATAGACAATCTTTAAGAGATATGACAAAAGGTTTTACTGTTCCTTTAAATGATAAAGGGTTTGTTGACGAAAGTAAAATAACTTGGCCAACTGCACCAACGGAGTAAATAGATGCCATTAAGTAAAATACAAACTATAGGAAATCAAGTTATTCCAAATCTAGGTCGTAGAAACCTTGTCATCAATGGAAGTATGACTAACTGGCAAAGAGGCACATCATTCTCTACTAATGTGTATGGTTGTGATAGATGGAAATTTTATGCTCCAGGCAGTCATGCAAATACTCGTTCTACAGATACACCAGACTCACCAAATAATTTTAAATACTCTAATTCTTGTGGGGGTAGTGGTGATGCAACTGGTATCACTCAGTTTATTGAATCTGGTAATTGTGTTCATGTTCCAACTAGTGGTTCTACTAAAGTTATTCTATCGTTTTATTTAAAACATACTACTAACTCTGGTACTGCTAAAATTACATCTGTAGTTGGAACTATGAATGTTGCCGATACTAGTGGTGCAACTACAAACAGAAGTACACAAAATCATAACACAACCACCAGTTGGGCAAGATACACTCATGAAATGAGTGGTGCTGATTTAACTGCTGCTGCTACAAACGGATTACAAGTTACTATTAAACATAATGGTTCTGGTACAACTTTATTTTTGGTTACTGGTGTTCAACTTGAAATTGCAGAAGCGGCTACAGATTACGAGAGACAACTTGGAAAAGATGAACTTGAAGATTGTAAAAGATACTTTCAAAGAATCAGTGGATTGAGACAAGGTGCATATAGTCCATGTATGATTGCATATAGTACTTCAGCTGTACAAGGTACGTTACATCTTCAAAATCCTATGTTTTCAACCCCAAGTATAACACTTGAGGGTGCTGGTATGAAAGTGGAAGATGGTGGAAACGCTTACACTTCTACATCAACAGCTGTTTCTGGACAAAAGGGTAGTGAAAATCATCTTAACTGGTGGATTGGTGGTTTCTCTGGTTTAACAGATAATAACGCATACTATGCTTATGGTGATGATGCAAATCATTATATAGATTTATCAGCGGAGTTATAAAAATATGAATATTACAAGCGCACAGTATCAAGCAAAAGGTGGAGAAAATACATCCATTCTTGCAGTTATTGATGGTCAAGAGTGGTGTATTCCATTAGATGAAAAAAATAGCCAGTATGTTGAAATATTAAAACAAGTTAAAGAAGGCACTTTGACTATTAAAGATGCATAATAAATATGATAAAGGAAATTAGATAATGCCATTCATAGGAACACAACCAGAAGTAGGTGGATATTCAGTTCTAGATGCTCTGACAGCATCTGCGACTGCAAGTTATACACTACAATTAAACAGTGCAAACTTTGTACCTAGTTCTGCAAATCAACTTTTGGTGTCATTGAATGGTGTCATTCAGAAGCCTGGTTCTTCATTTACTGTTTCTGGTAGTACTCTTACTTTTTCAAGTACATTAGCTTCTTCAGATAGTATTGATTTTATTCTTGCAATGGGTGAACCACTTTTAGTTGGAACACCAAGTGATGGTACAGTAGATGCAAATAAACTTGCAACAAATGCTGTTTCTACTGCAAAGATTGCTTCAAGTGCAGTAACGGATGCAAAGATTGCCTCTGGTGTTTCTGCAACTAAACTTACAACTGGAACATTACCAGCGGCACAAGTTCCTGCTGGAACTACTCTTCAAACTGTTCATAGTTCACCATCAACAAGTTTTGGTGGTACTACTGGTTCAGTTGTAAAGGTATTAGAAGTTAGTTTAACAACAAAAGCTGCAAATAGTCATTTCCTAATATCAACTAATATTCCAGTTGGTTCACTTAGTACAGAGGCAAACAATGACGGTCATGATATTTCACTTGCAATTGGATATAAACTTGCAAGTGCAGCTGACTCTGCATATGTTGATGTAGGTGGGAATAGTAACTATAATAGACAAAATTTTACTGGTACTGCAATTGGTGCTGGTGGTGCTTTTTATCAGACAGATGTTCCTTTCAACCCAAATCGTACTGATTCTCACAGTGGGGCATATGATGTTATGGAACACGGCACAAGCAAAATTAAAACTGACGCTTCAGTTGCTGCTGGAACTGCAATTAAATATGCCGTCTATTCTCATTCACAAGAGGATTATTATATTAATAGACCAAGACAAGGTGCTTCTAATGGTGGGTCAATGTTCCTAACAGTTTCGGAGATTAAAGCATGATTGATAAAATGAGAACAATAATTGAATTACGTCCAAATGCAAAATTTCAGATGGTTAATGATGATGTTACTTGGTTAGATAAAGAACAAACAGAACCAACTGAATCAGAAATTAAAGCAAAGATGAAAGAAATAGAAGAGGCAGAACCTATGAATATTCTTAGGTCAGTTCGTAATGAAATGCTTTCATCTACAGATTGGACACAGAGTAGAGATGTAACTCTTTCAGATGATGCAAAGTGGAAAACTTATAGACAAGCACTTCGTGATATTACAAAAGATTATAAGTCACTTGATGATGTTAAGTGGCCGGAGAAACCATAATGAGTTTAATTAGAGTAAAAACAAATGGGATAACAGACGGAGCTGCAACTGCAAATAAAGTTGCATCTAGAAGACAAGTTTTTACATCTTCTGGAACTTTCACAGTACCTACTGGTATAACAACAATTTATGTTTCAATATGTGCTGGTGGTGGTTCTGGACAAAACCAAGGTTCTAACCAATCTGGTGGTGGAGGTGCTGGTGTTTTGTGGTTAAAAAGAACAGTAACTTCTGGTGCATCAATCGCTGTAACAATTGGAGCTGCAACCTCTGGTAGTTTTAGTGGTGGTGCTCATGGTTCTGATGGTAATGATTCTAAGTTTGGTACATCTGGTGAAGGTTGGTACATAGAATGTGATGGTGGAAAAGGAAGTGCCACACAAAAAGGTGGTTACTATTATGCATCTGAACCAGTTGAAGTATCTGGTGGTGGAAATCCAACTCAACATGGCGGTGGTGCAAGTGTCTTTGGTGCTGGAAATTCAAGAGGTAATAACCAAGGTGCAGCTGAGGGTTTTGGTACTGGTGGTGCTGGTGGTCAATCTGGTCACAATGGTCAAGGTGGCGGGCCAGGATATTGTGTAGTGGAGTGGTAATATGAGATATTTTGCAGAGGTAGATAAAGACAATAAAGTAATTAACGTAATTCAAGCAGAAGATGAAGAATTTATTAAAACTCTTGATAGTAGTTATATAGAAACTTTTGATAGTGAAACTGTTGTAGGTTCTCGAGCATCTAAAGGTTATACTTATGATGCAAGTAAAAAAGCATTCTTTCCTCCAAAACCATATCCATCTTGGGTTTTTGATGAAAAAACAAATACATATGAAGCTCCAGTAACATACCCAACTGATAGTAAACAATATGAATGGAATGAATCATCCAAAAAGTGGGATGAGGTATAGACTAAATAGTTTCGGAGAAAATATAAATGGCACTTTCAAAGATTACAACAAAAGGTATCCTAGACGGAACGATTGCAACTGCTGATATTGCAGCTAATGCTATCACGACTGCAAAGATTGGTGCTGATGTAATTGTTGCAGATGATGTTGCAGATAACGCTATTACGACTGCACAAATTCAAAATGACGCTATTACAGCAGATAAGATTGCAGATAGTGTTGCATTAGGTTCTGGATATTATATTGGTAAAGATGGTACTGTAAATGGAAACGCATCTGGTAGAGATAATCTATTTCGTGTAAATCTAAATGCAACAACTGGTAACGTAACAATTGCAGCTAATAACAATGCGTCTACTACAGGCCCATTGACGATTGCAAACGGAACAACACTTACTATTACATCAACTGGAAGGTTAGCAATCATATGAGTACTTTATCAGTAGATACAATTCAAGGACAAACTACAGCCGCAAATGTTCAGTTTCCTGCTGGTGTTGTAATTCAAGTAGTAGATACTAGTAATAATACTGAAACTACCGTACAAAATACAACCTTTGCAGATACAGGCTTGACATTATCAATTACACCTAAATTTGCAACTAGTAAAATTCTTGTTACTTGTACTCAACAAGTACAAGCATGGAACACTGGTGCATATGCAACTGCTCGTTGGAGAATTATGAGAAATGTTGGTGGTGGTGCATTTACAGCAATTTATCAAGACACAAGTGCAGCAAACGGAAACATTTTTTACTATGATTATGGTACTTCTGGTATTAACTGTTATACTCCAGTTTCATATACAATGATAGACACTCCAGGCACAACAAGTGCTTGTGTATACAAGACTCAAGGTTGTCAAGGAAGTAATGGTGGTAACAGAGCTGTTTTTAATGGTAATGCTCCAGCAAGAATTGTTTTAATGGAGATAGCAGGATGAGTACTTTAATTGCAACTAACGGTAATATTACAAATGTAAATACTGGTATTATTAAAGACTCTACTGGTAATACAACTGCAATGACAATTGACTCTGCTGGTCGTGTATTATTACCAAATCAACCATCATTTTTTGTCGGTATTAGTAGTCAAATAGCTGCTACTAACGAAATAACATATAGTTCTGGAAACGTACAACATAACATTGGTGGTCATTTTTCGCACACTACTGGTAGATTTACTGCTCCAGTTGCTGGAAGATACTTCTTTGCCTTCAATTCTTTGCAAAATGGTGGTGGTGCTCAAATGACAGCTAAAATGGCAATAAATAATGGAAGTTTGGCCATCTGGATGAGAACTGACGGTGATTCTAGTGAACATCACCACACATCTGGTTCTGGTATATTTAATTTATCTGCCTCTGATTTTGTTAGTGTTTTTGTTACTGGTGGAACTGCGTATGGAGATACTTCAACATTTTGGAGTAGTTTTCACGGACACTTATTAGGATAAAGATATGAGTACATTAAAAGTCGGAACAATTCAAGACCACGCAAATGGAAATAACGCATTAGTTATCAATAGTAGTGGTGTAGTAACAACTCCTGCTAGACCAGCGTTTCGTGTTGTTCGCTCTGCTGACCAAGCGATTGCAGATAATACATCAACATTAATACAGTTTAATACAAAATCTGGTAATTCTGAATTATTTGATATAGGTGGTTACTTTAATACTTCAAGTTTCAGATATGTTCCACAAGTTGCTGGATATTATAGTCTTACTATGGCTGTATTACTTAAAAGTGATGATTATCAATTTGCCACTATAAGAAAAAATGGTGCTGACCAATTTAGCAACAGAGCATGGTCTGAAGGTGGTATTTATTCAACTGGACAAGTGAATGGTGTGATATACTTAAATGGTTCATCAGACTATGTTGATGGTACTGTCTATCATAATGCTGGTAGTTCAAAAAACATTCGTGGATTAGATGCTGGTCTTCAACATACTTATTTTTGTGGTTATCTAATCGGATAACTCTAACACACTTTCCTTATAAATACTAAAGAAGGAGACTGTGTGAATGGCAAGTATTTCAAATATATTCATAGACCAAGGTGCGACTTTTACTACCACAGTAACAGTTACAGATTCAAATGGCGATGCAGTAAGTTTAGTTGGTTATTCAGCGGCTGCACAAATTAGAAAAAGTCATTTATCAACCACTTCGACTGCTTTTACAACAAGTATATCAAACGCATCTGGTGGTGAGATTACTATATCACTCACTGACTCCCAAACAACATCTTTAGAAGCTGGACGTTATGTTTATGACGTTATCATAACTGCATCTGGTGGTACAAAGACCAGAGTTGTTGAAGGTCAAGTCACAGTCAATCCAAGTGTAACGAGGTAGAAATATGTCATTATCTGGAAGAGTAGGAAGTGTATCTCAAATCAAAGGTTCAATATCATCTGGTAATGAACTTGTTGTAACAAGAATTACTGTGCCTGGCCCACAAGGCCCACAAGGTAATTCTGGTTCTTCTGTTAATAATATTTCACAATCACAAGACGTTGATGTAACTGGTCTTGCAGACGGAGCTCTTCTCCAATATCGTGCAAGTGACCAAAAGTTTGTCGCTAGAAATACATTAGATACTTCAAGCGGTACTCTTGTCTTTAGTGGTGGTAACTTTTAAATTAAGGAATAGGTAAAATGGCAACAACAATTCAAATTAAAAGGTCTACTGGTACTTCAGCGCCAGGTTCTTTATCCGCTGGTGAATTAGCAGTAACTTTTGGTACTGGTACTGCATCTAATTTAGGTGATAGACTTTTTATTGGTGATGGTTCAACGGTTGACGTAATCGGTGGTAAGTTTTTCTCCGATATGTTAGACCATACTCAAGGTACTCTGACTGCTTCAAGTGCTTTGACTGTAGATAATAATAGTGCATTAAGTGATTTAAATATCGGTAATAATGCAACCACTGGTGGTTCTCTACAATTAAAAGAGGGTACTAATAATGGTACTCATCATGTACAATTAAAAGCACCAAATGCATTGGGTGCTAATCTTGCATTGACATTACCAAGTGCAGACGGTTCAAGTACAAATGTTTTAAGAACAAATGGTTCTGGAACTTTATCTTTTGGTGCAGTTGCAACTTCAGAATTATCTGGTACAATTACAAATGCACAACTCGCTGGTTCAATTGCAGATTCTAAATTAAATCAAATTACAACTGCTGGAAAGGTTGCATTAAGTTCTCTAGAGATAGACGGTGGAACTGATATTGGTGCAAACCTTGCTGATGCTGATTTATTCATTGTTGATGATGGTGCTGGTGGAACAAATAGAAAACTTGCAGCTTCAAGAATTAAAACATATGTTAACAGTGCTGGTGGTACTGCAATTACTGCTCTTGATATTGATGGTGGAACAGACGTTGGTGAAGACCTTGTAGATGCAGACTTAATGATTGTAGATAATGGTGCTGATGGTACAAATAGAAAAACTACTCTCACAAGAATAAAGAAATATGTTTACTCTGCATTGTCTGGAGATGCAACTGCATCTGATAGTGGTGCATTAACTATTGCAAGTGGTTCTGTAGAAAACTCAATGTTAGCAGGGTCAATCGCAAACGCAAAACTTACAAACAGTGCAGTAACAGTTGGTTCAACTTCCATATCATTGGGTGCAAGTGCAACTGCAATCGCTGGTGTGACAGAATTAACAGTTGACAATTTAAATGTAAATGGTAATACTATTGCAACAACAAATACAAACGGTAACTTAGTATTAGACCCAAATGGAACTGGAACAATTGATGTTTCTTCTGCAAGAATTACAAGTCTTGCAACTCCAACACAAACAACTGATGCAGCTACAAAAGCATATGTTGATGCACAGTTACAAGGACTTGATGTTAAGAACTCTGTAAGAGTTGCTACAACTGCAAACGGAACTCTCTCATCTGCATTTGCAAATAACTCTACTGTTGATGGAATTACTCTTGCAACTGGTGACAGAATTCTTTTGAAAGACCAAAGTACTGGTTCACAAAACGGTATCTACACAGTAAACTCAAGTGGTGCTCCGACTCGTGCAACTGACTTTGATGCAGACTCAGAAGTAACTGGTGGAACATTCTTCTTTGTTGAAGAAGGTACAGTCAACGCAGACAACGGTTTTGTTATGACAAATGATGGAACTGTAACAGTCGGTTCTACTGCATTAGTGTTTACACAATTCTCTGGTGCTGGACAAGTTACTGCTGGTTCTGCACTTACAAAATCTGGTAATACATTGAATGTTGCAGTTGATGACTCTTCTATAGAAGTTAGTTCAGATGCATTAAGAGTAAAAGCATCTGGTATCACAAATGCAATGTTAGCTGGTTCTATCGACCTAACTGCAAAAGTTACTGGTTCTTTACCAGTAGCAAATGGTGGTACTGGTTTATCTTCAATTGCAAAAGGTTCGGTTCTAGTCGCAAACTCTGCTAACACACTTAGTGCGTTAGACGGAGGTGGTTCAAATGATGGTATCTTGACATACACTGCAAGTTCTGATACTCTTGCGTTTGCAACAGCGGTGGACGGTGGAACATTCAGTTAGTAGTCTGTAAGGAGATTGCCTAATGGCTACAACACCGATAAAACTTAAACGTAGTTTCACACAATCAATAATCCCAGATACTTCGGACTTGGTTGCTGGAGAAGTTGCGCTTAATACGGTTGATAAAAAGTTTTATGTTCGTGATGGTTCAAGTCAAGTTGTTACACTTGCAAACCATTATGCAACAGACTTTGATGTTAATGTTGTAACCTTTAAAGTAACGGTTGCATCATCAACTTCTGCACACGCATATCATGGTACTGGTTCTAGTAACAAGTATAAAATTAACGGTGTATTTTCTCCTTATCTAAAACTCATTCCAAGAATTACATATCGGTTTGACCAAAGTGATTCAAGTAACTCTGGTCATCCACTTCTTTTCTATTATGATGCAGCTAAAGCTGCTGGTTATTCTACTGGTGTTACTGTAGTAAATGGTTCAAGTGGGCCAGGTAGTGCTGGTGCATATACTCAAATTGTTATTTCTGATTCTACTCCTTCAGTTTTACATTATCAATGTTCTTCACATGGAAACATGGGTTGGGCATTAACAACCAGTACAAGAAATCTAACTGGTTTTGATACTGATGATTTATCAGAAGGTTCTAGTAATCTTTATCATACAACTGCAAGAGTAAATTCTGCGATTGATAGTAGAGTTACAAACACATTTATAAACAACCTAAGTGGTGTTGTTGCAGATACAGCAACTGCACTTGCAAACGCAAGAACTATTGGTGGAGTATCATTTGATGGTACTGCAAATATAAATCTGCCTGGGGTTAATGCATCTGGTAACCAAGATACTTCTGGAAATGCAGCTACCGCTACTGCACTAGAAACTGCAAGAAATATTCATGGTGTTTCATTTAACGGTTCTGCTGATATTGACTTATCTGAAGTGATTCAAGATACAGTCGGTGCAATGTTTAGTAGTAATACAGAAACAAACATCACTGCAACATATCAAGATAGTGATGGAACAATAGACCTTGTTGTTTCTGCAACTGGTATTGCAAGTGTAGCCGCAGATTCGACTCCTCAACTTGGAGGCAACCTTGATGTAAATGGAAACTCAATTG
>Ga0181404_1000625_pt1 | contig 10638 bp, 9 predicted proteins | sample 27SPOviralmetaG_FD_130133 | JGI IMG/M metagenome (GOLD analysis project Ga0181404, IMG submission 130133) | Marine viral communities from the oligotrophic San Pedro Time Series (SPOT) site, San Pedro Channel, CA, USA - 27 SPOT_SRF_2011-10-25 | ecosystem: Environmental > Aquatic > Marine > Strait... | reverse complement strand
TTCATTAAAGATTCTTCTACCATCTTTAGTTTGACCACCTCTTACAAAAATATCTAAGACAGTTGAAGTCCATATAGCTTCTTGAATAAAAGGTTCTAATACTTTACCCATTGATTTTACCATACCCTCTAATATCATAGGCACTAATGGAGCGTTTGGATCTCTTTGCACTGTAGCTAATGTTGTTTGAGCAGGCTGAATCATTGTGTCGTAAAAGAAGCCATGACTAAAATCTATGTATTTATATTTACCGTTTTCATAAATTGGTAAAATAGTATTGTCTTCTGACCATGTTGGTAGCACTTCTCTTATAGCGTTTAATTGTTCTCTTGTTACTCCATATAAACCTCTAAATATTTCTACAGCTGCTGGTGGTAACACCGCATAGGTAAAGCTTTGTCCTACTAAACTATTATATCCTATTTGTTTTCTTACAGGATCTTTAACTTCCTTTATTCCTCTCATTAAGGTGTTAGCGCCTGTTCTATATATTTCTGCAGGAAAGGCTGCGAAACTTCCAAGTGGTGAACGTCTAACACTTTTTACAAAATCAGATACATACGCATAGTTTGGAACAGTCTCTCTTACAATCTGTGCTGCTTCTTTCATAATAGCTAAATCTGATGGTTTATTAGCTCTTGTTACAACTTTACCATTTATATCTTTAATACCTTTTTTAATTGCATTTTCAAAAGCAGCATCTAGTTTGTGAGCTTCTGCTAAAAAATTATACACTCTGAACACATCATCCTCTGCTGTGTATAAATCTTGAGCAACATCGTATATTTGTTTAAATTTTTTAGTTCCTGTATTTAAAACCTTATTAAAAAATCTATCTGCTGTGCCATATTTTGTTCTTATCTGTGCAACATCTTGAAAGATACCTTCTACGTCTCTCGCTACTACGTTCTGGTTTGTAACACCTTCTTCTAATAAAAATCTATACATCGCTTGATCTTCAGGTGCATTTCTATATTTAGGATTACCTGTCATTCTATATAAAAGTTGTGGCTGTACAGCTTTTCTTGCTCTGTTGGCAAACTCTGCTATTTTAGCTGGTGGTATTAATATATTACCTCTGTGTACAGTGGTAATGGCAGCAGAAAAAAAGTTTCTTGCGTGGGTAAAAAATCCTAAAACTGTTTTGGCCGCTTGCGCAGATCCTTTTGGAATTAACATAAGTATTCTGTACGGTAAACTTCTAGTGATAGAACTACCTACAACAGCATCACCAACTCTTATAGCTTCTGCATAAGGCTGCGTTGTAAAGTATCCATCTAACGGACTTTTGTAAATTGTTTCTGGCAGGTTAGTTTTTAAACTTAAAGGTGCTCTTGTTATGGCTTGATTAGGTAAATTAACAACTGCATCGTTGTAGTTTTTAAAAAATATAGGTCTTCCTATTTGTCCAGCATCTGCTCCTGCTTTTAATTGTTTTGCAATACTTTGTGAATCTTTAAGTAAATTAGTATAAAACTTATCTCTTGCTATAATTTCAGATAGATCTGTCATTACACTATAGATACCTTTTTGTGCGTTTTTATACTCACCAAATAATTTTTTAAATGCTGTAAGATCTGATTCTTTTTGTATTAAACCTCCCCTACCATCTGGTTTAAACTTACCTGTGGTTATATACTTACCTATATTTACTCTTTGTACAGGTCCATCTGCTAAAGCACTCATTTCGCCTATATCAAATACTAACGATTGTGTAGACTTATCTTTAAAAGCATTTTTAGTTATATCATTCACTAACTTTACTGCAGTTTCATCATCTAATGACTTGCCATTATTTTTTGCATATCTTTGTAAAACTTTTGCTACTTGTTGTATGTTTTCATTAACAGGTGTGTACCCATTAAAAAGACCTCTGTTGTCATCTATTATTTTGTAATCAACAGCTAATACATTTCTTACTCTTTCATTTAATATGTTATTTAGTTTATCTGTTCCTACTTTTACATTCTTACTAGCGTTAATTAAATTTTTTAAACCTGTAGCTGTTTCTCTAAATGTTTTAGTATTGTTTACTATTTTATCTACTGAAGGTTTTGATACTCCTAATTTTTTTAAAGATTCTGTAAATCTATCTTTAACTGTTTTACTAAAACCAGGAAAAACAATTTTATTATTTTTAACAACATCGTCTGCTGAATACATAAATTCTGCAATTGTTTTTGACATAATATCTGGATCTTTAACAGCTAAGGCTGCACCTTTACTTTCTCTAGATATTTCTCTTATGGTATCATCAAAATTTCTAGAAGCATCTTTAGCTAATATTTTTACTGCAGATTTTTTACCTTCTAATTTTTGTATGTTGTCAAATAATTCTTGTGTCTTGTTACTTCTAGATCTAAAAGGTTGAGCTACAAATCTATCCACCCATCTTTCTAACATACTGTCGCTATATGCAATGTCTTTACCTTTTTGCACAATAAGCTTACCTATTTTACCTGTGCCTACAACAAAGGGCACAATAGGAAAAGCAAGTTCTGATCCAAATTTTAATCTATTTAGTAATTGTCTTTGTGCATCTTCGCCGCCTTTTTCTTTTTGTTCTCTATCTAATCCTGTAGGTAGAAAATCTAAAAAATCCCAATCGCCAAATGTTCCTATGTCTTCTACATCAGATACAATAAACCCAGCTCCTAATCCTCCACCTACTGCTATAGCTACAAATTTATCTGTGCCTGTTATTTTATTTAATTTATTAGCTTCTTTAACAGCTCTTGCTGCGTTTACATTATTAGAAGTTTTTACATATCGACCACCTTTAATAGCGCTAACTAATTGTCTAACTTTTTGAGAACCTTTTGCTATGACAGGTATGGCTGTCTTTTGTGCTATTTTACCTGCGCCGTATAATTGAGCTATAGCTTCTGTAATTTTACCTGCTGCTGTTTCTGCTGCTACTTCTTCTGCTGCTTTTTCTATTTTACCTAAAGTTGTTTGTTCAAAAGCGTCATTAAGTTTGCCTGTTAAAGTTTCATCTACGGGTATGCCTTCTTCTTGAAATATGTCGTATAACAATGTTCCAAAAGTTACGAGTCCTTTTGGTATTTTTATACCAGCACTAATACCTGCACCTGTTAAAGATTCTACAAGTGAAACGTCTTCCTCTACCTCTTTGCCTTGAACTTTGTCTATAATCTTAGATATACCTCTTACAGTCTCTTCACCAATTGTCTTACTTCTATTTTCTGGTGAAAATATACTATCACCAAAGAAAGGAGTTAATTCTTCTTGTGTTTGTGGTTTAGCTTCTTCTGGTAGGGTGCCTTCTTCTAATTCTTTAGGAAGTTCTTCAATAATTTCTTCTTCTTCGAAAGAGAAGCCTTCTGGTAATTGTAATCTATCAGACATCTAGCCTCCTTTCTATTTTAGAGGAATTAAAGCATTTTGTTCTTCATCAAAAATTAAGTATTTGCCTTGACCCCTTACATCATAATATATAAATCCATCTTGATACATAACATTACCTGATGGCTTAAATGCTTTTCTATCCTTACCGCCAACTTGAATTGTTTTTGCTTCTAATTTTGCTAATTCTTTTTTAGGTATGTTAAACATAGTGTTGTCTATTTTAGCACCTTTTTTATCTTTAATTCTAAAATACGCATTTGTGATAGCATCTGCTTCTGGTGGTTTATTTACTTTTTTACCATAAACATCTGTTTCAGCTAATAACGCTTTTTTAAATTGATCTTTGGATTGTTGAGCTATTGTACCAGGTGATTTTTCATCTTGATACATAAATTTATTTAACAAACTTTTAAACACTTCATTTTCATCTTGACCTGTTTGTTGAGATATTTTTTTAGCGTTTCTTCTTATTTTTGAAATATCATCACCTCCGCTTTTTGCTATCAATGTTGCCGCTAATTTTCTTCTGCTAAGATCTTTTAATTGTTGTTGCTTAACAGCTGCTGCTAAAGGTTTTCTAGTTGCACCCACAAGCTCTTGTAATTTTGTACCACCTGCAGATTCTCCACCAATTAAATTAGCGCCTGTAGTTAATAAAAATTGTGTTAATGGATCTCCTAATGGACTAGATCCCGCACCAGCGACAGCGTCAATTAAATTCATTCGGTTTCGAACATTTTTTACTTGTTCAGCCATTTCATTTGACATACCTTTATCTTGAAAAGATTCTCGAGGCTTGATACCCGTCATAACACCTTCCATGACTTCTCCGCCTTTTCTAAACATTGGTCTTTTTAAAGTTCTACTCATATTAACTAAATTTTATTTGTGTTGGCGATGGATTAATTAATCTATAGATACCAGCTAATGTTGATGCTGTTCCAAGTCCTGTAGCTAATGGTGATGGTGTAGCTGCTGGTGGTAATATATTTTCTCTACCAGGATATCCTGCAATTAATTGTGTAACACCAGAACCAAATTGTTGAGCTGCTTCTAAGGGTTGTAATGCTTGTCTTGATGCAAGTTGTTGTTGCGCTGTTAAACCTTGTTGTGCTCTCGCTGCTTGCTGCGCGCCTAAACCTGTTAGTGCTGAAATCTGTTGACCTAATAATGCAGGTGATTGTTGTGCTAAATTTATTTGTCCAGCAGCTAATCCTTGTTGTTGATTAAAAGCTTGACCTGCTAAATTCTGTGCTTGACCAAAACCTTGTTGTAATAACTGTGCTTGTAATGCTGCTCTGTTTCTATCAGATGCCGCTTGATACTCTGCTCTCTCCACACCTTCTCGTCCACCACCAAATGCACCTGCTGAGATTGCTCTTGCAGATAATGCTGGTAAACCTCTTTGGGCTTGCCTGTCAAACTCTGATAGTGTTGTATCAATAACATCTTGTTGATACGGAGACATGTAAGTTTGATAAGCTGTTGGGCTTACTAAATCTTTTGCTCTTGTTTGTGCTGCAGCTGCTTCTGTTAAGAAAGGTTGAAAACTACCAAGACCTGAAGCTAAACCTTCTGCTTGTGTTGTTAATGCACCAGGTCCAGCAACAAATTGTGGACCCATAATAGTAGAAAGATCTGTAGTTTTAAATTGACCAATTGCTTTTGTTAGATCGTCTAGATATGTTTTTGCACCCGCTTCAATAAACTCTGCTGGTGCTGTTCTTACTACATCTGCCATTATACTACTCTTCCTCCTTTTTCTAACATTTTCATTTGATCATATAGCATTTGTGCGCCTTTATTAACACTGCCACCACCCATGCCTCTTACAGCATCAGCTGTAAATACAAATTCGTTATTTGATAACATCGCTGGGATGTCGTCTTCTTTTTCTTTTATCCCAACTGGAGGTATAAATCCACCAGTTTCTCTAAGATCTAGCTCTTTAACACCTTTTGGATTTTGTCTTACAGGTAGTCCCTCGATGCCCGCCGCTTGCATAGCGTTATCGCTAGCTGTATCCATTGTGCCACCTACAGCTTTGTTTTTTCTTTCCATGACATCTCTTATTTGATCAATTACACCATCCGCAGCGCCAGTGTATTCTTTTATAAGATCATTGTCAGCGCCTCTTTTAATTAACATTTCTATTTTATCAATTGATATTTCATCAGTTCCTTCAGAGTAGTTCATTCTACCACCTAAAGCTGCAACACCTCTTATTGTTGGCTCCATTCTTTTTTTACTCATTCTATCAAATTCGTTTTGTGCTGCCTCTGCAGCATCTTTAGGAGATAGTCCCATGTCTATATATTTTTCAAACAAAGCTTCTAATATTTTATCGTTCTCCATATTAGATGCCATCTTTATTTCATTATCTTCAATTCCAAAGTCTCCTGGTTTTGGTCCAAAAGGATTTACAGGTTGTGTTGTGTCTGGTGGTAATACTGGACCTGCTTCAGCATAATTTACTCTGCCACCTGTAGCATATTCTGATGTGTTAGCAGTAACAAAATCTCTAACTTCTTTTTCGTATTGTTCTGAATTAGTATCTGCAGTTGGTGGATTTAAATTTCTATAATATTGTTCTAAATATGTTGATGGATCTCTAGCTAATTCTTCTTCAGCTTGTTCTGGTGACATACCAAGTGATTTTGTTAAGAAAGTAGATACAGCTCCTAACGTTGCTAGTTTACCTATACCTCCCATTTTACCACCACCTGTTACTGTGCTTAGAGCTTTTTGAAACATGTTTTGTTTGCCTGTTAATGCAACTTCGTCAACTATATTTGGAGATATTTTACCACCTAAAAATCTAGTTGCAGCTGTTCCTAAATTACCAAAAACAGTGCTTGGTGCGTATGTCCCTAACCTAGCTAAAGAACCAAGTCCTCCGCCCGCTGCTAAAGAACCGAGTCCTGCGGTACCTGCGTATAATAATGCAGCTTTACCTATATCAGATGATGCAACTTTCTTTACAGTCTTACCTACTTTTTTGATGGCTTTTTTAATACCACCAAATATAGCAGGTTCTCTAGGCACTATTTCCATGATGCCACCACCCATTCGTAATTGTCTCTCCATCTGTCCTCTTGATATTGTCATAATTTAGCTAAATGTTAAAGCAGGCTTTGATTTCCTGTAATCCTCAATCTACTTGGTTTTTGGAAATAAATCAAGACTTGGCATAATTACCTTAACATCCCTTCGTATATCTGCTTCTGGCACTCCTTTTGCCTTCCAATCTTCATCATTTTTATATACCTCACCTGTTTTTAGGTTAGATATAGTCTCAATAATCTCTTTTGGTCTTATTACTTGCATTACGTTGTTACGTCTCTTGGCTGTATCTCTAATATAGACGCTATTACATGCAGCTCATTAGCATCACTAGCTTGTACTTTGAGAGCTTCACTCTCCTCTAAAACCAAAGGCTGAGTTAAAAGTTCTACTGTTGTATTAGAAGATATAGCTTTTGTTTTAAATAAGCTAAATATATTGCTGCTAGCATCAACTAGAGTTACCGTTAAATTAGCACCAGATCCTGCATCTTCAGAAACTAGTATAGATTTTATAACCGTAGTCGTTGCAGTAGGAACGGTGTACAAAGTTGTATTATCTGTTGTAGTTAAATCTACTTTTTTATTTTTAAAACTATTAGCCATTAATTTAAAAAGAAGTTTTGTGCGTCTACTTCATCCTTTAGTTCTTGTTGAAATGTTGTGTTTAATTTTTGTACTATCGCATCAAGATCTCTAACCTGTGCATCAGCAACATCTTGTCTGTATACTTGTGAGGGTCTTGTTAATATCTGTACTATCTTTGCCATTATCTTCTACCGTCTGGTTGTATGTCTAATCTAAATCCACCAAGTTTCCAATTCTGTGAGGATCCTGTGTTTGCTATTTTCAAAGACACAGCTCTTGCTCTAGCCCTCGTATCTACTTTAGTTGTAGATGAGGTAACTGTAAAAGGACCAAGAGGTGAGCTTGAATCACTGCTATTAGAAAAATTTCTTAAGTTTAATGTAACTTGTGTATTACCTGTTTGAGATAAAAAGTCAGGTATGAATCTTCTTATTTTTGCAAACACTTCTCCATCTCCACCTTGACTTATATCAAAGTCTCCAGATTGTATGTTTGCAGTTACAGCTGTTACTGCTGTCGATGTAACTTGATCTGTGCCTGTTTCGTGTTCATAATAGATAGTGCAACCATCTGTGTTGCCAACAACATCATAAGATGTATTTGAGTCAGCATCATAGTCTGTAGCATGTGGTTTACCAAATACAGAAGAGTCTTGCCAAGTCGTTCTATCTAATGTGCCAGTTGTCCATATAGGTCTTTCTGGAGAAGATTCTTGATAGTTATAAGTCACACATCTGTTTACTACTGTAGAACTATCTGTGCAATAGAACCAAGTAATCTCACCAAATAAGTTATTTAATCCTGCGTTAATTAATTGTGATGCTGTTGTGTTTAAATCATTAAATACGAAATCTTCTACTAAACAAGGTAATGATTGTAGAGCACCTGCATATTTAAAGAATCCATTCTCTGAAAACCAATAAGCAGCACCATCTACTTCAACGGCTGCGTTCTGTCCTATCAATCCACAGTTTGTACCTACTTGTGTAAAACCAAAAGTAAAAGGTGGACCAATAAAACGCATCGTAAATAAAGCTGTATCAGTCCAAACATAGATTGCATCTCTACCTCTAACCGCTCCTACAATTCTAGATCCATCCGCAAGTCTCTGTGTACCTGCAGTATTAGTTGACGTAGGTGTGTAAGAGTTAATGTTCTCTTGATCTGAGAATCTAATAAACATTTGATCTTGTGTAGATTGATCTCCTATTGTTGTTTCTGTTCCAAAGAACACTAAGTGTCTATCTGGTGTAGATACAATCATATCTCTCGATGCTGTTGGCGCACCTGAAATAATTGTTGCTCTGTTGGACGTAGCGTTTGATGCATTAGAGTCCCATTCAAATACTTGTCCGTTGTGTATTAAAGCTATGATCTTGTCACCAAAGTTATCTATCGACCACATACCTGGATCTACAACTAAGTCACCAGATGCAGCCTCGCCCCACGCTACATAGTCAGAAGAATTGGTTACGGTATCTGCATTAGAGTGAGAGGCAGCGGTAGTATTTCTAACTCCTCTTGTAACACCAGTTAAAGTGTTGCTAGATATACCTGTGTAAGAAATCTCTTCATTGCCTATCTGCACAAAGTTTGTTCCTGATGTTGGAAACAAAGAAGCGTCTGATAATACTATTGTTGTTGTCGAAGAGTTGATACCTCCATTTAAACTTGTTGTAGCTTCACCAGATACGGTTCCACCCCACTGACCTAAACTCCAACCAAATCCCGGTAATTGTCCGGCAGGGCCAACACTATAGTAAGACTGAACTCTTATGCCACCAGAAGTAGTAGCTCCAGAGCCTCCATCGGTTGTTGGCATAGTAATTGTAATAGCTGTCGAAGATACTATGGAAGTAACCATAAATGTTTTATCATTAAAGTCAGACGCACCAAAATTAGAATTAGTGATTGTAGAAAAGTTATCTAGTAATATAATATCGTTAGCTTGAAGATTATGATCTGTTGAAAAAGTTATTGTAACTACTGCTGAATTGTTAGTAGTTGAAAAAGCATTAGATAAAGTTGTGGTTGCTCGAATCGGGTGTATGTCATAAAACACACCACCTGAGTATGCATATAAAATTCTGTTTGTTCCTATAATAGAAAACTTATTACCTGATTTATTAACAATGTGATGCATTGCTCTAGCAGCACCTGTAAGTTTATTCTCACCTAGTTGTTGCCAACCACCTATTTTTTCTGGTGTAGAATACCTAAACCTAACATTGTCACCATCAACCCACTGACCTTTAGCTTGAGTTTCAGTAACCTGTTTATTGAATCCTGGTAAAAATTGTACTTTTTGTAACGCCATAGACCTCCAGATTATAATAGATCGCGTCGATATTCAACGTTATTTGACTATTCCTAACATAGGTCTTTTATCATACAAATTGGACTTTGCAAACCTTCCATCTGCATGATTATAGTGCAAGAATACTTGGCCACATAATTGACCTTCAAATGGCTCTCTCCAGTGTTCTAACTCACAACCAGAGTAAATAAGCATATCTCCTGGTTTTAGATCTACCTGTATGCCTTTGGGTGCACCAGGCTTATGTATGCCTTTATACTCATCTATGACGTTGTCAGAGCCTGTAGGGTCTATAAATATAGGCCATGCATCCCCACCTAGGTTTAGGGTAGTAGATATTTCGCAGCTAGGTCTATCTTTGTGTCTTTTTAAGATATTACCTTTTCTATAAAGTCTTGTGTATGAGTATGTTGGTACTAGTTTTAGCCCTGTCTTCTTCTGCATTACCGCTATAGTTTTAACAAGTAATGTCTCCATAAGTCTATCACTGTATTTAGCGTAAGAGTTTGGAACTTGTGCATCATTAAAATTACCAACAAGTTTGTTACCAGCGTGTGTTACACCATTCTGTAACATCCAATGATCTGCCTCAGCTGATATTTGTAAATATCTATAAGCTATGTCTGCTACCTCTTTAGATATGGCTCCTTTGATAACCTGATATTTATTTTTCTTAAAACTCATATTTGTATAAAATTATAAGATACAGATATTCTCCAGTTCTTTTCACCTTTGTCTGTATTCATATTTATATCAACACCGTGTGGAAGCCAGGATGGAAAAAAGATCATACGTCCTTCCATAGGTTCGTAAGCACAGACTCTCCATAATTGTTCTGGTAGATTCTTAACTCTTCTAGGCATATGTTGATTTGGTCCTGGTCTAGGATCTTCTAAAAATAATTTGCCTGAGTTCTTGGGTACTTTGATATAATATACACCCGACCACATAGAGTTAGGGTGTGTATGTGTTTTATTATAACTGTATGTAGGGTTTATATTAGCCCACATATTACCGAGTCCTAGTTTACCTTCAATACCAAAATCCATATTGCATTCTTGTGCCATTTTAAATAATTCATCAATAAGAGGTTGATATTCTTTTCTCTTATCCATATCTGTTTTACTATGCCAACCAAAACCAGAGTTGGTTTTCTTTTCTCCTTCAGGATCTGCTTTACGCCACTTTTTTATTTCTTTAAATAAATACTTATTAAGTTCTTTAGCATTAGGTAGATCTTTAAAATAAACAGCTGTTGGAAATAATATTTTTCTTTGTAGCTTACTCATTTAAATGGCGGTC
>Ga0181404_1000624_pt1 | contig 10643 bp, 13 predicted proteins | sample 27SPOviralmetaG_FD_130133 | JGI IMG/M metagenome (GOLD analysis project Ga0181404, IMG submission 130133) | Marine viral communities from the oligotrophic San Pedro Time Series (SPOT) site, San Pedro Channel, CA, USA - 27 SPOT_SRF_2011-10-25 | ecosystem: Environmental > Aquatic > Marine > Strait... | reverse complement strand
TATCAGTCATGCCAGATGACTTTGGTTTGGGTGATGACTTTGCCTTTGCTTGCGGGGACTTCATCTTAGGTTCAGACTGTCGCGTGCCTCCGTATCCATATGCCATACAGATAAATCGTATATATAGTAACTTAACATAATATTCTTAGATTAGATTTTTATAGGACAACTCGCGCGACCCCTGACTTGATTTCAAGCCGACGAATGTGATGGACGAAGGTTGAAAACATCTTCGCCTTCGTGGGAGCAACTGCCTCCGAGTAATCAAGGATCACAGAGAAGTCTTTATCTCTCAAGTCCATCACCCCATTATTGACTGCGAAGCCACGACCGATGAGGAAGTTCTCCATGAATGCCTTGAATGAATGCGGGGTGATGCCCGAGTTGTCTAGAGTCTTCTCAAGCTCGAAGAGGTGGAATGCGTCAATCGATTCACGGGTCGCGACCTTCTTCGTGCTGACAGGACGACTTGGGACGAGTTTGCCGTCCAACTGGAACTGAACCGATGACAAGAAATCACAGCAACCAGCGATCCCCGGTCGTGCCGAGCGGAGCGTGACGTCCATAGCATCACGAGTCACCTCGTATGAACTGGAAGATGAGACGAGTTGGGGCTCCGTGTAAGGGGTAGAGTCAGTTGGAACGATAAGAGCGGCCTTCGCCCTCGCGTTGTTCGCATGAATCAGGAATGTCCCTTGACGCTCTGAAGCGAGGAGCGAGTTCTTGTAGTTAGTGTAGGAATGAATATCAAACTCGATGCTCCCACCCGAGCGTGCCTTAGACAACATACCCGCTTCATAGGAAGGATCCAACTCTACTTGATGAGCAATCAGGTTCAGGTTCTTCACCGTGTATGTCACGGGGAATGCTGCTGCCTCTTGAATACCGACAGAGAACATCACATTTGCCTCATTCACCCCTGCCGCACCACTACCGATTGAAGCACCGCGACCACCACCAGCAGCGAGATTATCAATAGTATTCGCGAATGTCACCTTGACGCGATTGACTCCCGGAGCCGCTGTCGTCGCTGCCATCTCAATCCGAGAAATCGTGGCCGGAGCATAAGCACCACCACCATCACCATCAATATTCGCATCAGCACCATCGGCGACCGTTCGTGGAGCGAAATTCACGCATTCACCGACAACGAAGGGGAAGTTGTCAAGAGAGTCCATTTGGTTATTGAAGTCAAACCACATCGCATTTATCGTGCGGGCACCACCACCAGCAGCCAGAGTCACGGGTTCAGAAGCATCATCTAACAGAAGTGTATGGATTTGAGGGTTGTTATTACGGCGACGATTACGGACAACACTATCCATCTGCTTCACAATACGAGCAGCGGGCATCAGATCGATTTCCATGTATAATCCTGTGAGCATATTCGGGTAGATCGCACCCGAGAATATACCCGTGTGAAGGGGGACACAGCAATGAACGACATTCTGCATAGTCGCGATGTCATAAGCAGTCTTGGGACCCGCATCAGCGGCCTTCTTAAACCACGGATTAGTATGAAGATCCGTATACTGACCCTGACTACCTCCTAGTGTCGAGCCTCCCTGCTGATTGAAAACAGTCCCACCCTCCATCAGAGAACGAGACCCCCGCCTTGAGGCATCAGTATCATAATCACCTCGGACAGCGACTAACTGATTGTATTCGTTTATCTCTTCAAGGAGTACTCGATCAGCTGTATAGATGCGGATATTCTGGCACATCATACCACCTCCAGCAGGATCCAACTGAAGACGAGTCTTGCCGACATTTCCGACAACGGCAGGGTGATTGATCTCCATGTCCCATTCCAGATATGAATCCTTGCCCGACAGGAATTTTACACTTCTCGGGATTTCAAAAGACACACGACGAGAGGTCGCGCCCACAGTATAGGATAGACCCTGCTCGGCTGGGATACTCACCGCCGTCTCACCGACCTGAACAATATCGTCGCTCCGCCAGTAACTCATGAATTATACTCTAGTCTAGATTATATATTGAGAGACAAACAAAAAAAATAAATGACCTAAACACTTGCCACTATTTTAAGTATAGAGATGGAAATACAAGGATTCCCCAATTATCTCATATATGATGATGGGCGGATTTGGAGCAAAGCTAAATCTGGGAGATGGTTGAAATCGTATGCTAATAGTAGAGGATATTTGAATGTGAATTTATCCAGAAATAATAAAGGGAAAATGTGGAGGGTAAATCGCCTAGTCGCTATTCACTATATCCCGAACCCAGAGAACAAACCTGATGTAGATCACAAAGATCATAATAGACAAAATAACCATGTCTCGAATCTAAGGTGGGTCACCAAACAAGAGAATTGTGTCAATCGTCGAAAGAGGAATGACAACACTTCTGGGCACAAGAACATATATTACTACAAGACCCAGAATAGATGGGTATATAGGACTGACAATAAAGGAAAGTCTGTATCCAAGTATTTCAAGAACAAGAGTGATGCGATTTGCTACAAATATATCTTTCTCTTGAAACTAAAGTCTAACCTGATATAAATATGGCCGGAGTGTTTTCAGAGGTTTGGAGCGATGAGTGCGAGAAATTACTAGCTTCTTGGAGCGAGAAGGCGAGTTGTTACAGATGGCTCCATGGCCGTTCAGAGAAGAAATATCGTCGCAGATACTATGCATTCTCGATTCCGGTGATTATCCTCTCAACGCTGTCGGGCGCGAGTAGTGTCGGCATGGATTCGTTTATCCAACCAGAAGATAAGGCAGTTGCCTCCGCGATTATTGGATCTGTCAATATCTTTGCGGGGATACTCGGCACTCTCCAGAATTTTTTGAAGGTCGCAGAGTGTATGGAATCTCATCGAAGTAGCGGGGTCGCTTGGAGCAAACTTGGGAGGAACATTTCAATTGAGTTGTCACTCGATCCGAAGCGTCGCCAAAATGCTCACGACTTCTTGAAGATCTGCCGATCTGAATATGATAGGTTGATAGAACAATCACCTATGATCGACGATGATATTATCTCTCAATTCAAATCCAAATTCAAGACATACAAGGTCTCCAAACCCGCAATCTGTAACGGTCTAGACAGATGCATCATCTTTAGCGATGATGCTGGCTCTGAAGAGGATAAGGCAAAGGATCTGAGTGAGTTGGATTTGGAATATCCTGAACCTGAATCTGAACCTTAGATGATTTTGAGACTCTGATGATTATCTAGAACCTTTAGATATGGACACAAGATACTACGAACTATACATCGAGTCCAAAATGAGAGAGAATGAAATAGAATCGTTGTATCGCGATCTAATGTATATCAACCGTCTCGATGTCGCATGTGACATCAAATATCACATGAGGCATCTGTTAAAAATTCAGTACGAAGATCGCAAAATAAAGCGAAATATGGATAAGGTCATTAAGGAGATTAAACTATATTCATTTTATTCTTGGGGCTTGTTCAAAGGATCTGATATACTTACCATTATTGAGGAGTCGCAGCATTCATCGAAAGTTGTCTGATGAGATCCGTGTTCTCTTTCTCTAAATAGCTGATATGAAGCTTTTGTTTATCAACTATATCCTCGTAATAATTCGCATTATGTTTCATATCCGCGACTCTTTTCTGAAGTGCCACGAATGACTTACGGTCTTCGCGATACTTCTTATCCATCTGTTCATTATGAATATTCTTTTGATCTTCAAGATGTCTCTCTAGTTCTTGCTGAGTAATCAAACCCTTCCCGTCCATCACCTTCTCCACTTGTTTCTCTGCTTTATTCATATCTTCGTATAGGCGAGATAATTGCTTCTTGATCGTGTTCCATCTTCGAGATGTTTCAGACCTATCCAGATTTCCCTCAAAACTATCACCACCATAGGTCTCCCACCATACACAATTGATAAACATCTGCGACATCATAACTGGGAATGCTTTGGTTAAAGCACATTTAGCACTCGCATAATTCTTCTCCTTCTTTATCAACTCGACCGAGTGTTCAGGTGCCAGACAGCGACAGATACGAAACATATCTTTTGTGGATAAATCACATGCATTTATGATCTCTTTCTGGCTTATGTTCTTCAATAATAGTCTTACTTCTTTTTCATCAATCATCTTCGGATTCACCAATACTCTACTCATTGTATATTTACCCTAGATTGTTTTTAAATACCTTATATTTAGACCTTTTCTGGTATATCGGCGACAAAACCCTCTAGGATTGCTCCCACGAACACTTTTGTTACACATACCTCATAATTAGTCTATATATAGGGTTATTAAATATCATCTAGGGTTATTTAGGTATATATGATATAAGGATATAATCTTTGTTCTAAGTATAGATATTATGACTTGTCATTGCTGTAGTGATGTGATTGAGAAGCTGAACATCGAGTATGATGAACTTTATGCTGAAAACGAACAAAACAAAAGGGATATTGTCACTATGTATGAGGAGATGAAATATCTGCGGATTCTTACAGCTAGATATGAATTTGAATTAGAAGACCGTATGGTGCATGAGACTATGTCAATAGCGAAGGTATTGGATCGCCACAAGGATTTATTCACTTCTTCTTCTTGACCTTGCCCCGACTTCCCTGCATTTGTTCAAAGATGTCTTTGTCTTTGATTTTCACATCGAGAGATCCGGGCTTGATGGGTTGAGGCATGGCGACATAGTTCGGTTTTGACTCATCATTCTTGAGTGCTTTCTTTGGCTTAGTCTTCTTAGGCATCTTATATTTCTTGTTTGATTATTTTTCACTAGAGATAAATTAAAATATGGGTCTCTAGTATAATATGAGTCTCGTGATCTGTAGCAATAACACGGACGAAGGCGGAGGCCAGCTCAGTTCTATCTATAAACCATGGTCATTCAGAAACGACCTGTCGTCGAATGTCGAGTTTCCGGCAGATTGTCAGGTTGCTCTCCAGTCAGCGAAGATCAATATGGACGGGACGATTATGTTGGGTGATAGGTCAGCAAGGACCTTCTACTGGTATTTCGGCAAAGTGCCTCTCTTTTCAGGAGGAGCCGCATCGCCTTACTATGCGACGGACGCAGGACAAACAACTTCAGGGGTGGTGAAGGTGCATTTATTCGCAGAAACAGAGGGTAAAGTCCAAACTGATATTCAAGGACTCGCCGATGAACTACGGATTGCCTTGAATCGCGCGTGCTTTCACCCGAATCTGCATAATCGTATATTTATCGATCCTAGGTTTGATCCCACGACACAACAATTCACGGGATTTAATTTCACCTTCGGTGAACAGATCACCGTAGGTGCCTTTGCCCCCGCGAATAGTATAAACGGTATGCCGGCATATGCGACAACCGCTCGCATTATTGATGGTTTATGGGGAGCTCAGCGTAAATATCAGGAGACAGCGGGTCTCGAAGGGCGAGCCCCTCCATACGGGGTGGGGAGAAATGTCCTTCTGGCAACAGATATGGGATTCACTATGACAGCAGTCCCAGAAAATGCACCGCAATCGGTAGTCTTGAATGTGCCTCCGTTGAATTTGAAGGGAGGGATGGCCGCGTTTCATCTTGATGGAGTCATCGGATTCGGGGTGAGCGAGTGTCGTTTTGCGTGCGGTTTGACCCGACCTGCCTTAGACACAGATGAGGTAGGGTTGGGAAATGGTCTGATTCTGCCTGAATGGTATAAGTTACAAAATGGGGCATCTCAGCCTCCTTGGGTCAATTATTATGACTACTGTGTCACATGTAATATGTTGAACGATGACCGTCCGGGAGATGGAACAAAGGACTTTCTGCGACTCTTTCATACTGTAAGGAATGCTGATGATACGGGTGGTCATCGCCTATCTACATCGGAACCGTGGAAGCAACTGCTTAAGTTTATGAAGATCCCATATGGCGATGGCACAGGTGGATCAAGTGATACAGGGTGCGATCCTCTAGTCGTGGCTTCTACGAATTTCTCAGCGGTTCATGGATACAATATGAGTGATAATTCACTCAACATCACAGGAGTCTTGTTTCAGGTTGATGGTCAGCGTGTTAAAGTTCAGTTATACGATAATAACCTATCGGTCGCTCACACGAAATACACTATCGCTGAATATGACGCAGCGAGAGTCAAGGGACTCAACTTGAAACCTGTCGGACAACCTGAATGGTGCCTTGTCCCTCAATTTACTATCGCCAACGCGGGAGCAGTCGCAGGTACTCAATCGGGAATCTTTGAGAGATTTGACGGAGTAGATAATATTTGGCCTGAGTTTGATATGGAGGCCGATGGCTCAGTTGATAATATCAATCGTGGGACAACCTCGTGGAACTTGACGAAGATGGGCGCGGGACGAGGTGCGATGATTCGCCAACAAGTCCAAGAGATTCAGCAAAGATTTCAGTATGACTATTCTATCGCGGGAGGATCAGGAGGGGTCACGACCTATCTCTATGACGCTATGGCAACCGGACCCGCATTCAACTTTGCGAGACAAAAGCAAGTCCTCATTCTACAGGGACAAGGAGGGCAAGAAGGATGGAATCGTTTCCCACGGGCATTCGTGGCGAATGCTACACGGTTATTGGGATTCAAAGACAGAGGGATCGTTGATTTCTCCGCGTTAAATGTCGTCCATGACTTCGTGCTCGCCAGTCCATCTGTTCCTGAAATCTTACCGACCTCATCGATCTTCGTGAGACTTCACGGATTCAATCAGGAATCCACGAACGCTAAGGCACGGGGTAAATCCGACATCATCGCACACTTGCCTCGTTTCGATGGGTTAAATAGTGTGGGACCCTTATATCTTGAACCGGCTAATATGGTCTATCTTGACCTGAATAACCCTGCTCCTATCAAGATGAACGCGTTTGATCTCTCACTATGTCACTCAAACGAGCAATATGCCACGGGATTATGTGGCACGACCATCATCGTGCTCCATTTCAGGGAGAAACCGAAGTGATGAGTTTTTCATAAAGTTTTTCCTATATATTTTCTAAAATCTACAGTCTTGATATACTATGCCTAGACTTGAAGATTCGCTCCAAATCACCATTAAAGACGATGAGCCACAACCATCGCCACAACTCACCGCTAATTCAGGAGGTTCTGACATGCCAGAGGGGAAGCAATTGGAAAGAGATCCGGTCATCGATAGACTTATGGACGATGACATTCCACTCGAGGAATCCTTGCCTATGGAGGAGCCAGAGTTCGTGTTGAAACCACCTCCTAAAGACGAGGACTTGTTTGAGGAACCGAGGCCAGCGAAGCAAGTCAAGATGCCAGCAAAAGACGAAGAGGTATATCCTATGGATCCTGAATTCAAGAAGAGGACTCCTACTGGAAAGTTGCAGAAGCCCAAAGGCATAAACAGTAACGGGAAGAAGAGGAAACCGATGAGTGTCGAACATAAGGCAAAGCTCGCCGTCGCGCGGGAGAAAGCACTCGCCAAGAGACGGGCGAATTCTCAGAAGAGAAAAGAAGAGAGGGAGAAAGCAAATCCTCCTCCCCCTAAGGAGCAAGAGGTCTCTCAACCTGAGCCTGAACCAGTCAAGACCAAACAAAGAGATAGTATCACGAAAGCGGATCTTGAGGAAATATCACTCAAGACAGTTATAGCGATGGAAACGATGAGAAAACAAAGGAAGGCAGAGAAAAAGAAGAAGCAAGCGGAGGACAAATACAAAGGTGAAGTCATGGATACAATCCGGAAAGCGAACCCATCGTGGATGGAAACTTCGGGCATCTATGCAAACTGTTACTAATCACCAAATCCATCCCTTCTTGGATTCTTCACACTCTAACTGCTTCTGCTTGAGATACGCTATATCACCTTGCAATTTTGACACATCGATCCGTAGTTGTTGTAGGATATTCAATATATCCTGAATGAGTGATCTGTTTGGACGAGGGTCGCAATCTTCTATTGAGATAGGCATCTAACATTATCTTATATAAATGTTAGAGAGAGAAAAACATATATTATAGTATCATGCATCACATCGAAGAAGACATGGAACTTACGCGAAGAGAAGCCCAAGTGATTTTAACCTTCTATATGTGCGGGGCAATAGTCCTTGCTTTGCTAGTGATAAGCGAACTTCTGGGGATCTAGGCAGCAACCGAAGGGGTGATGAGAGCACTCACGGTAGAAGGTGGAGGAGGAGCTGGTTTCGTCAGCATAGAACCCAGAGAATCACCCGCAGATTTGAGTTTATCTGTCGTATCCTTTGCTTTCTTTTTAATCTTTGCCTCGGTTGCTTCTTCCTCTTCACGCTTCCCGAATCCTTCGGCGACACTACTCGCTACTCCTAGCAACGCTCCCACGGCAGCCGCGGGAGGAAATGCGAATCCTACGATATCGGCAATCCCAGACCCAATCTGAAGGACATTACTCGCCTCTTCGAGACCGTTTTTCCCTGCGAGATGGAAGTGTCCGCCCTTGAAGTCCTCAGCGACCGCATCTACTCCTAAGCCGATATTGAAGAGACTTCCTGCATTCTTCAAGGCGACTTTCCCACCACCTTTAAGTCCTGCTTCAATCATAGATTCAGAACCGACTTTTGCTCCAGTTGAGCCGAGGTCTTCTGCTCCCGACTCGACCCCTTTTGCTAAAGGATTCATTTCACTTCCCGCTTCACCCGCATCGGTGGTTAGTGATTCTGCGAGTTCTCCAGTTGTCTTGCCTGTGAGACCTTTCGCAAGAGCATCTGCCTTCGCCTGCCCGACACTTCTCCCAGCTCTGGCGGCCGCTCCAGCATCGATGAAGGCACCGACGGTCTGCTGAACTTCATCAAAGTCCGCTCCCATTTTTGACTGAGCGATCGCGTCTCTTTTACTATCATCAACATCAAGAATATCCTTCGCTATGGTTGATCTTTGAATTGCCAAATTACGATTATGCTCATCGACGAACTGGGAACGCAGATTCGCATACGCTCTCGCGCGCGATCTCGGGTCGGAAGCAACTATGTCCATGATTATAACTATTCACATAAAATTTGATGGGATAGAAAATATAAACTCAAAGATTAAAGAATGGCGACTTACATTCAGGGAGATATTCACGAGGTAATCCTGTCTCTTGAGGACAACAGCATAGACCTCATATATACAGATCCTCCATTCGGTACGACGAGGGCAAAATGGGATCAACCGCTAGACTGGGAATATATGTTTCCGGAGATGTGGCGAGTGCTGAAACCACAGGGCAAGATCATCTTATATGCGTCACTTCCTTTCACTTATGAACTCTTGAAATATGACAAACCGAAGTATCATTACTCGTGGCACAAGAACAATAGCACGAACTTCTTCATGGCGAAGAAACAGCCGTTACGATGCATGGAGGAGATATTCGTATATTATCAGAAACCCGGAACCTATAATCCTCAGATGACAGGTCTCCAGAAGTTCAAGAAACGAGTGGTCACCTATGGGGGCAAGCACGATTACTATGGCACTCAAGATCATAAGCCAAATGAATACATAGAAGAGGAGGGACATGTCGGGACATATCCCACAACTTATAAGAATTGGAAGGTTCGCAAAGATGATTCTGGGATCACGCGAACAGATGAACAGATTGATTACTTCATCAAGACATACAGCAATCAAGGAGATATTGTCCTTGATATGACATGTCATAATAATTATGTGGGAGATAGATGCTTGCTCCTCGACAGAGAATATATCGGGGTGGATAAAGATCTGGATTGTTAGTCTTCCATATTTAATTCGTCTGTGCCTTCCCAAACGACCTCTTCAAAATTCCTCAGTATACGAGCGGGATTGCTCTGTAAGTCAAGATACATGATCTGATAGGGTTCCTTATGAACTACCTTATACATCTTGAGAAAGTTGTCTCTCCCTCCGACCATTCCTGCATATTCTTCAGCGATCTTATCCAGTTCCATTCTATTTTGTTGTCTCAGGATAAACACAGAGTTCGCGTTATTTCGAATCATACCTGACACAGCCCGAAAGGATTGTGTGGTGATGAGATACAAATCTAAGTAGTGTCTGAATCGTGTCGAGAAGAATGATACAGCGTTACTCTTTGAGAAGTCTTGTGTGAGAATATCGTCCATGACCAAGGCGAAGGAGGGTCTCTCCTCGCGCGGATACATGCTCTGCTCTTGCTTCACGGCTTCTATCATCCAATCCTCATAGTGGTCTTCACAATCGAAATATTTCGCGAGCATCTGGCCTTTGTTGTCTGTGTGAAGTGTGTTGGAGATAATCTTGACTGTGTCAAACATACCCTTATAGAACATCTCATTACAGAACATATTCACGAGAAGGTTACTCTTGCCACTTCGTACCGAACCGATGATGAGACCCAAGCAGGGCATTTGAGGTAAGTTCGGGTGAATATCAGCGAATCGTTTGTCTTCGACAGGATCTTTCACTTTCAAGACCATCGGCACTTTCATCTTATCTTTCTTAGGCATCTTAGCCTCAGGTTTCTTGTCATCAGCGTTGGATTCCATATACCTATATCCTAGATAATATTATCACCCACATCAAAACATACATCAAACACAAAGAGATCCCCAAACAATCGATCTGACAATCGTCCATTTAAAAAGAAATCTATACTATAATATAGATTAGATGAATTTGACAGACGAAGAGATAAAACAGATAATCCGCAAATAT
>Ga0181404_1000623_pt1 | contig 10646 bp, 9 predicted proteins | sample 27SPOviralmetaG_FD_130133 | JGI IMG/M metagenome (GOLD analysis project Ga0181404, IMG submission 130133) | Marine viral communities from the oligotrophic San Pedro Time Series (SPOT) site, San Pedro Channel, CA, USA - 27 SPOT_SRF_2011-10-25 | ecosystem: Environmental > Aquatic > Marine > Strait... | reverse complement strand
GAATAAGTCCTATAATAATAGAAATTAAAATACCCTCTAAATAATATTCTGGAAAACTAAATTGATATGCATCTAAACCAGGTAAAACTTCATGAAAATTTTTTAAGAAGAATAACGAAATTATAGTTAGTGTTCCCAAAATTATAGTAGTGCCCATACTAAGAAAGGTTGAAGAAACAATTGATGGCACGATCATAAGAAATGAAAAGGGATTAGAGATTCCGCCGGTTAAATAAAGTAAAATTGTTAATTGAAATAAATCGTAAATGAGAAAAAATCCAGAGTACAAGTCCTTTAATAGATTAACTTTTATTTTAAATTGTAAAATTAAATTTGTAATCAATCCTACTAGAACTATAGTGTGTACAGCTACTATAGGAAGTTCTAGCTTTAAATAATAGTAAACAAAATTTATAGCAATTAGTTGGCCTACGATAGCAATCCATCTTAATATAACTAAAGTTTTTTTATCTAAATGGAGGTTTTCTTCTAGTCTAAATAGAGTAGAAAAATTCATTTTTGAAATTAAATGTCTAAATTAGCAACTTCTAAAGCATTGCTCGTAATAAAATCTTTTCTTGGCGCTACATCATCGCCCATTAAGATGCTAATAATTTCTTGATCTTCTTTAGATTTTTCTTTTGAACCTTTTGAATACTGAATTTTTAACAATGTTCTATTTTCTGGATTTAAGGTTGTTTGCCAAAGTTCTTCGGGATTCATTTCTCCCAATCCCTTAAACCTTTGTATGCTAAGTTTTTGTCTTTGTTCTTCCATAAATTTATTAAATTCTTTTGATCCTTTTTTAATTTTTTTATCAACTTTTTCTGATATTTTTAAAATATATTCTTCTAAACTTTTTTCATCTTTTATGTACACGCTTTTTGTTCCTTTGGTAACCTTGAACAAAGGTGGTTGTGCTAAATATAGATGACCATTTTCAATTAATTGATTGAATGGATAATTATTAAAAAAGGTAAGTAACAATGTTCTTATGTGTGAACCGTCGACGTCTGCATCTGTCATTATTATGATTTTATCGTATCTTAGGTTTTCTATATTAAAATCCTTAGAGCCAGTCCCTAGCGCATTGATCAATGTTACAACTTCGTTTGATGACATCATTTTTGCCAGAGCTTTAGTAGCATAGTCGTTGCTTCCCCCGTTAGGTTTCTGTTTATTGGCTACATAAGTGTTAAGAATTTTTCCTCTCAAAGGTAATACTGCTTGATATTCACGTGATCGTCCCTGTTTTGCAGATCCGCCAGCAGAGTCTCCTTCTACTATGTAAAGTTCAGTGCCTTCTTTTTTTGAAATTTGACAGTCAGCAAGTTTTCCAGGTAAACCAGATAACTCAAAGGTACCTTTTCTTCTTACGCTATCTCTTGCTTTCCTAGCGACACTTCTTGCTACAGCAGCTTGAATGATTTTGTCTAAAATATTTTTAGTAACTGAAGGATTTTGATCAAACCATGTTGACACTTTTTCATTAATAATACTTTCAACAATCAATCTTATTTCAGAAGAAACTAATTTATCTTTAGTCTGAGATGAAAATTTAGGATCTGGCATTTTCACCGATAAGACAGCCACTAAACCTTCTTTGATATCATCGCCTGAGATAGTAACTTTATTTTTTTTAATTAAGTTTGTGTCATTCGCATATTTGTTTATTACTCTAGTCAATGCACTTCTAAAACCGAGAAGATGGGTTCCTCCATCTTTTTGGTGAATATTGTTAGTAAATGCCAAAACATCTTCTGAATAACCAGCGTTCCATTCAAAAGCACACTCAACAACAACTTTCTCTTTTTCAGCAGTTATAAATATTGGTTTTTTAAATATAGCAATTTCATTTTTATTGATTAGTTGAGGTTTTTTTTGATTAATAAATTCAACAAATTCTAATATTCCTCCATCATATTTATTTATATATTCTTTAACTTTCGAAGAAGTTTTGTCCGTTAAAATAATGCTTATACCTTTGTTTAAGAATGCTAGTTCGCGCATTCTTCTTTGTAAAATTGTTGAACTAAACTTTGTTGAACTAAAAATTTCTTTTGATGGTAAAAAACTAATTTGAGTTCCTGTTTTTTTTGTTTTTCCTACTGCCTTTAAGGGTTTTAAGGAATTTCCATCCTTGAAAGTTATTGAATACTGTTTGCCATCTCTAAAAATATCAAGATCTAATTTTTCAGAAAGAGCGTTAACTACTGATACTCCCACTCCGTGTAAGCCACCCGAAACTTTATAAGAGTCATGATCAAATTTACCGCCAGCGTGCAATTGAGTCATAATTACCTCTGCTGCAGACATTTTTTCTCCTTTATGCATGTCTACAGGTATACCTCTGCCATCGTCTTCTACTGTAATAGAATTGTCCTTATTCATGCTAACAGAGATATTTTTACAATGGCCTGCCAGTGCTTCGTCAATAGAATTATCGACAACCTCAAAAACCATGTGGTGAAGACCAGAACCATCATCGGTATCACCAATATACATACCTGGTCTTTTTCTGACGGCTTCCAGGCCTTTTAGGACTTTAATTGAGTCAGCGCCATATGTTTGCGCTGGTATTTTTTCTAAATTTTTTGACATTAGTTATTGATTTATGATTTAATATTATAACATTTTTTTTATTTGATATGAAATGAAGTTGAGTGTTTACCTTAAATTAATCAATAAAGACAGCCATTTTAGATCAAATAATAAAAAAATGTTATGATTTTATTAAATTAGATTTTCATGGGCATTACGACGTAATAGCTATTTTTATCAGACATGTCTTCAATTAAAACTGGAGATATAGGATCTTTCAAATTAATTTTTAAATTTTTATCTTCAACTTCTGAAGCTACGTCTGTTAAATATTTTGAATTAAAACTTACAGTCATTTCTTCTCCTGTAAAATTTGACTTAACAATTTCATTACCATCACCTGAATTAGTGCTATTCACAGAAAATTTAATATTATCTTTACCTAGATTTAATTTTACACCTTCTTTTCTGTCTAAAGAGACCGTAATTACTCTTTCAATAGCTTGAACAAAATCAGATGAAATAACTGTTAAGGTTTTGTCATTACCATCTGGTACTACCTTTTTATAGTCAGGAAATTTTCCATCTATTAACTTCGAAATTAATTTAACTTTTCCAATCCTAAATTGAATTTTACTTTCACTTGTTTGGATCAAAATTTTTTCGTTTGTTTCTGTCAATAAATTACAAAGTTGGAAAACAGTTTTTTTTGGCAAAATTATTGAATGAAAAGTTTTACCTTTATCTATCTCAATACTACTTGAGGACAATCTGTGACTATCTGTAGCCACCCCAGTTAAGTACGTTCTATTCTGCGATTCTGTTAAATGTAAATATATTCCATTCAAATAATGTCTTGTGTCATCATTTGAAATTGCTATTTTAGTTTTATTTAAAAGTGAGAGAAATTTAGAGCTATTAAATGAAATTTCATCAGTTTCAAATTCTTCTGTAAAATTTGGAAAATTGTCTATTGGTAAGCACAAAAGATTAAAATCTGAATTATCAGTTACTAGATTTAATTTATTCTCACTTTTTAGATCAAATTTAATTTCAGAGTTTCCCGATATCTTTCGTAATATATCGTATAAAATTGTTGCTGAAGTTGTTGTTGAGCCTTCTGTAATAATTTTTATTTCACTAAGTACATCGTAAAATACTAAGTCTAGATCAGTTGCAATTATAGATAATTTTCCATTTTTAACATTCAACAAAACATTAGAAAGAATAGGAAGTGTATTTTTTTTTTCAATAATTCCCTGGACAAGTGTTAGTGATTTTAATAATTCGTCTCTTTTAATTACAAATTGCATCCGCTTACTCTTCTAACAATAAACTTCTCAGCTGTTCTATATTTTTTTTCATTTCATCATCTTTTTCAGAAAGCCTAGTTATAGTTTTTACTGCATGTATAACTGTTGTGTGGTCTCTGTTGGCAAAACGCCTACCAATTTCTGGTAATGATCTGGTTGTCATTTTTTTTGCTAAGTACATTGCAATTTGCCTCGGTCTAGCTAACGGTCTTGATCTTCTTTGAGACAACATTTCAGCTAGTGGTATATTAAAAAAATTTGAAACCTTATTTTGTATTTTATCTACTGTAATGATTTTAGCCTGATTAAAAACGTCTTTGAGGATATTTTTACAGTCACTTATAGTCAATATTTTTTTATGTATTCTGCTAAAAGTAATCACTCTGTTTAAAACTCCTATTAATTCTCTAATATTAGTTTTACTTTCAGTTGCTATAAAATTTATAACTTCATCACTTATATTGCTATTTTCCTTAAATTGATTCTGAATGTCTTCTAGTCGTTTCTTGATAATGTTTACTTTAAGTTCTAAATCTGGAGTATCAATGTCAACTACAAGCCCACCAGCTAAACGAGATTTAATTCTTTCCTGAACCCTGTCTAGTTTCATAGGGGCTCTGTCTGCTGAAATAATCACCTGTGAGCTTTTATCAATAAGGCTGTTAAACGTATGAAAAAACTCTTCCTGTAAGCCCTCCTTGCCCCTGATAAATTGAATGTCATCGATAATAAATACTGATGATTTTCTGAAGAAATCTTTAAAGTTAACCATGTCATTTTTTTTAATTGATTTGATGAAATGATACATAAATCTCTCCGCGGAAATAAACATAACGTTAGTTTTTTTTTCTAACTCTATACCTATAGCATTTAATAAATGCGTTTTACCTAATCCTACTCCACCATATATATACAACGGGTTGTATCTTGATATTTGTTCACAAACTTTTTTAGAAGAGGATAACGCTATCTCATTGCTTGACCCAGAAATAAAATTATCAAAATTTAAATTGGGGTTAAGTCTGTTGTAGTTAAGTATCGAATCTTTAATCTCAGTAACTTTATTTAAATCATCAAGTTTAAAATTATCTAAAGAATTTATCTTATTTTCTTCAGAAATTTTAAATTCAACTCTGTTAATACTGTTTTTAAAAGTCTTTAACTGAGATAGTATTTTATCTAAATATCTAGAGACTATCCAATCTCTAAAAAATCTAGTTGGTACACCTAAAACCAAATAATCGTTATACTCTTTTAATAATGATATATTTTTAAGCCAACTAGAATATACTTCGGTGCCAAAATTTTTTTCAAATGAACTTTGAACATTTTCCCATACTAAAGTTTTTTCTTCTTCGGATGTAAATATTTCTTGTGATTTTATAGATTTTTTTTCCATGTAATTTCTTTTGAAACTATTTTCTATTTTTTCTATCACTCAATTACAAGAAATTTATTTTAAGATTTAAAAATAATTTGATCTAGGTTGTATTTTATAATAATAAAAAAAATTTAATTTTTTATTTTAAAAGTGTTGCAACTAAAAAGTTAAAACTATATTTAGATTTTTTTTATATTAAAGTCTAAATGTAGTGACGTTTAAACCTTGGGTTTTAAACTCTAACAACTTTAAAGTGTTACAATTATAAAGTTAGTTTTTAATTTTTTTGGATATTTTTGAGATTTGCCGTGCTGCTGTTTTCTTATTAATCGTACCTGTCTTTGCAACTTTCATTAAAATTGACTGAAAATCAGAAAAAAAAGTTTTAATTTTCTCTTTTTCTCCTGTTTTTATTAGATCCAGCATTTTTTTGACGGCTGCTCTATACTTACTCTTTCTAAGTCTATTTACTGCGGTTTGTTTAGCCACTCGTCTAACTCTTCTAATAGCTGAATCTGTATTTGGCATAATTTGGATGATATATATCTCTTTAAAATATCTTGGTCAACTTCAATTATTTTTGACAGCTGGGACAAAAAAAGGACGAACGATTAGAAGTTAAGATTTTTTGAATAATGCCTAAACATTTTTTTCTATTACATTTGTAAAGTTCTCTATTATATACATTAAATTTCTGTTGAAAATTTCCATTTTTACCTTCAGCATTAGAAAAGTTTTTTATTGAAGATCCTCCTCGAAAAATCGATTTTTTTAAAATTTTTTTCGTATTTTTAATTATTTCATTTAATTCTTTTTTTTTTATATTACCTGCAATTCTATGTGGATTTATTTTGGATAAAAACAATATTTCGTTACAATATATATTTCCTAGGCCCGCTACAAATTTTTGATTCATTAATAAATTTTTAATGTTTGTTTTTTTGTTTAACAAATATTTTTTCATATAATTTAAATTAAATTCTTTGGTTAAAGGTTCTGGGCCTAAAAATTTAAGATGTTTACATTTATAAATATTTTCGCTCTTTAAAATTTTTAAGAAACCAAATTTTCTAACATCGTTATAAATTAACTTAAATCCTTTATTAAAATAAAGACTTATGTGATCATGTTTAGAGTCATTTTTTTTAATTGAGTAATAAAAACTTGTTTTTTGTTTTTTATTATTACTATCTTCAATAAAAAATTTTCCTGTCATACCAAGATGAACTAAAATGGTAAGATTGTGATCTAAATTTATAAGTAAATACTTAGATCTTCTTTTAATAGAAATAATTTTATATCCTTTAATTTTGTAGAATTCTTTATTATTTATTTTATATCTAAGTTTATTATTATTAATAAAAACTCTTTTTACTGTTAAATTTTTGATTTTTTCTTCTAGGGACTTTTTAACAACTTCAACTTCAGGTAATTCTGGCATATAGTTTATTTATGAATATCTATAATCAAGAAAAAACTAGACTAGTCAACTCAGTATTTAATAAGGTCTATAAAAACTATGATTTAATGAACGATATAATGTCTTTTGGTATTCATAGACTTTGGAAAAAAAATCTTGTTAGTTGGATGAATCCCCAATTAGAAAATAAAATAATTGATGTGGCATCTGGAACTGGTGATTTAGCAAAGATAATCTCTAATAAAAATAACAATCAAAATAGTATTCACTGTGTTGAACCTAATCGAGGTATGTTTGAAACAGGAGTAGAGAAATTAAAATTACTTAAGAACATTAAATGGCATCTGTGTCCTGCTGAAAAATTACCATTTAAAGATAATACTTTTGACTTTTATACGATCAGTTATGGAATTAGAAATGTTACAGACATAAATCTATGTTTAAAAGAAGCATTCAGAATTTTAAAACCTGGTGGCCGTTTTTTTTGTCTTGAATTTTCAAAGGTAGAAAATGAAATTTTAAACTTACTATATCAAAATTACTCTAAATTAATTCCTCTGTTTGGTAAAATAATTGTTGGTAGTTCTAATCCTTATGAATATTTAGTAACTAGCATTGATAAATTTTATAATCAGCATGAGCTTGCGTTGTTAATAGAAAAAAACAAGTTTTCAAACGTGCAATTTAGAAATTTATCTAATGGTATTTCTGCTATACACTCCGGCTGGAAAATCTAAATATGTTTAAGAGTGTTTTTCAATTGTTTAGGATTGCAAGAAAGCTTGCCGTTTCGGGAGCGATAGATACAGTTCATGAAATTTATAATATTCCTATATTTATCAAAATATTTTTTAGTTTGTTTTCTATTGGTTCCAAAAAAAAACTTCTGTCGGAGTATAAAAAACCTGGAGAAAAACTGTGTGATGCTCTTGAAGGAATGGGAACTACTTTTATTAAATTAGGACAGTTTCTAGCTACAAGGCCAGACATTATAGGAGAAACTTTAGCTAATGATTTAGTTAAACTTCAAGATAAATTACCACCATTTGAGCTTTACGAGTCCAAAAAAATTCTCCAAAAAGAAATTGGGGAGGATTTGTATAAGAATATTCTTGAATTAAGTGAACCGATTGCAGCAGCTTCTATTGCTCAAGTCCACATTGCTAAAATCAATATTGAAGGTAGCCCGACTGAAGTTGCTATAAAAATTTTAAGACCTAATATTGAAAAACAGTTCAATGAAGAGCTTGATGCATTAATGTTGTTTGCCTACCTTGTAGAAAGTCTTTTCACTAAAACTAAAAGATTAAAATTAGTAGAAGTGGTCCACTTACTCAGAGAAATTACAAATATTGAGATGGACTTGAGATTTGAGGCAGCCGCCGCAAATGAATTATATGAAAATACTAAAAATGATTTTGGATTTAATGTTCCAAAAATTTATTGGAATTACACTTCAAAGAAAGTACTCACTTTAGATAAAGTTGATGGCATATCTATAAGAGAAGAAAAACTTCTCAAGGAATCTGGTATAGATTTAAAAAACCTTGCAGAAAATTTAATTCAACATTTTTTAAAACAGGCCGTCAGAGATGGGTTTTTTCACGGTGATATGCATCAAGGAAATCTATTCATCGATAAAAAAGGAAATATAATTCCAGTAGATTTTGGGATTATGGGTAGATTAGATAAATATAACAGAAAATACCTAGCTGAAATTCTTTATGGATTTATTCAAAGAGACTATATCAAAGTTGCCGAAGTGCATTTTCAAGCTGGGTTAGTTCCTGCAAATACCTCTAAAGAAGAGTTTGCCCAAGCATTGCGTTCTGTTGGGGAGCCAATTTTTGGACAATCTATTAAAGATATTTCAGGTGGAAACTTATTGGCTCAACTTTTTGAGATTACAGAGAAATTTAACATGCCCACTCAAACACCATTGTTATTACTTCAAAAAACTATGGTTGTTGTAGAAGGTGTTGCCCGAAAGCTTTATCCAGAAACAAATATATGGGAAATTTCAAGACCAATTTTAGAAGATTGGATAAAAAATGTAAAAAGTCCAAAAGCTACTTTTGATAAAGCTATAAATACATCTGCTGAAATTTTAAAACGTATACCTGATTTACCAAATTTTATGGATAAAGCAGATTATGCTTTACAATTACTTGCAGAGGGTAAATTAAACTTGGGTTTAAAAAATAGTAAGAGCCTAGAAGTGCAGGAGATGAGATTAAAAAGCTTGAGAAACAATATTATTATTAGCTTTTTAGGTGTTGTAATTGCTATTTTATTAGTATTTTAATTATTATCATGTCATTACAAAATAAAAAAATCCTGCTAATTATTGGTGGGGGTATTTCTGCTTACAAAGCCTTAGATCTTACAAGATTGTTAGTAAAAAATAATGCTGAGGTAAAAACCATATTAACTAAAAGTGGTAAAAAATTTGTTACACCTCTATCTATTACCTCTTTGTCTAATAATAAAGTTTTTGAGGACATTTTCGATGTAAACAATGAAAAAGAGATAGATCATATCTCACTTTCTCGCTGGGCTGACATAATTTTAGTTTTACCTACTACAGCAAATATGATGACAAAACTTAGCTGTGGAAAGGCTGAAGATCTTGCTACAACTGTAATCTTAGCCTCAAATAAAGACATCTTACTAGTGCCCGCTATGAATGTTAGAATGTGGCTTCATAAAGCAACACAAAATAATTTAAAAATTTTATTAGATTTTGGATATAAGTTTGTTGGACCTGTTAATGGAGAAATGGCTTGTGGAGAATATGGCGAAGGAAAAATGTCCAGCCCTCGTCAAATTTTTTCATTCCTAGCAGACTACTTTAACAATAGAGACTTAGTTAAAAAAAAAAAATTTAGTGCTTTAGTAACTACAGGACCTACTCGAGAATATTTAGACCCCGTTAGATTTATTTCAAATGAGTCTAGTGGTAAACAAGGATATGAAATAGCTCTAGCTCTTTCAAAATTAGGAGTTAAAACTACTTTAGTAGCAGGACCCACTTCAATAAACTTTTCTAAAGATTTGAGTGTAAAAAAAATTATCAATGCTGATGAAATGATGGCTACAGTACAAAAACTTTTACCAGTTGATGTTGTGGTATGTGCGGCTGCTGTTTCTGATTTTAAACCCAAAAAAATTAATAAACAAAAAATTAAAAAAGATAAAAAAAATTATAATATTTTAAATCTAGAAAAAAATAAAGATATCTTAGAATATCTCGGTAAAAGCAACAAGTTAAGGCCCAAACTACTAATTGGCTTCTCAGCAGAAACTGAAAATTTGATTGAAAATTCAATCAACAAACTTAACCAAAAATATTGCGATATGATTATTGCAAATGATGTTTCAAAAAAAGAAACAGGCTTTAATGTAGACTATAATAGAGTGTCAATAATTGATAAAAATGGAACAGTTGAAAATCTCCACAAAAATAAAAAAAGCTACATTGCGGCCAAAGTAGCCAAAAAAATAATTGATAAACTTTTAATTAATGACAAAAATACAAATTAAAAAAATATCAAATGAAGTCTTAACTCCTAAATATGAAACCCTTGGTTCTTCGGGTATGGATTTGGCTGCTCACATTGAACATAATATAACAATTAATTCTGGTGATAAAGCTTTAGTGCCAACAGGTTTTTCTCTATCTATTCCACAAGGTTATGAAGTGCAAATTAGACCAAGATCAGGTCTTGCAGCAAAAAAAGGGATAACTGTTTTAAATACTCCCGGCACAATTGACTCTGACTACAGAGGTGAGGTTAAAGTAATTTTAATAAATCTAAGTAAAAAAAAATTTATAATTAAAAATGGTGAAAGAATTGCTCAGATGGTTGTTTGCCCTGTTGAACAAGTTAGTTTGGAAGAAGTAAAAGAATTATCTGAAACTAATCGAGGTACGGGTGGTTTTGGCTCAACAGGAAGTAAATAATACAAACAATGAAAATAAGTAATAATG
>Ga0181404_1000621_pt1 | contig 10649 bp, 4 predicted proteins | sample 27SPOviralmetaG_FD_130133 | JGI IMG/M metagenome (GOLD analysis project Ga0181404, IMG submission 130133) | Marine viral communities from the oligotrophic San Pedro Time Series (SPOT) site, San Pedro Channel, CA, USA - 27 SPOT_SRF_2011-10-25 | ecosystem: Environmental > Aquatic > Marine > Strait... | reverse complement strand
GTAACTTGTCCATTTGCAGCACTTGTAATCGTACCGGTAATTGTACTTAACACAGAAGTAGATCCTACTTCACGTATTCTAAAACGCACGGTACTACCAGATAAGTCTACTGCTGCCCACGTGGTATTGTCCTCTGTATCTAGAGTTTTACCTGCAGCTGCGGTATTACTGTCTTTTAGTGTAAAGTTCAACTCAGGTAGAGTATCACCTACTACTAATTTAATTGTTGATGAATAAGCCATAATTTACCTCATATTATAAAGAAGAAAGCCCTGGAGTTAAATCTTTTAACTTAAAGTCGCCTTGTATTAAATCTTCAAACCTTTCTGCTGTTGGACCTAATGGAGATATCCAAAACTCGTCTCCATATCTTTCCGCTTCTAACGCAGGTACTAACAAACCAAAAGGACCTAAAGCTCCAGACCTATCTAATATTTCAAAAGAATAATCAGGCCAGTCCATCATATTACTCTTAAATTTGTTAACATCAAAAGCAAATGCCTCAGTTTTTTCGTTAGAATCCAATGCCCCCGAAATTGGTGAAGCCAAAAATTTTATCAATTCTCTAAGCTCTAATCCTACCATAGTCAAAGGTAATAAAGTTACTGCTCCTAGAATTAAAGGAGCTGACATAGAAGTTAAACCAGCTTCTTTACCACGTAGTCGAGCGGTTCTGTATAGCCCCATCATAATGTTTTTACCATAAGCGTAAAAGAAAGACTTAAGTTGCCATACTAAAGCAAAATAAGGACTAGAAGCCCAAGCTGGCCTTTCTGCTGAATTAGGTCGTACAATAGACTCATCTACAAACTGAGCATGCGCTTTTTTAATTTCTGGGTGTAAATTAAAATCACCGCCATCTTTCTGCCAAGCTTCTACTTGTTCAGGAGTTACTCCTAAAGAAGACAATTGTTTTGCTAATATACTATCACCTTGTCTTGCTCCTTCTGCAGCACGTATTAAAAATGATTGAGCCATACCAGCTGCATAATACCTAGTAAAACGGGTAAAACCTTCTAACCCAGTATATTTAAAGAATATATCTTGAGCTCTTTTAGCAGTTGGGCCAACATAATTTTGTTCTGCTGCATTTATATAAAATTGATGTAATGCACTTGCACTGTTTACTCCAACATCTAAAGATAGTTTTTCTAATCTTTTCCTTCCTTCTTTTGTAGAAAGGTCTCCTAAAGTTTTAACAAGGTCTTGTGTTAGAGCTTTATAATCACCAGAAAATAATATTGGCCCCGCTAAATCAGGGAAAGAAGCCAATGGTGCAAAAGTTAGATAAGTAACAACATTTAAGGTTAAGAAAAAACTATTTAAGTTTCTTGCAAAAGGACTCATGGTAATGTCTGATTTACCCAACATAGATTTCATGACATTTCTAGCTTCTCTTCTAATTTTAGGGTCTTTTATTTCAGCTAGCTGTGCTTCAATTGCTTTCCAACCAACCAAAGTACCATCAGGTGTACCTTCAAGCGTAGCTTTTTCAGAAAAAACAATATCCCTTTCTGCAAGTACACTAGCAGCTTCTGGACTAAGATCGCTAAGTTTATAGGTATAGTTTTTGTTAAACTCAACTCTTTTGACACTAGCGTCTATATATTCAAACATACTAGTAACACTAGGTAACAATACTCCTATTTCTCTTAACTCAGAGTTAGAAAGGTTTTTAAAATACTCAGCACGTAGTCTATTACTACCTACGGCGATATCAGAAACTGCTTCATCTGTTTCCACATTAAAATTATCTAGAGTAGCATCACTCTCGTCTTTGACTATCTCTGCTACTATTTTGTTAAAATCAACTTCTTGCCCAGGATTTGCTCTAGCTAAAAGGTCGGCTAGTGCTTTTTGTTTGTTAGGGTCACCCATTAAGATAGCTAAATCTAAAGCTCTAGGAAAATAATTTTCTCTAAATGGAATATTGTTTTCTTTTAGAACATCATTCCAAAATTTATTTAAAAAGTTTTCTACAGCTGTGACTGCTGTGGTTAATTCACCAGCCTCACGATCTCTTGGATTTTTTTCTACCTCTAAAAATATAGTTTCCAAACGCTCCATTTCTGTAGCAGTAGGACGTAAAGGATCCTCGATACCTAACTCAGATAAGCTTAACAGCTCATTTATTTTTTCAGCACGTGCATTAGGGTGGCTGTTTACATAACCTCTACCTTTTTCTTTAGAGGCTATATAAGTTTGATCTGCCATGTCCTGTATTACTTTTTTAGAAATAGAATCAGAAGTTCTTTTCTGTTGCTGTACTAAATAATTGTGTGCAGGTAAAAATATCCATTTAAGACCCCACCAAGATTTTTCTGCGATACTAGTGTTATCAATAGTGGACATAGCTTCATCAACAAATTTATTAAGTTTGTTAATAGTTTTCTTACCACCTAACCATTTGCCTGCTTTTTCTGTTACTTCAAAAATAGCATTTCTAACTTGTATTTCTGCTTTTGTACCCGAACCATTATTTGGATTAGTTGCATTGCTTAAATATTTTGTTCTGACTTGTTGCATAAAGTCATTAAACTCTGCAGTTACTCCTTGACCATAACGTTTTTCTAAAGCCCCAGTCAAAGACCCAAAGAAAGTTTCCATTCTTTTTACAATTCTATGGAAGAAACTAGATACAGCATCATTAGCTTTTATATTATTTAAACGCTGTATAGAAGCTAAACCAAACTGGTCTGCAAAAAATTCTTCAAAACCATACTTGCCTAAGTAAGCAGCTGGCGCATCTCCAGCATCTATAATTTTGTTAAAAGCGTCCTCTACCTTTTTAAATACCGGAGTATCTTTAAGTCTATCTAATTCTTGAAATAAGAAAGAGTGTCCAAACTCATGCCCTAAAGCAATAGTTCTTCTTTCTACAGCTTGAGCAGTTGGGTTACCCCCACTTAACTCCTCTGCTTGATAACTCTTTAAGATAATTACATCTTTATCAGCAAACTGTATGATACGAGCAAAGTTATTAGGATTAGTATCATTTTCTACTTCTTCTTGTTGTCTACGAATAAAAGCATTGATACCACCAATACCAGATATTTGGTTTGGTGATTTACCTTCAGCATCATTTGGTGTTGTGTAAGTGCCTTCTAAACCAATAGTTAAATCTGTTTCATTAGAAGCAATAACTACTGTATCTCTATTTAACCCAAGGTCTTTTACTACTCCTTTCAAACCTCTTATCAAGGTTGGCTCTTTTATAAACTGCCCCTCTCTAATACGAGTTTCAAAAGTACCTTCGCCCTCTTCATTAAACATTTGAGCTACATTGTTTGAAACTCTTACACCTTCTATATCGACTCTTCTAGTTTCCTGTCTTGCTAATTTTCGTCTTTCAACTCTATCTAAAGGGGATTCTGCACGGTTTGGTCTATCTTGCTCCATACGAGCAACTTTTTGTTGATAAGCTATTTCATTATCAGAAAGTTCAAAAGTAGTCCTGTTTAAATGTAAATCTCGTCTTAAAAAACCTTCTATTTGACCAATAGCAAATTCATTTGACCCTCCCACTCCAGGCATATTATTGAGAGACTCTGCAGTATCTCTAGGAGTATCTGTATATACTCCAACTTGAGTAGCAAAATCTTCTAGATTAAAAAGTGCATCTTCAGGTTCTGTAGAATCTTCATTTAGTATACCGGCAGCGTCTTGTCCTAAAAAATTATTTACATAAGCTTCAAACTCTGCTTTTTTTAATTTATAAGCCCCGCTTGGGCTGTATTTTTTTATAAATTCTTTTGCTGCTTCGGGGCCAATCATGGCTCTCAAAATATCACTGTAGCTATACTCAAACCTAGTAAAACCTTGCTTAACTCTTACTTGAGTATTTAAACCTTCTTCACTACTTAATCTTTCAATCAAAACAGGGTCTTCTTGGCCGGCTACATAATTAGTCTTACGTAAAGCTATTCTAAGTGGGTCATCTATAATATCGCCATCTTTTATAGTTACTTTTTTAGCCTCTTTTCTTCCTTCTTCTGTAGAAAGGTCTCCTAAAGTAACGGTAACATCTGCTTTTAGATTTCTTACTCTAAATAAAGGAGTTTCTGCCGGATTAACATCAATTAAATTTGCTGCTCGACTACCAATACCCTGTGCTTTTAATTTAGGGTCATCAAACGTGGCTCTACCTTGTACTCCTTCTTGAAAAGAAGTTACAGCAAGGATTCTCCCTGCTAAAGTTAAAATGCTTTCCTTAATACTTTTTATTGGAGATACTTCGGATTTTGATAACTCGGTAAGCGTATAATATTTTTTATCTTTGAAATCAAAATAGATAGGTACTCGACTTACAGCATTAGTGTCAGTGCTAGCCATATCACTTAAATTAAAAACCTCTCCTGTATTTTTATCTAAATAATTAAGAGTTATTGGATTTCCCTCATTATTTTTTAAATCAGAAAGAGTAGCAAATATTTGTCCAAAACCTAAAGCTAGTTGTTGCCTGTAGTTAAGACCACTTTTAGTTCCAGCGTCCATGTCTGCAGACCATATTTTTTGAGCCTCTTGTAGAAGTTTGTTCATATTTATAGGTTTTTGATCTGTGTTGTTATTTGATCCATCTATATTTGTAGAGTCTGGAATACCTAAGAACCATTTAAAATCTTTAGTTTCAGAGTTAAACCCTGTAGTTTTATTATCATCTTTAAAAGCTGATATCCTAGCTGCTCTTATAGCTCTTCTTACTGCTTCTTCTTCGGTAGCTGCTATTCCACTTCCAACTCCTGGTTGTGCTTGAATTCTAAGACGAACTTTATTATCTGCACCTAATTCAAATTGAATATCGGCAGTAGGGTTTCTTTCTACAAATTGAAGATATTTATCTAAAGGCCCATCGCCTAACTGATTAATAAATGCCAGCCCAGGTTTTAAATCAGCCCCTTGGTCTATAGCTGAACCAGTTGGTACCTCTTGTCCAAATACTGTACGAGTACCCTCAAAATCTCTGCCTTCTACATCTGAAATGACTTTATTTCTTTTTTCTCTTAATTTTGCACGTTGTTCAGCACCATAATTCGCTTCAGTCTCAGGGTCAATAAGATTAAAACTATCAGGGTCTCCAATAACTTTACCAAACCTATTTTTTTCTCCTTTTCTTTTACCTTTTTCTGGGGGCACTAATATGTAACTAGACCCACCTTCTGCAGTAGATAAGCTAAAAGCGTCTTCTATCCCTAACTCAGTTGTAAATTGTTCATTAATAGTTCCTTCGATGTCTGTAGTAGATGTAGTTACGGTCTGACCATCTACCTCAAGTTTTCTACCAAATTCATCCTCTCTACCTTCGGCTGCGAACTGAGCTCTTTCAGAATCATCTAAATCTTCATCTATAGTTCCGCCTTCTTGTCTTACTTCTACATCATTCTTACTTTTTTTACTCTTTACAGCGTCGTCTAGAATTTGAGTTTCAATAACTGCATCTTCACCATACCTTTCTCTAAAGTTACGGATTGCAAGTTCTTGTCCCTCTATATCAGTAGTTTGTTGTTCAATAATCTCTCCGGTCTTGGGATCGACTACAGTGACTACAATGTCATCTGTAGCTGTACCAACATTTGAATAACCTAAAAAGTCTGCTAAAAACGCATTATTAAGTAGGTTATTTTCTGCTTGAGCAGTTAATAGTTTGGAAAACTTTTCTGGATTATTAGTAATAAAGGTACCAATACCCGGAACTGTTATGGAGTCAACATCTGTTATACCCGCTTCTTTTAACATATCGTTAGAAAACTCCATACCTTCTGATACATAAATAGCGTCTTTCTTACCATCTTTAAATTGTTGTATTTGTGCCCCTAACTGTTTTTTAGTTTCTGGTATAGGCATACCTGACACTGGTCCATATTGTTCTTCTCTTAATGCTCCGTATGCTTTATCGTCTCTAACTTGTTGTAGTTTTTGCCTTGCTGTTTTAAACACACTAGATATTGGGGCTGTAGCTCCTGATCTCGCACCACCAGCAAAGAAGCCAGCGAAAGCAGACTCAGCTCTACGTAGATTAGCTTCTTGATTAGCATACTCAGGGTCTATAGCTTTTCTTTGTTGGATTAAAATCTCTTCTTGACCTAGTTCTGTAATACCTTCAGCCGTAGCGGAAGCGGCTGTAGCATTCGCTACATCTTTCATTACATTCCCAAAATAAGAGCCTGGATTTACAGAATCTCTATAAATTTTATCTTGAGCTTTAGTTAAAAACTCTCCTTTAGCTCTTTTTTCAGCTAAATCAATCAATAGCTGTTCTTGTGCGTCTAGCTTTTTACCTAGCTTTTGTTTTTGTTGAGCTAACCCTAAAGGCGACTTACGAAACGCTAACTTAAACAAAGAGGCCGCAAACAACCCTTCAGATACTGTACCTAAAACAGCTTGAGGTATACCTAAAGCTTGAGCAGCAAAAGCCTCATCTCTTGTAATTTCTTTACCAGCATCTTCAAATTCTGCTAATGCTTGTGCTGAACCTATAACTTGTTCTTGGGTAAATGCTCCCCCAATACCGCCACGAACACCAAACCTACCTATACTTCGACTAGTTTCTAAAATTAGTTTTTCTTCGGGTGAAAGAGTTTGATTTAAAGATTTCTTTTTTAGAGCACCAGAAAATAACTCTTTCATTCCTGCTCTAGAAGAAGCAGTAAAAGCTCCCCTACCTAATACAGAAACAGCGGCCCCAGTAAGACCAGAAGCTATCGAAGTTAATGCTAAAGGAGCAAATTGTCCTATTGCTTTACCTGCTTGTTCAGATAAAGAGTCGAAGTTAGGGTTCTCTAAAAGATCAGAAAAAGGTTCAAGCTCTTCAAATAAACCATCATTATAGCCATCTATAATACGAGCTTCAGATAAACGATATGCCGCAGCTTTATCATCTCCGATAAAAAGATTTCCCATAGCTTGAAATCTTTTAACATCAGATTCTAATTGAGACCTACCTATTTGAAGACCGGCAGAGAAATAATCTGCAAAACCTTCTCTAGCTTGTACTATTTTGGAACCGTCTGTTTCGGGATCTTTTCGAGACTCGCGAACAAACCTAGCTTGCTGTAATTGGCTTTTTTGTTGACCTCTAAGTTTTTCTTCTACAAAAAAGTCAGATAAATTTCTTTTTGTTTCTGACATTTTAATTTTGTTCTTGGGCTAATTGCACACTCCTTGCCATTGCTGCAAGTAATTCAGAATCTGTAAAATCGCTTTTATTTAAGTCTCTTCCAACTTTTGTTCCATTTTGAAGTAAGTGTACTTTATCTAATTTGAGTGCACCCTTCTGTAATAATTTTATCTCCGCTAAAGTTTCAACCGGTTTAGATTCACCCTTTGGGTCTCTATAAAAAACAGTAAAATCCGCTCTAGTATTATCTGGGTCATACCTTCCTGCGGTTGGTCCAAAAAAATCTCTCCACATTCCAGCCCATCCAGAACTACTAGCTGCAACTGCATTTAGAGTCATAGTGTTTGCCATTAGGGGAGCGATAACAGTAAATTCTTCAGGGGTTGCGATCTCTGCAAAGTCATATAAATCGAATTGTAATTTTTTATAGTCAGTGTTGTTTTCAATTTGCTCCTCAACATCATCCGCACTAAAACTACTTGCGAATATGGTGTTAACAGTATCGGACAGCTCCGTGTAAAACTTTTTACTTGTGACGTTGTCCCTCATGTTTCGATAATCTTTTGTTGAATTAGCAGCAGCCCCTGTTGCAAAAACTCCATAATCAATTAAATTGTTCAAACTGTTAGAAAAAGCAGTGCTACTTAAAATACCATCTTTTTTGGCTGCTACTTGTGCGGCATAAGCAATATTATATTTAGCTTTATCACTAAGATAACCTACATCCATAATACCGGTATTACCGTCAGTATTTGCTCTTAAAAAATCTACTAACTCTGTTTCATTTGCAAAACCTTTAGTTGCTTTAATTCTGTTAGCAGTTTGTTGTTTTTTACTAGGAGTATTTTTAAGAAATTCAGGGTCATTTGCATACTTTTTAGCAAATGCTACTGGGTCATTTTCAAATTCTTGTCTATAAACATCTGAATTTAATAGTGCATTACCTAGAGGTCTATCCTGTTTAAAACCTGCAGGTAATGTTGTAGGACTTTCTACAACGAGTCCTTTTCTTTTAGTTGCCCTTCTTCGTAACCCACCAAATTTTTCATAAAAAGCTTGAGTTTCAGAATCTAAGTTTTGTATGCCTATGTCTCTTAATTTATCTCTAACACTATCCCCTATAGTTCTCAAACTAGATGTTTTTTGTTGTTCTATTAAATCTTTTTGTTGAGTTGCAGACATTGTCGCAAATTTTTCAGATGATATGCCGTATGGGATAACTCCGGGAGTGTACATAGAATCCGCAGGTAAAGAACTCCCACTCCTACCAGTAGGATCAAATTTAAATGCTTTATATAAAGATGTTCCCTCTAAATCACCTGTATCTACTGTAGTAGAGTCAGGTTGTGTAAGATTAGACTTCTCTATATTTCTACGGTTTTGAGCACCTATGTTACGATCAGGACTAAAACTATTAAGTTTACCAGCTTCATCAACTGGTGTTTCAGTATCTGCTATAAGTTTTTGTACATATGGGTCGTTTTGTGCTTCTTTTAATTCTTGTTCTGTTAAATCTGTTTTTTCTCCAGAAAGTATAGATTGTATTAAAGGAGATGGTTGAACTACTCCTCCAGCACGAACTGGTCTATATCCACTTGCAAGACTTTGTCCTGGATTTGTACCGAGAGGATTTCGATCAACATAGCTATTAATATTTCTAATATATTGGGTTATGGAGTTTTCAAAACTTTTTATTGGAACTACTAAAGCCTCTGCACCCTCTGAAAATTTTTCACCTCCAGCAGTAAATGGAGCACTTACTACTTGTTCCCTGTCATAATCTCTAGAGATAAATGTGGGAGCAATCGTATCAGATTCAACATTAAAATCTCCCAAAGCTAAGGCATTATTACCTGTAGCACCTGCAGTATACCCAATATCATTTAAAGCTCTAATTGCCCCATCTTTACCCTCAACAATTCTTAAAGCACCAAAAAAAGCTTTTCCATCACTTGGGTTCTCTGTGTAATTACGTAAAATCTGTCTACTTTCATCAGATAGTGGGCTATTGGCCTCATTTTGTAAAAGACTAGCCGCATTATTTAATAATTGTGTCTGAACTGATTGTGTCCTGTTTGCAAATTCCTGTCCTACAGTTGTATCTATCTCTCTATTAGTTTCAGAAATTAACAAAGCGTTACGAAGATTACTTGTGTTTTTCGATCTTAAAGCTTCTTGTAAAGTCATCTTAAATCATCCCAAATAACGAGCCGATAAAACCATAACGCTGTGCTTTAGCCTGCGCTCTTGCTGACGTATAAGCATTATCTCTCTGAGTTTTTAAATTAGCAGCATTACCTAGACTAGAAAGATTAGATCTATTTATACCGCCTGCAAAATCTACTAGTTGATTCAACGCTTGACGGTTTATTGCATCTTGTTCAAGTCTTGCATTATTTAAACCACCAGCTAAATTTAAAGCACCACCTCTCTGTACTGCTCTTGCTTGTTCATTCGCTAAAGCTTGAGACCTCTCGAACCCAAACCTTTCTCTATCTCTTCTAGCAACTCCTGCCGCAATCTCTTGTTGTTGTTCCACATCTTGAGGAATCTGATCTACTAATTCTGTGCTATCTAATCTGTTCAAGAGTTGTCTTTCAAAAGGTCTTACAGCACCAATGACAAACTCTTTTTGTCTTCTTGTTACATCTGCAAAAGTTTCGTCTGGGTCGGTGACTTCAGGTAGATTTGCAGAGTTATAAGTACCGGGCCTGTAATTAAAAGTACCAGTATTATTGACTGGGCCTGTATACCTCATACTACCAAGTCCACCGCCAGAACCCACACGAGTACCGCCGGGTAAATTTAAATTACCAGCTTGTGCTAAAACTCGAGCTAGGTCTTTGAATGCGCCTATCATAATTATTTAGTTATCCTCTGACCAAAAAAGTTAGTATCGTATTCCATTAATTTGCCGGTTTCGTTGTTCACCCCTATTTGTTTACCTTTTAGAAAATTACCTCCAGACGCTAAATTACTCATACCCATACTCAAACCTGCTTTTGCTGCTTGGAACATAGCATTGTTTCTTGCCATTCTTACTTGTTGTTGAGCTTGGGCTTCAGCTAACCCTCTAGAAGAAGCTTGTCTACTTGCACTGGCTAAACCACTTGAAGCAGCAGAACCAAGACCTAAACTTTGCGATAAAGCGCTCATTTGATCGCCTTGAGAAGCTTTTGCTGCTTGAGTAGTGCTACGAGCAATATTACTCACAGCCCCCATAGCTCTGTCTGCAGCATCCGATACTCCACTTACTACGCCAAGATTTGGTCCTGAACCAGTAAGAGCTTGCATGGTATCAGCTTGCGCTCTACCACGAAAAGTAGGTGCGAGTTTTTGTTCAGCAGCCCTTTGCATTTGTTTTAAAAACAAAGGTTGATAAGTACTTTCAAAATACCTTTGTTCTTCTGCAGCTATAGCCGCTTGAGTTTTTTCAGTCTCACTTGGCTTATATTCTTCCGCTTTTGGTTTACTACCCATTAAACTTCCTTTCTATAAACTGTTGTTACTGCTTTAAATCCGTGCTTTTTAGCCG
>Ga0181404_1000619_pt1 | contig 10658 bp, 10 predicted proteins | sample 27SPOviralmetaG_FD_130133 | JGI IMG/M metagenome (GOLD analysis project Ga0181404, IMG submission 130133) | Marine viral communities from the oligotrophic San Pedro Time Series (SPOT) site, San Pedro Channel, CA, USA - 27 SPOT_SRF_2011-10-25 | ecosystem: Environmental > Aquatic > Marine > Strait... | reverse complement strand
TTTCAGGTCTATAAATTGGAGATTTCATAATGATTAAGAGTGAATTTTAGATTTTTTGGTCATACTCACCTATTTTTCCAGTTTTTTGAAGTAGACCATCTATAAAATTAAATATATTTTTTTTCCTTTCATTTGAAGTTGTGCTTTCAGTTACTACTACTAAGGACGGTTTATTTGATGAAGCTCTTATTAATCCCCATGAGCCATCCGTAAGAGTAAATCTTACTCCATTGATAGTCAAAATTTTTTCAATATAAAGCCCATCTATTTTAATTTTTTTTATTTTTAAACCTTTAATTTGTTCTATCAATTGTTCAACAACATTATATTTCTCCTCATCTTTACAGTAAGGTGCCATAGTAGGTGTTTGATATGTCTTAGGTAATTCTGAGACAATCATACTTATTTTTTTATTTTGATTTTCTAATAGATGACAAATTTGAATAGCTGAATTTATTCCATCGTCATAGCCGTAGCCAAGAGGATTATTAAAAAAGAAATGTCCACTTTTTTCAAATCCTGCTAATGCTTTCTCATCATTAACTTTTCTCTTAATATGTGAGTGACCTGTTTTCCAATAAATTGTTTGACATTTATTTTCTAATAAAATTTTATCTTTTTCATACAAACCTGTTGACTTAACATCTACTATAAATTTTGACTGTTTATGTTTTGTAGATAAATTTCTTGCAATTAATAATCCAATCTTATCAGAGAATATTTCTTCACCATTATTATCTATAACTCCAACTCGGTCACCATCTCCATCAAAACCAAAACCAATATCTGCTTTATTATCTTTAACTGTTTTACTTATTTCATGTAACATTTTTAAGTCTTCTGGATTTGGATTATATTTTGGAAATGTGTAGTCTAAATTGCAATCTAGTTCTATAACTTCACAACCAATTCCTCTTAAAATTTCAGGCGCAAATACTCCTGCAGTTCCATTTCCACACGCCACAACAGCTTTAATTTTTTTATTTAATTTATTTTTTGAAATTAAGTCTTGAACATATATTTTTTTAAAGTTTTCAATCTTTTTTTCATTACCTTCTCCAGAAACAAATTTCTTGTTTAATGTTATCTCTTTAAGTTCTTTCATTTCGTCAGGAGCATGAGTCAATCCTTTTTGAATACCCATTTTTACACCTGTCCAGCCATTTTCATTGTGGCTGGCTGTTACCATTGCAATTCCGTCAGCATTTAAATTAAATTGAGCAAAATAAACTGTTGGCGAAAGCGCTAAACCTATATCTTCAATATAACAGCCTGTAGAAATTAATCCCTTTTTTAAAGCCGATTTAATTTCTTCGCTATAAGACCTGTAGTCATGACCTACTATTACTCTTGGATTCTTTTTATTTGTGTGACTAATTATTTGAGTCCCCAAACCTTTGCCTAAATTTTCGATTCCATCGAGATCTACATCTTTTTTATAAAGCCATCTCGCATCGTACTCTCTAAAACCGTTTGAATTTATTAGCATATAGGTTGTTTTTTAATTATTGTTTATCAACAAAACTTTCCACTTGAAAAAATATAATAATGTTCATATAATGTTCTATTGATGTAGTTTTACTTGTAGTGTAATAACTCATAGTGAACACAACATGTAGTTGTTTTTTAATATTAACACCACAAATATAGTAATTTATGAATAAAAACGTATCTTTAGCAATTAAAAAAGCTGTGAGCTCTATAAGTTCAAAGAATATCAACGAATTTAAGAATAATAGTCCAAAAAAACCTGATCTTTTCTCTTTATCTGGGGATACAGAACTATTTCAGAATGAAAAAGGAATCACGATTAAAATTGATCGTTCCAGAGATTCTAAATTAACTGACTTTGGTAAAGCAACATTAGACGACAGATATTTAGGTCAAGGCGAATCCTACCAAGATTTATTTGCTAGAGTTGCAAGCGTATATGCAGATGACAATTTACATGCACAAAGAATTTATAATTACATTAGTAACTTATGGTTTATGCCTGCCACACCGGTTTTATCAAATGGTGGAACAGAAAGAGGATTGCCTATTTCTTGTTTTCTAAACGAAGCAAATGACAGTCTTAAAGGAATTACTGATTTATGGGAGGAAAACGTTTGGCTTGCTGCAAGAGGCGGCGGCATTGGAAGTTACTGGGGAAATTTGAGATCCATAGGAGAAAAAATTGGAAAGGTTGGTAAGACATCAGGAATTATTCCATTTATTAAAGTTATGGATTCTCTAACGTTGGCAATAAGTCAAGGTTCGTTAAGAAGAGGTTCCGCTGCTTGTTATTTGCAAATTGATCATCCAGAAATTGAAGAGTTTATAGAAATGAGAAGACCAACAGGAGGCGATGTAAACAGAAGATCTTTAAATTTACATCACGGCGTTCTTGTTACAGATGACTTCATGAGAGCTGTAGAAACAGATAGTCAATGGGCACTTAGAAGTCCCTATGATGGAACTGTTCAATCAACTATACCGGCTAGAAATTTATGGATTAGATTGCTAACAGCAAGAGTTGAAACAGGTGAGCCATATGTCATATATATCGATACAGTTAATAGGCAAATCCCTCAGCATCACAAACTTGCTGGTTTGAAAGTAAAGACTTCAAATCTTTGTAGTGAAATTACTTTACCTACCGGAATAGACAATAACGGAAAAGACAGAACAGCAGTTTGTTGTCTTTCATCATTAAATTTAGACACTTATGATGAGTGGAAAGACAATTCTCAATTTGTCGAAGATGTAATGAGATTTTTAGATAATGTAATGACTGACTTTATTGATAGAGCTCCAGAGGAATTTGCAAATGCGAAATATTCTGCAATGAGAGAAAGAAGCGTGGGACTAGGAGTTATGGGTTTACATTCTTATTTTCAGCAAAAAAATATTCCCTTTGGATCAGTAATGAGCAAAGTCTGGAATAAAAAAATATTTAAAAATATTCAAGAAAAAGTAGATGTTGCATCTATTACTCTTGCTGATGAGAGAGGATCTTGTCCTGATGCTGAAGAATATGGAATTAAAGAAAGATTTTCTAACAAAACAGCAATAGCACCTACTGCTTCAATTTCAATTATTTGCGGTGGATCTTCCCCAGGCATTGAACCAATAGCAGCTAATAGCTTTACACATAAAACCTTATCTGGATCATTTAATGTAAGAAATAAATATTTTAAAAAAATTCTTCAAAAATATAAAAAAGATACAGACGATGTTTGGTCAAGCATAACAACAAACCAAGGCTCTGTTTCTCATTTAGATTTTTTAACAGCTGAGGAAAAAGATACTTTTAAAACTGCTTTTGAAATAGACCAAAGATGGATTATAGAGTTAGGCGCAGATAGAACACCTCATATATCTCAAGCACAATCAATAAACGTTTTTATACCTGCGGATATACATAAAAAGGAACTTCATGATATTCATTTCCAAGCCTGGAAAAAAGGACTTAAGAGCCTTTACTATTGCCGGTCTAAATCTATCCAAAGGGCAGAAAATATAAATAAAGGAACATCAACAGATGTGACGAAAAATGTTTATTCGAACGAGAACGAATCTAATAATAAAGACAATAACTATGAGGAGTGTTTATCATGTCAGTAGCAGAAAAAATTAAACCAGAAATTATTCAGCCAAAAAAAATGGGTTTGTTAGTTGAGAACCCTGTTTATAAACCATTTAGATACCCTTGGTGCTATGATGCTTGGTTAACACAACAAAGAATTCATTGGTTACCAGAAGAAGTTCCTCTAGGAGACGACGTAAAAGACTGGCAAAAAAATATTACTCCAGCTGAAAAAAATCTTTTAACTCACATATTTAGATTTTTTACGCAAGCTGATGTGGAAGTTAACAACTGTTACCTAAGACACTACACAACAGTTTTTAAACCAACGGAAGTTTTAATGATGATGACAGCTTTTGCTTCAATGGAAACAGTGCACATTGCTGCGTATTCTCACTTGTTAGACACTATTGGGATGCCAGAAACTGAATATTCAGCTTTCATGAAATACAAAGAAATGAAAGATAAATACGATTACATGCAAGGATTTGATGTTAAATCAAAACACAACATTGCAATGACAATGGCAGTGTTTTCTGCATTTACAGAAGGACTTCAGCTTTTCGCGAGCTTTGCAATCTTGTTAAACTTCCCAAGACACAACAAAATGAAGGGCATGGGTCAAATCGTTACTTGGTCAGTAAGAGACGAGACTTTACATTGCAATTCTATGATAAGACTTTTTAAAGATTTTATCAAAGAAGAGCCGCAAATTTGGACGGATCAATTAAAAAAAGAAATCTATGACGCTTGCAAAACAATAATTAAGCACGAAGATGCATTTGTAGATTTAGCTTTTCAAATGGGACCTTTAGAAGGATTAACCGCTAATGAAATCAAACAGTATATCCGATTCATTGGAAACAGAAGACTTGAACAACTAGGCCTAGATCCTATTTATGACGTTAAAAAAAATCCGTTAACCTGGTTAGACAATATGCTGAATGGTGTTGAGCACATGAATTTTTTTGAAGGGCGAGCTACAGAATATTCTAAAGCGTCAACTAAAGGCACTTGGGGCGAAGTATTCGCTTAATTTTTGAATTTTAAATTCAAGAGGTATTGGCGCAAAACAGGATTAGATGAGAAGTGGGGCAACAACTTGCTCCAAATAATTCTTGAAAAAAAACCAAAGAATTTTTTAGAAATCGGCGTTTTTTGTGGCGTTACATCGAGAAATGTTTGCGAACTATTAAACATCATTCATCATGGAAATTTTTCTTACATGGGATTTGATTTGTTTGGTGAAAAATTAAATCAAACATTTGATGAAGTTGAGCCTGAGTACATAAAAAGTCAAAAATTTTCGAATCCATTAAAGCACCTATATTATAATATAATTTTAAAAGAAAATTTAAACTCAAAAGAAAGTATAGAAAAATTTTTAAATAAATTTGTAAAAAACATTACCTTAGTGAAAGGAGATACCAACAGAACTCTTAAAGAAAAAGATTTGAGTAAAATAGATTTTGCTTTTATTGATGGTGGTCATAGCTACGCAACTACATACAATGATTTAAGTATTTTATATTCTTTTATGAAGGATAAAAAAAAAACTATAATATGTGACGATTATATTGACGCTAGTTATATAACCGAAGTTAAAAAAGCAGTAGATGATTTTGTTAAAAAAAATAATTTAAGTCTTAAGGTAATAGAAGAAAAGTTTGCCTTGATAATAACGTGATCAGAACATAAGAAGTATTGATGAAAAATTTCTTTATTTTCTTTTTATGGCTTGTAACAATTGTTTATACAATTGTTTGGACTTTTGAGAATCCAGAAAAAATTGAAAAAATTAAAGATAGATTTAAAAAAAACAAGCAGATTGAAATTAAAGTAGTGTCAGGTAAAAGTAAAAACGTTTCTGCAAATGCTTTTACAATAAAACTTTCTCAAATTTTAGAAAATAAAAGTAAAACAGCTTTTGTAGTTTATCCAAATAATATTAAAAAATTCGATCCAATTAACTTAACAATTTTTACTCAAACAGGTCAAAAAATTAATAAAAATGAATCAGAAAAAATTAATCTTCCAAATCATTTTACTTTACAAAGAAATGGCGGTGTTAAAACTATTTTTTATTTAGAAGATAAAGCATTTGCACTAATATCTAGTAATGAGAGAGGATGTTATTTCGCATCTATTATTTTTCTTGAAAAGGGTGAGGAAATTTTTAGAAGTAAATGCCTTCCTGAAGACCCAAGTAATAACGATTTTAATGGTTTGGGAAGTAGCAATGTTCACATAGGCGACTCTATACTTCTTTCTTTAGGAACACCTGAAAAGCACATAAGTAAAAATAGCTTGTTAGCTCAAGAAGATAATTCAATGTTTGGTAAAATTCTGGAAATTACAAAAAAAGATCTAAATGAAGTTTTAGAAAAAAAATCTAAGAACCTTAAAGTTAACATTTTTTCAAAGGGTCATAGGGTTCCGCAGGGTTTGACAGTTTTAAATAATAAAGTTTTTAATGTAGAACATGGACCCAAAGGGGGCGATGAATTAAATCAAGTTATCAAAGGAAAAAATTATGGTTGGCCCGTTGTATCTTATGGAACAAACTATCTAAAAAACAAAGGTGGAGATGGTAAATCTATTAAGCTTAATCATGAAAATGAAAATTACGAAGAACCTCTGTTTGCATTTGTTCCTTCTATAGGTATTTCTGCTTTAAATAATTGTCCATCTGTTTTAAAGAATTACTATAAAAAACCTTGTCTGATAGCTTTATCGCTTTATGGAAATGATCTTAGAAAAGGAAACTCTATAGTTATTTTTTTACTAAATGAAGATCTAGACAAAGTCCATTCAATTGAAAAAATATTTTTAGACGGACTTATTTTAAGGCACTTTATTACAGATACAAAAAATGTTATTTATGAAGATAAAGATGGTGCCATATATGTTTCTGCAGACAAGAAGGGAATATATAAAATAGAATTTACTGATTTTAGGTAATAATTATCTTTGGTTTAGAAGCATCACTTCTCGAACTTCCTCACCTCGGTATTTTGACAAAGGACGAATTAATTTATTAGAAGCATGTTGTTCCATTATATGTGCAGACCATCCAGTTATTCGTGACATTACAAAAATTGGAGTGTAGAAGTCTATATCTATCCCCATCATGTAGTAAGTTGGTCCGCATGGAAAATCTACATTTGGATGAATATTTTTTCTCTCTAACATTATCTTTTCTAAAATTTCATACATTTCTGTATATTTTTCTTTTTTAAGTAATTTTGCAACTTTGAACATATAGTGTTTCATTGTTGGAACTCTAGAATCTCCTGTTCTGTACACTCTATGACCAAAACCCATAATGACTTTCTTTTTAGCTAAAGCATTTTCAATCCACTTTTTTGCATTCTGTGGTTTGCCAACTTCTTTCATCATGTGCATTACTGCTTCATTGGCACCGCCGTGCAGCGGACCTTTAAGGCTTGCTATAGCTCCTGTAATAGCACCATGAATATCTGATAAGCTACTCGTAATTGTTCTTGCAGTAAAAGTTGATACATTAAAACTATGTTCTGCATAAAGAATTAAAGATATATCGAAAGCTCTTACTATTTCTTTATCTGGGACTTTATTAAACATCATTTTAAAAAAATTTTCTGCAAATGATAGTTTTGAGCTTGGAGATATTATTTTTTTTCCTTTTCTCGCTCTAAAATATGCAGCAACAGCTGTTGGAGTTTTTGCAAATATTCTCATGGCTTTTCTCATATTGGCTTTAGGTGAATTGTCTCGTGTATCTTTATCTTCAAGACCCATTAAGCTAACGCAAGTTCTCACCACATCCATGGGGTGAGCATTTTTTGGCATATTTTGAATGTCTCTAACTATTTGTTTTGATAGTTTTCTCTCTGATCTTTCCTCTTTAATAAATTTTTTTAGTTGTTTTTTGCTAGGCAGGTCACCATGAAGAACTAAGTAAGCTACTTCTTCAAAATCACACTTATCGCAGAGATCTTGAACTTTATAACCTCTATAAGTTAAAGTGCTCAATTCTGGAACAACATGTGAAATAGTTGTCTCATCAACAACAATTCCTAGTAATCCTTTTTTTATTTCTTCACTCATTATTCATGTCCTTCAGTAGAAAAGTCGGTTATTTTTTTATCTGGAGTATTATATTTCTCATATTCCACTAATTCATACAATCTTTTTCTTGTCTGCATTTTATCAATAATATTATTTTGATCACCACTTTTAAATATAGATTTTAAACCATCCTCTACATTTTTCATTGCTAATCTTTGAGTAGTAACAGGATAGATAACAACATTATAACCTAAATTTTCTAGTTCAGATTTATTTAAAAGTTTTGATTTACCAAACTCGGTCATGTTAGCTAATAAATATTTTTTTGAAGTTTCTCTAACTTTTTCAAACTCTTTTTCATCTTTCATTGCCTCAGGAAATATCATGTCAGCACCTGCATCCTCATAAGCTTTAATTCTATCTAAAGTTTTATCTAAGCCCTCCACAGAGTTAGCATCTGTTCTAGCAATAATTAAAAAATTTTTATCTTTTCTAGACTCTACACACTCTTTAATTTTTTTTACCATTTCATTTTTTGAAACAAGTTCTTTGTTATCTAAATGGCCACATCTTTTTTCAGCAATCTGGTCTTCTAAATGACAACCTGCCAAACCTTTTTGTTCGAACACTTCTATTGTTTTTTTACAATTTCCAAATCCTGTATCAATATCAACTATTGTAGGAAGATCAGTGATTCTTGCTATTTGCCCACTTCGGTAACTAACCTGATCTAATGTGGTGAGACCTATATCCGGCAACCCTAAATCATTAGACATCACACCGCCTGAAATATAGATACCGTCAAAGCCTATCTCAGCAATTAGTTTTGCACACAAAGGATTATAAGCTCCAGGAAATCTTAATAATTTTTTTGACTGCAATTGTTTTACAAAGGCTGATCTTTTTTCAGAAATTGTTTTTTTTGTAAAGTGCATGTGCTCAGATATATATTAGAGCAAAGTGTAAAAATCAAAGATTATTTAAGCAAAATAAACAAACCAGTTAAAACTAATAGTGTTGCGAGTAAATATTCTATAATTTTTTTTATTTTTTTATCATTAACAAATTTTCTTAGACCACTTCCAAAGAGAGCCCATAAACTTATTGTTGGAAAACAAATAACAGCTGCTGTGATTGTAACAAATGCAACGCCAATAAAAATATTTTCCTCAGTTGGAAAAAAACCCGAAGCAACTGTTACTGCTATTGTCCAGGCTTTTGGATTAATAAATTGAAAAAGAGAGGCCTCGTAAAACCTTAAAGGCCTACCTGTTTCTTTCTGCACCATGCTAAAAGAGCCAAGCATTTTCCAACCTAAGTAGAGCAAGTACAAGAAACATAAAATTTTCATATAAAGTTGAACCTCAGGGTAAAGTAAAAATAAATTTACTAGCCCAAAACAAGTTAATCCAATTTGTAAAATATGTCCCAAGGGGATACCAATTAGGTGCGGCAGAGTTCTTATGAAACCAAATTTCATACCAGACGCAGTTAACATTGCATTGTTAGGACCGGGTGTAAAAAACATGGTAAAATAAAAAGTTGATAGAGCGGAAAAGAGAGTAAAAGTTATCATAGATACTTAGAAATTATTTTATCAAACCCCACGTAATCTTTTATTAAAAAATCATGCTTAATTTGTTCGGCAGTTTTTTCTGTATAACCCTCGTCCACTAAAATAAACGGAAGCTTTGCATTTACAGCTGCCATTTCATCAACCTCACTATCACCAATCATTATTGTTTTTTTTAAATCGCCACCAATAATTTCAACAACATCTGTAAGATGTCTTGGATCTGGCTTATTAAAATTGAATGTATCGGAACCTGCTACGTACTCAAAATAATCAAATAACTTTAATTTTTTTAACAAGTCTACTGCTAACCTCTCTTGTTTGTTAGTGCATATAGCCATAGAAATATTTTTATTTTTTGCCCAATTTAAAAAATCAAGTAAGCCATTAATTGGTTTGCTGTCATTTGCAATATTCTTACTATAAAAATCGATGAACTCGTTAGTCATCTCTTTTTTTATTTTTTCATCTGTCACTTCTTTTTTAAAGGACCTTTGCATCATCATCCACGCACCTTTACCCGCTAAGTTTTTTATCTCACCTAACTCTTTTACAGGATGACCAAACTTTTTCATTACGTGGTTGTGAGCATTCATTAAATCAGGGGCTGTGTTGATAATAGTACCGTCTAAATCAAAAAGAATTGTGTATATTTGAGTCATATTTAAAGAATTAAAAAGAAATATTTTGTGAGTTATTAAGTGTCTACTTATAATGTAAAACAAATTTTTTATGAAGCTAAATAATAAGTTCAACAAGGTAAAAAAATACAAATCAAAACAAGACAAATTAAGAAATATCGCTTTAAATAAAGGTGTAAATCTTATTGCGCCAGAAACGATTTTTTTATCAGAAGATACAACATTAGGAAAAAACATTACTATTGAGCCGTATGTAGTAATTGGATTAAAAGTAAAAATTGGAAACAATGTAAATATAAAATCTTTTTCTCACATAGAAGGAGCGATCATTGAAAACAATGTAGATGTTGGTCCCTATGCCAGACTAAGACCTGGAACTATTTTAAAATCTGGATCTAAAATTGGAAATTTTGTAGAAACAAAAAAATCTAAAATTGGCAAAAATTCAAAAGTAAATCATTTGTCATATATAGGTGACACGACTATCGGAACAAACTCTAATATAGGAGCGGGCACAATCACTTGCAACTATGATGGTGTTAATAAAAATAAAACAAAAATTTCAGACAATGTTTTTATTGGATCAAACACATCTATAGTTGCACCTCTAAAAATAGAAAAAAATTCAATAATTGGTGCTGGCTCAGTTTTAACAAAAAATGTAAAAAAAAACTCTTTAGCCATCTCAAGATCCCCTCAATTAGAAGTAAAAAATTATAAAAGAAAAAGAAAAAAAAGATAATGTGTGGAATTATTGGAATAGCTAGTAATAAACCAGTATCAATGAATATTATAAATTCATTAAAAAGGCTTGAATATAGAGGTT
>Ga0181404_1000617_pt1 | contig 10673 bp, 20 predicted proteins | sample 27SPOviralmetaG_FD_130133 | JGI IMG/M metagenome (GOLD analysis project Ga0181404, IMG submission 130133) | Marine viral communities from the oligotrophic San Pedro Time Series (SPOT) site, San Pedro Channel, CA, USA - 27 SPOT_SRF_2011-10-25 | ecosystem: Environmental > Aquatic > Marine > Strait... | reverse complement strand
TGGCCCGTTCGTCTAACGGTTAGGACGCCAGGTTTTCATCCTGGAAATAGGAGTTCGATTCTCCTACGGGCTACAAATAGCGGGGTGGAGAAGTGGTATCTCGTTGGGCTCATAACCCAAAGGCCGAAGGTTCGAATCCTTCTCCCGCAACTAAAATTATAAATTATGTTTACAACAATAGTAATAGTACTTTTATTAGGTTGGTGTATTTTCCTAACAGTAGGAATATCAAAACTAACACAAAGAATAGAAATTCTACATAAAGAAACTAATAATAGAATATCAGTAACAGACCAACAAACTCATTTAAGAATTAATGAAGAAATAAATCTATTAGAATCTAAGATTAAAGAAGTAAAAACTAATATGGTTAGTTTACTTAATCAGAAATTAGATGATGAAATTGATGATGTTAAAAAATTAATTCCACCAACCAACGATGAGTTATTAAAAGAAGTTCAACAAATGAGAGATGATTTCTTTGCATTAAGACAAAACTTCTAAAATGAAAGGAAGCATGGCAGAGCGGTCGAATGCACTAGTCTTGAAAACTAGCGAGGGTCACACCTCCGTAGGTTCGAATCCTACTGCTTCCGCAAACAAATCAAAATGGAAAAAATAAAGATATACGAAAATTTTTTAGATGAGGTAGAATGTAAATCTCTTTTACATTTTTCTGAAGAAAATCCTTCTCTATATGAAACTAATTGTAAAGAAGAATTTGATTTTTGGGACAAAAGAACTCTATCTTGTTTAGATTCATCTATACCAACAAATATTAATAGTATTTGTTTTGATTATTTAAAAAAGGTAGAAGTAGAAATACAAAAAGTTGGTGAATCCAAAATTTATTGTGATACTGTAAATTTTGTAAAGTGGTGGGATGGATATGAACAACTACCTCATGCTGATGGTGAAGAACCCGATGGTTCACCTCACCCGTACTCATGGAGAATGTTTGGATGTGTTTATTACTTAAATGATGATTATGATGGGGGTGAAATTTATTTTCCAAACTTTGATTTCTCAATTAAACCAAAACCAAATACAATGATTTTTTTCCCTGGTGATGTAGAACATCTACATGGGGTAAGAAATGTAAATAAAGGAACAAGACATACAATAGCATCATTTTGGGGATATGACAGAGAACAAGGAATTTCAATATAACATACCAGAAAATAGTATAGTAATAACACCAACTGTAAATACTGATATGCATTGGGATATGATACCAGATATCATAGAAGATATGCGAGGTAAAGTAAAAAGAGATTGGTTTGTAGACCATGCATATTTCTGTTTACCATTAACTATTGCAAATCAATATGGTTATGGAATTCGTTCCTTGAGTACATTTGAAGTAATATGGAATGGAGGAAATGCACCGCAAGATTTAGAGGTAAATATGATAGATGAGGATGCCTCAGATATACAACAAATATCATCTCATTTCGGTATGGGATTGATTACAATACAAAACAACATAGTAGTTCACACACCAAAATTTGTAAACATGATGACTATGAATCCAACAAATATGTTTATAGATGGATTGTACAATATGAATGGTGTAGTTGAAACCGATAACTTGAAAAGAGATTTTACCTTTAATGTAAAGGTAACAAGACCCAATCATACTATAAGAGTAAATAAGGGAGATATTATATCTGGTATGATGCCAATTCAAAGATATTTTGTAGATTCATTTCATGTAAAAAATGGAAAAGATGTAATGGATTCTGAATATTTAGAACATATCAACCAAATAAACATTGATTTTGGAATCGAAAGAGGTGAGGTTGATATCAATAAACCACATGGAAATGGTAGACGATATTTTAATGGAGAAGATGTTTACGGATGTCCATTTCATGACCACCAACGAAAAATAAAAAAATGAAACGATACCCACATCAATGTGGACCAATAGAATATATTAACAACACTCCTTATAAGATTGTTGCTAGATACTCCATAACAGAAGTAAAAGATGCACAAGGAATAAAAAATTGGTTAGGGTGTGATACGGTATTCAAAGCAAACCGATTAAACCTTTTTATTTTTTGTAATCAGATAGAAGAAGCGGAAATAGTTAAACTAATATAGTTATATATATGAGATGGGTACAATACTTTAGAGAACTGGCTCACACAGTCAAAATTAAATCCAAAGATAAGAACACACAAATCGGTGCTGTGATTGTTGGTAAGGATAAAGAAATCGTATCTACTGGATACAACTCATTTCCACGAGGGATTGATGATAAGAAAGATGAAAGACAGGAAAGACCAGAAAAGTATTATTGGTTTGAACACGCTGAAAGAAATGCTATCTACAATGCAGCAAGAATAGGAGTATCTACTAAAGGAACTACAATGTATCTTTCGTGTGGAGTTCCTTGTTCAGATTGTGCAAGAGGAATCATCAATGCAGGTATCACACGAATCTTCTGTGAACGAGGTGGTGGTGCTAAAGGAGTGAAATGGGCTGAATCTGCTGAACGTAGTTGGACAATGTTCGATGAAGCAGGTGTTAGTGTTCAATTCTATGATGATGAATTTGGAGGAATGTAATACTTATAAATACGATGACAACTGAACAATTTACTGAAGAAATTTTAATTAAATCCCATTCACTTGGAATCAAAGAAGATGTATTTGCTTTATCCAAAAAACTCAGAGTTGAAGATAGAACATTAGATTTGCATGGTTCTCTTCAACAGGCATTCTTAGAACTTACTAAGTAATTTTTTTCCATATATTTATAGTATATGGCACTAACAATATCACAACTCGTTAACGATTATGGCTCTTATAGTGGTAAAACACTTCGGGGTGAATTAGGCTCTAGAGCTAATGTACCTGGTAGTGGATTCGGTGGAGTACGAGGTGTACCATACGATAACATAACATTTATTGTAAAAGTAAATGGTACACGATATGCATCTTCAAGGTGGTTATCTCAACAACAAAATGGAAATCCATATATACATTCTTTTTCTGTTGCAAGAATAGATTTACAAGATATCCCAAATGCACCAATAGATGGTATAACTGATATCCTTGGAGTTCCTAAAAATATGACAGGTACCCGAGAACCATTAACACTAAAATTAGGAGAAAAGTTTGCTGAAGTTGAAGCAACAAGTAACCTAACTACTGATGATGCTATTTTATCATTTATAAATGATTTACTTTCAGAAAGTCCAGATGTTAAACCTTGGCAAAACTATGGTGATTTTGAACCTAAACCAAGACCAGTAGCCGTACCTGGCTTTATTGAAAACAAATTAGGTGGTGAACCATTCGAAGTTGGTGTAACAACTCCATATGGTGGAACATATAATCCTGAATTGGATATGAAAGGTGAATATCCAGGTATGGAATTCCGAGCAAAAGATGTTAGTTTATTAGGAGTGTTTGGAGAAGCAGCATTAGCAATTTCTATACCCAAAACTACTGAAGTGGTAGATGTAGAAGGAAAGGCTGCAGAAGAACCAATTAAAATAGAACCAATTGATTTATCTCAGTTCGAATTACAACCTTTAGATTTAGGAGATAATTTTGATTTTGGTTTTGGTAATATCAATTTAGGTAATTCTAACATGACGATGGGTAATTTAAATAACACAGGATTAGCAAGTTTTAACGCATTATCTAATGAAGGTGGATTAGCCAGCGTAGGATTAGGAAGTTATAATACTGATTATAGTGGTCAACCATTAGGTTTAATATCAGATGCATCTTCTACTAATATAAATACTTTAGATGATAGAGATAGGTTGTTTGGGAGCTTTGGGTAGTATTAGATATGAGGAGAGCAAAAGCATACAGTACAGTTAAATGGAGAAAATACTTGGATGTAAATACAAATCCAAGAGCAAAATCATTTCTTGAATCAAGAGGTGATGATGTTTTATGGCAAATTGCATCAAACATACATCAATCTGCAACTAAAAAGAAAAGTAAAGAATTAGTATTAATGATACATCCAAATGCAGGAGCAGTTATACGAATAGATGAAAGTGAATATACTGAAGTTCTTAATTTATGTTTAACTTGGTTTGAATCTCGTGAAAACTATTCAGTATGTTCAAAGATACAAAAATTTTCAGAAAATATTTATAAGTTAAAAAAATCTTCTAAGAGTAAGAAAAAAGTATTTAAACTAATATAAACAAAAATGAAGATTTTTACTGGAATCACTAAAGGCTCTAGAGTAGTTTTAAAAGGTGGTATAACTAAACCAATAGAAGAATTAAATACTGATGATATCATAACGGTATTTAGTATAAGTAAAGATACTAAAGAAATTGGATATACTTCATCCAAAATACACCACATAAAAAAGAATAACACAAATAGTTTAGTTAAATATGAGATATTGCACTCTGATTCATATGGTGATTCAAATATTGAACTTTTAACTAGTCAATGTTATCCACTATACAATGAAAACTTGGAATTATTATCATACGATATATTTGGAACTAATGCATCTTGGAAATTAAATACAGAAATCTATCAAATAAATCCAGATACAAAGTTAAGAACATTTTCACAACCACACCAACCTGCGAGTATAGAAACAATTACGAAATTAAAAACTCATTCTCCTATTGAGATATATTCCTTTTCCATAGAAAATGGAGATGGGTTCATTTGTAATGAACTTTTTTTAAAAGGAAAAAAATATATTAAGGTAACTTAATACTTGTATAATATAAAAGTATTTTTATCCTATTTATATTAGAACACTTAGTTTTTATAAATGAGTTATAAAATACATTTTAGACACAACCTTGAGGTAAAAATAAAATCTAATCAAAGAGATTCTATTTCTTTTATCCAAATTACCAATCTTAATTTTTTAGAAAATCAAAATATTATTTCAAAAACAATTGAAACATTTAACTCAGAAATAGAATGGGATAAAATGTGGAACCTTGATGATGCAAATATTAGATTAACTAATGGAGAAGTCTTATATATTTTATTAGATGGTAAAACTCCAATAGGACATGTTTGGTATGATTTATATTATCTATATAATGCATTCGTATCAGAAAAAAGAGAAGATGGTGATTCTGTTTGGTTCATACAAGAAACTATGTGGGATATGAAAAAAGATTATGATTTAACATATATTAAATTATATGTTGATGATTGGAATGAACGAGCAATCCGATTTTGGAAAAAGCTTAATTTTATAAAAGGAAAAGAAGATGGCAGATAATATTGACAAAAAAGCACCCAAAGGAAAAGTTAAATTTAATATAACTCTTTCAGAGGAACAAAAAGATGCTAAAGCAAATATCTTATATCACCCATATAATTTTATATTGGGTAAAGCTGGTAGTGGTAAAACACTTCTTGCAGTACAAGTTGCATTAGATATGTTTTTCACGAGACAGATAAATAGAATCATTATAACAAGACCAACTGTATCAAATGAAGATAATGGATATCTACCTGGTTCCCTCGATGAAAAGATGGAACCATGGTTAGTACCAATTCGTTCTAATATGAGAAAGGTTTATAACAAACCTGCTATTCTACAAAAAATGGAATCGGATGAAAATATTGAATTGGTATCTTTATCTCACTTTAGAGGAAGAACATTTGAGAATGCTTGTGTGATTGTAGATGAGTTTCAGAATCTAACCAAACAACAACTTGGAATGGTGTTGGGTAGGTTGGGTAAAGGTTCAACTATGGTTCTTACAGGTGACCCACAGCAAATTGATTTAAAGTTTTCAAACGATTCAGCAATACACGAAGTACCAAAACTTAAACCATCACAATATGTATATTCAGTATCTTTAAAAGATAATCACAGACATCAGGCCTTAGATGAATTATTAAAACTACTACAAGAGTATTCATGAAATTAAAAAAATCAAATTATGTATGTGTTGTACCATTCACTGCTATTGAAGTTCACGATAACAGAAGTTTTCTATGCTGTGCTTCTTGGTTAAAAAAGTATCTACCATATGGTAAAGGTATTAAAGAATCTTGGAACTCTCAAGAAGCAAAAGATATTCGAGATTCTATGCTTGATGGTTCTTATAAATTTTGTGATTCCGTTCAGTGTCCCTTTTTAAATAAATTAGAAAATGGTATAGTTGAACCCAACGTATTAGTTAGAAAAAGTAAAATAAATCCAAATCAACATAGTGCTCTGAGCAAAGCAATAGAAAAACACAAAGATGGAATAGAATACTCTCCAACAACAGTACAATTTTCATTTGATAGAACTTGTAATTTAAAATGCCCATCTTGTAGAATAGATTTATTTGTAGCTGATAGTAAAAAAATAAAATCAGTAAAAGCAACAATTGATGAAATAGAAAATGAATATTCAGATAGTATAGAAACTCTATACATTACAGGAAGCGGTGACCCATTTATATCTGTTGGATTTAGAGATTTCTTAAGAAATTTTGATAAAAGAAAATATCCTAAACTAAAAAGAATACATTTACATACTAATGCAACTAAGTGGAATAAGGAAATGTGGGATTCCATGAAAAATATACATCCATATGTAGTTAGTTGTGAAATATCAATAGATGCTGGTACTAAAGATACATACGAAAACAAAACAAGGATAAATGGTGATTGGGATGAATTAATTGAAAATTTAAAATTTATATCAACAATACCAGATTTAATACACATCAAACCCTCCTTCGTTGTACAGAATCATAACTATAAAGAAATGAAAATATTTTATGATTTAATGTTGGATATTTTTGGTAAAAAAGCAACTGTATTTTTTGGTAAAATAAACAATTGGGGAACGTTTGGTACTGAAGAATTTGCTGAACATAAAGTTTGGGATGAATCTCATGAAAACTATTCAGAATTTGTAAATGAAGTAAATAACTTATTACCAGCAAATCAATCATTTAACAATTTAGAAGAATTTATTACCTATAAAAAAACTATAATTTAACTCAAAAATAGTTGTTAAAAAATTAGGTTTTCTCATATTTTTTTCGTATATTTACTATGTAAATAAGAAAGATATGATTAAACAAAAACAATCCCTAAACACTGCAATTGAAATCGATTTAACTGGTCCTGAAGGTAATGCATTTTACCTATTGGGATTTGCAACTAAGCTAGGAAAAACTCTTGGAATGGATTGGAGTTCTATTTGTGATGAAATGAGAAGTGGTGATTATGAAAACTTAGTTCAAGTTTTTGATAATAACTTCGGTCATTTAGTAACTTTATATAGATAAAAAAAAGTGTTAAAATATTTGGAAAATCCAATTATTTTTCGTATATTTACTATGTAAATGATTAAAACTTAAAAGATGACTATTAAACAATTTTATTTAGAAAACTATCCAACTGATGAGTTGGGAACTGAACTTAAAGAAACCTCAACATTCTCAGGTCTATTAAATACATTATTCACCGGCGGTGATGTTTATGATTACTTTGGTGTGGGTGATTCCCTAATCAGAGAAAGATTATTCACTAAATTATCAGAAGAACTTGAAACTTCTTATGATTACATATATGACCTTTGGTTAAAATAAAACTTAAAATATGATAAATACTAAAATTAAATTTAAAAACAAATACGGACAAATCCAAGAAGGAATTGTTACAGATGATAACTACCAATGTGACTGGGATGAAAATCTTAATGGGTGTGTTAGAGTATCAGTAGATTATGGAGATAATCTTTTAGGAATTGTAAATACATTAATAAATAAATCACAAATAATATGGGCTTAGAATTAAAACAATATATGTTCACCTTTGAAGGTGGAGGATGGAATACTTGTTGGGCAAGAACTCTACGAGGAGCTAAGAAGTTAGCAGTACAACAATATGAAGATAATCCCGCTCTTGTAGTGAGAGTAGATTCAGTTCACCTAGCAACCGAAAAGGGATTGAAAACAGCAATGAGCAATTTTTATTAAACACTTAAAATTTAAAATTATGATTAAAGCAATTAAAAGTAAAATGTTAACTTACCTATTCAAAGATTGGGTAATGAATGAAACTGATTTAGAAACCCTAAAAGTTTCCAAACAATTTATCAAAAAAAGAGAAATTGAAATCACAGGTCATGTACCAGTATTAGGATTTAGACACCATTTACAGACTGATGAATAGAATTTTATTTATAATAATTCTATTTTTTATTGGGTGTAGTAAAGAAGTAATATTCGAAGATGATGTTGTTATTGATACAATAGATGATGATGTAATTTCTAATGTATTGGAATATCCATATGACAGTTATAGTAATAATGATTTTTTTACAAATGAATCTGCTACTGAACTTCCCTACTTACATCATAACTATGATTCATTAATAAGTTCGGTAGGTACTCCACTTATTGCAAACAACTTTACATACCCACCACATGATGCAGTTATTTTTGATTACAATAATGATGGATTCATGGATATGGTATATTCCGGTTCAGATTATTATAAATCATTTAGAGCTGATGGAACTCGTGGTTTTATTCAATTCTATTATAGTGATGAAATAGGAAATCTCACTTTGGATGTTGAACTTAGTAGTAAATTTTCAAGCACCTTACATTCAGTTGAAGGAGCAGTTGTAGATTTTAATGGTGATGGTTATCTTGATATCATATTCGCAGATTTCGGTACACATGGTTCTCCAGAATTTCCATTAGTACAAGATGAATCTTCTCTAAGAGCTGGATATCCTATAATTTTATTCAACTTAGGTAATGGTAATTTTAGAGAAGTAAGATATGATGGACTTGAACTTAGGACTCCACAATTTAGCTCTATTACAACTGGTGATTATGATAACGATGGTGATATAGATATTATTATTGTGGATGATTCCGCTGCAATTTTACCAGATGGAATTCCACCATCTGGACAAATAATGAAAAATAATGGAGATGGTACATTTGTGTTAGAAACTTTATTTGCATCACAGATAAGATTGAATGGGAAAGTGGCTGGAAAATTATTCGATGTGGATAAGGATGGTTTCTTGGATTTAGTTCTAACAGGAAGAGATAACCCAAACTCACCGTATCAATCAGATATATATCCAATAACATTATCTCTTGTTTTATTTGGAAATGGAACCAATAATTTTAACAATAGATATGTGGATTTACCAACTGTTGATAGATTTCATTTATCTGAGGATATAGATGTTTTTGATTTTGATAATGATGGTTATAATGATATCATTTTAGCAAGAACAACAACAACTGCACCTGATTGGGATAATCCTGGTTATGAAGGATGGTATATACAGATTTTAAAGAATATAAATAACCAAGAGTTTATAGATGTAAGTGAAGAAGTTATTGATGATAGTGCTAGAAAAATTGGAGGACAACACTATATAATGGATTTACTAATTACAGATTTAGATGGAGATGGTATCATGGATGTAATAAATAATTCAATAGATAAGGGTGTTGAAACTATTCCAAACCCAATGACTCCAGTTCCCATTTTACATTGGGAAATAATTAACGGAAAATTTCAAAAAAAATATTAAAAAATGTTTGGTAAATCCAAATATTTTTCGTATATTTACATAGTAAATGAGAGATATGATAAATAAGAAAAAGATAGTTTACATTGATATGGATGGTGTGATTGTTAACTTCGGTAAAGCAATTCAAGATTGGTATGATAAACATCCACATTTAGTAGAGAGATACAAAGAGTTTCCTGACCACATACAAGGTTTATTTAGAAACCCACTACCGGTTGAGGGAGCTATCGAGGCAATTAACAAATTACACGAAAGTGGTAAGTATGATTTATTCATCGCAACTTCAGCCCCATGGGGTAATGCTGGTTCTGCTGGTGATAAGAGAATGTGGATAGAAGATTACTTCGGTAATTTGTTTCACAAAAAGATGTTTGTTACTCACAGAAAAGATTTATTGTTAGGTGATTACCTTATTGATGATAGAACTAAGAATGGAGCTGGTGAGTTTAGTGGAGAATTATTACAATTCGGTGTGAATTGGGAAACAGGCAAAGAAGGTCAGTTCCCTAACTGGAAAAGTATTTTAGATTACCTTTTATGAAAAACGAAAGATTAGGATTTTTTGATTATGTAATGGCATTTGTTGTGATACTTTTAATGTTCATGGCAGCATCATGTACACCTGAAGATGATATATTTGTAATACAAGAACCTACATTAGAACTTGATGCAAGATTACCATTAGATACTAATGGGTATTATCACTTAAAACTAAATCCAAATACCAATCAGACTACCCATCGTATCACAGGTAAGGTTTTAAACACCATAGAACCAACTAAAGTATCTTGGTGGAGTAATCTTAATTGGGAATATAATGGTGAGGTTGTACCTACTATAAATGGTTCATCATATGTTGGTGATGGTGGTGAGATTAATACAATGATTGCACCAATCTTTGGTATGAGAACTGATACATTAGAGGTTAGAAGTACTATTAATGAATGGAATATCATACAAACAATTAAAATAGTTTTAGATTAATGAAAGCAGAACCATGGCCGCTCACACCAATTACCGAAGAAACATTCGAAAGACAGAATTGGGAAATGGTTATAGAGAAAGAAGAATCTGGTGATTATAACGAATCTGAAGAATACTACTATTGGTCTTTACCATTACCTAAAGATAATCCTGAT
>Ga0181404_1000616_pt1 | contig 10693 bp, 15 predicted proteins | sample 27SPOviralmetaG_FD_130133 | JGI IMG/M metagenome (GOLD analysis project Ga0181404, IMG submission 130133) | Marine viral communities from the oligotrophic San Pedro Time Series (SPOT) site, San Pedro Channel, CA, USA - 27 SPOT_SRF_2011-10-25 | ecosystem: Environmental > Aquatic > Marine > Strait... | reverse complement strand
GAAGAAACAGAAGGGTTGAAACAATCTTTTGACAGGTTGTTTGGTACAGAAAAACTATTCTTATATGATCACTTCGGATCTATGGACCCTGACAGGTTAATAGAACAGATCACTTACCTTGCAACAGCAGAAGGTGTAGACGTAGTGATATTGGATCATCTAACAATAGTAGTCTCAGGTATAGATAATGTGGATGAGAGACGTGCCATTGATATTGCCTGTACAAAATTACGACAGGTCGTTGAATCTACTGGCATAGGTTTAATTCTTGTCAGCCATTTAAGAAGACCACCTGGTCTTTCGCACGAACAAGGACAGACTGTAAGTACCTCTGATTTAAGAGGAAGTTCTGGAATACTTCAGCTATCTGATTTATGTATTAGTGCTGAAAGAAACCAGCAGTCGGAAAGCTATGCAGAGAGAGCAGAACTACAGCTACGAGTACTGAAGAACAGGCATACAGGGATGACAGGACCGATAGATAAATTATTGTATGACCAAAGCACAGGAAGACTTGTAGTTCCTATGTCCACTTACTTCGGAAACTAATGACTTTACTAATTGACGCTGATTGGCTTTTGTATTCTTCATGTTGTGCCTGTGAACAGGACATAAAATGGGATGACAATCTACATACTCTTCATGCTGATGAAAGAGATGTACATGAAATGATTGATGGCAGAGTCTCTTACTATCAGACTATTGCTGAAGGGGATAAGGATATTGTTATGTGCTTTACTGAGTACCCGACATTTAGACATACGATATATCCAGAGTACAAAGCTAATAGAAAGAACAAAAGAAAACCTTTAGCCTTTAAAAAAATAGTAGAACAGGTAAGAGAAAAGTATGAATCAAAAAGCTTTGATGGGCTTGAGGGCGATGATGTTATGGCTCTTCTAGCCACTAGCAAACAATACGACAACCCAATAATAGTTTCAGTCGATAAGGACATGAGGTCTGTACCTTGCACACTGCTTGCAGGTGATGACCTCGAACTTATAACCAAACGTAAGGCTGATAGACATTGGATGAAGCAAGCCCTTACAGGAGACAGTACAGATAACTATTTTGGTATAGATAAAGTAGGACCAGTAACAGCAGAGAAGATACTGGGAGAATCTAAAACACTAGAACAGATGTGGGAGAAGGTAGTAGATGCGTATGAGAAAAAGAAATATGACTTTGCTGATGCTGTTCTTAACGCACAGTTGGCAAGAATACTGAGAGATGGAGACTTTGATTACAAGACAGGAGAAGTATCTCTTTGGACTCCATAAAGAAAACACTGGCAACCTACGGGTATTTAGTTACCAGTGTTTCTGCTTTGCAAAAAAAAACCAATAACTAATGGCGGTCAGCTATTGAAATTTCCGTGTTTAGTAAGGCTAGATCGGAAGGGTTCCTTCGCACTTGCCTAAGGTGCTTAGTCCGCATCAGAGAGAGGTTGGCTGACCTAGTATTTAGCTAGGCATAACAACTCCGATCAAAATAAGCAACAGATCAATCCAACAGAGCGGAGACTGATTTAACAGAATACGATAAAGGGCCTACTGCTTATAACCACCTTATCACATAAATTTAAAGCTGCTATACTTTATTATCAAAAGTGAACTACAATATATATAAATCTTACAAATCATGTCATCTGAAAAGCTACCAATTATTACAGATGAATTGATTTTTGCTTTAGATCAAAAATTTCCTAATCGTCATCCTGATTTGTCATTAACTGATAGAGAGGTATGGTATAGAGCAGGGCAACGATCTCTTGTTGATTATCTTATTGAACAGCAAGCTAGGCAAAAAGACACTATGCTCACTGAATCAGTCTTGGAGAACTAATCATGTGCGGAGGTAGACCTAAACCACCACCTTTACCAGAACCTCGACCAACACCACCGAAGCCTGAGAAGACTGCGGAAAGAGTTGTTGTCAGTAGTAATAGAAAGTCTGTAAAGGATGGGCAGAAGAAACCTACAGGACAAAGAAAAACAATAGGAAAAAGATTGGGAACACAATCTTTAAGAATACCTTTAACACAAACTAACCTCAAGTACTAATCATGTGTTTCGGAAGAAGATCATCACCAACCCCTGCTCCTAAACCAAACCCAATAATGGGAAGGGTAGAAAAACCTGCACCTGCACCAACTCCAGTAGCAAAGCCAAAGCCTACACCAGTAGCTAAACCGACTCCTACACCAGTAGCAAAGCCAACTCCAAAGCCTGTGCCTAAACCGACACCTGCTCCTGTTGTAAAGACTAAGCCAGTACCTGCTCCTGTACCCAAACCAACTCCTAAACCTGCTCCAGCACCAACTCCAAAAGCTACACCTGCACCTGTAGTAACACCTAAAGCAGAGCAGCCAAAACCAACACCTAAGAGAAAACCTAGACGTTATGTAAAGAAAGGTGGAATGATTGGTGGTAGACGTACTACAAATTCCTTACAAATTCCTACTGGTAGTACTGGTAACTTACGTTATTAATTATGTGTTTTTTTGGAAGTTCACAACCTGCTGCACCACCAAGACCTGAGTTTGATGATGCACCTCCTGTAGTAACTGGTTCTCAAACTGGTGTAGATAATCCTATTGACACTGCTAAAGCTACAGAGACATTAAGAATAGAAAGACAAGAGACAGAAGGGTTTCAAAATCCTGGTGACTCTTTAAAAATTACAGGTATTACTGGTAAGAGTGGTATGAGCAATGCAGATAAAGCAAAAAGAAAAATAAATCAAGATAGAGCAAAACATAATTTTAATAAACGAAAATTCAAATCTAGTCCTACAGGTCGGAAGACAGGAACCGCTTAAACTATGGATTATTCAACACCTGGTAAGACTGCTGCAAGCAGATACGCACAACTAGAAAGTAACAGGTCTAGTTATTATGATGATGCAAAAGATTGCAGTAAACTTACTATCCCTACATTGATACCAGAAACTGCAACTGGTACTAGAGCCAATACAAAAACTCCCTTCCAAGCTGTAGGTGCTAGAGGTGTTAATAGTCTTGCAAGTAAACTTCTCTTTGCTTTACTTCCTCCATCAACTGCCTTCTTCAAACTAAGTATTGATAGTCTTGAACTATTAAAGCAAGGACAGGAAGGTCTAGAGACTGAGATAGATAAAGGACTTAGATCAATAGAAACAGCTTTGATGAATGAGATAGAAATATCTAATGACAGAGTTGCAATGTTTGAAGCTCTTAAACATCTAATAGTTGGTGGTAATGCTTTGCTTTACCTAACAGATGAAGGATTAAAAGTATATCCACTATCAAAGTTTGTTTGTAAGAGAGATGCAGTTGGTAACGTCTTAGAAATAATTACAAAAGAATCAGTACATCCACAAGCTTTATCTGATGAATTTATACAGCAGATAATGAAGAAAGAAAACTATGATGCTGAGTCAATGGATAGTGATCTTGATATATACACTTACGTTAAAAGAGTAGGAGATAATCATTTTTGGTATCAAGAATGTAAGGGAGAAAAGATACCTGGTACTGATGGTAAGTCTAAATTAGATGTATCTCCCTGGATCGTATTACGTTTTATTCGTTGTGATGGAGAAGATTTTGGACGTGGTTATGTTAGTGAGTACAAAGGAGACTTGATTAGTTTAGAAGCTTTGATGCAAGCAATAATCGAAGGTGCTGCTGCATCAGCTAAGACTTTATTCCTTGTAAATCCTAATGGTGTAACCAGAGCAGCGACTCTAGCCAAAGCTCCTAACGGTGCTATACGAGAAGGATCTGCTGCTGATATATCTGTGATGCAAGTAAACAAAGGTGGAGACTTCCAAGTATCTTTCTCTGCAATACAAAGAATAGAATCAAGACTAGAGTATGCCTTCCTTATGGCTAGGTCTGTACAGAGAGATGCTGAAAGAGTAACAGCAGCAGAAGTTACCATGATGGCTAATGAACTAGAGAATAGTCTTGGTGGTATTTACAGCATCCTGACTCAGGAATTTCAACTTAGCTATTTGAAACGTAGGATGCATGTGCTAGTACGTTCTGGTAAAGCTCCTAAGTTACCTGAGAAGTTAGTTAAACCTAAGATCGTTACAGGTGTACAAGGTCTTGGTAGAGGTAATGATCGTAATAAGCTTGTTGAATTTATTGGAACGGTATCACAAGCCTTAGGTCCAGACATCATGCGTCAGTACATGAATGTAGATGAAGCGATAAAACGACTAGCAAACTCTATTGGTATTGATACTGCTAACCTAGTGAAGACACCAGAAGAGATACAGGCTGAGATGGAACAAATGCAACAACAGCAGTTGATTCAACATCTTGGACCTGCTGCTCTTGGATCTCCACTACTTGATCCACAGAAAAATGCTAATGCACAACAACTAACAGAGGAAGCTGATGCCCAACAAGAAGCCTGATCCTAAACCAGAAACTGACACGTCAAAAGCTGTTGTCAGTAGACTAGGAGTTAATGACGACCCTGTTCCTACAGAACCAAAGATAGTCAAAACCAAAAATGGTAATACAATTACATATAACTAGGTAACTTATTATGGCCCAATCACAAGTTGCAGTTAACGAAACTGCTCCAATGTCCCAAGAAGACTTACAAACTCTTGCTAAAAATGAGACTGATGAAAATGGTCTTATACTTGGTAAGTTTAAATCTGTTGAAGACTTAGCTGCTAGTTATAGAGAACTAGAAGGTAAGCTTGGTAGTCAAACACAAGAAGAAACAGCAACAGAAGAAGTTGCGGAAGAAACAGAAGCAACAGACTTTAATGCTAATGAATACTATGGTGAAGGTCTAGCTGAAGTATTAACTGAAGCAGAAATAGATCCACAAGATATATCAGATCGCTTCCAAGAATCTGGTGAAATATCAGAAGATGATTACACCAAGTTAGAAGGTGCAGGTTTCTCCAGACAAGTTATAGATACATACCTCGATGGATTAAGAGGTGGTAATGTTGATGCTAGTGAAATAGCAACGACACAAATACAAGGTATAAAAGATTCTGTTGGTGGTGATGATAGCTATGGCAAGATGACTGCCTGGGCTATTGATAATTTACCAGCACCTGATGTTGAAGCATTTAATAATTTAACAGAGACAGGTGACGCAGCAGCGATTAAACTAGCAGTACAAGGACTTTATTCTCAATACAGTAACGCTATGGGAGTTGAACCAAACTTAGTTACAGGCAAGTCTGCATCTAGTGGACCTACACCTTACAGATCTACCACAGAAGTAGTAGCTGCCATGAGAGATCCTAGATATGGTAAGGATGTAACTTACACTGAAGACGTACAAAGACGTTTAGGTGGTAGTGATGTATTTACTACTAGGTAATTAGCTATGCCTTATTCTAAAAAACAGATGAAGATCGCTAAGGTTGCAAAACCTAGAGATAAAATTACAAGAGAAGATCTTATGATCTTAAGAAAGAAACCAAAGAAAAATGTCAAGAGATAGTCTCAAGATAAAGAAGGTACATAAGAACCCTACTGGTGGTTTATCACAGAAGGGAAGAGAGTATATAAATAGAAAAACTGGTAGTAAATTAAAACGACCTGTTACTAAAACATCAGGTCTTTCTAAAACAGAAAAAAGTAGAAAGAAATCTTTTTGTGCAAGGATGGGAGGAGTAAAAGGACCAATGGAAGATAGTAAAGGAAGACCTACTCGTAAAGCACTTGCATTAAGAAAGTGGAATTGTAACTAAAATTTTGTTATCATTTTGATAACTTCTATAAACATTTCTCAATATCAAAGTGCCTGATGCGTCAGACAACGCTGAGAGAACGGAAGGGCTAAAGGAAGTTCCAAAGTAAAATTATTAATCTAAGAGGAAACTCATGGCTAACGCTACAGTCTCACGCTTAGGTTTGGTTAATAACTCTGGTACTGGTTATGATGCCTTATTTCTTAAGGTTTTCTCAGGAGAGGTTCTGACTGCTTTCTCTGAAAATAACATTTTCAACGACAGCCTTCACAACGTCCGTACAATCAGTTCTGGTAAATCAGCACAGTTCCCTGTTACAGGTGCAGCTACAGCGGCTTATCACACACCAGGCAACCCATTAGTTGGTGCTAACCAAATCTTGGCAAATGAAAAAATCATCTCTATTGATGATCTATTAATTGCACAATCTTTTGTCGCAAACATTGATGAGCTTAAGAATCACTATGATGTGAGAGCTATTTACGCAAAGGAATTAGGTAAGGCACTTGCCAAAACTTATGACCAAAACGTAGCTAAGGTAATCGCTAATGCTTCAAGAGCTTCAACTACTCTTACAGGTGGCAGTGGTGGTTTAGTAACTACTCTTGCTTCTGGTAATACTGCTTCAGCAAACGTAACAGGTGATGAGTTAGCAGCAGCTATCTATGACATCGCTCAAGCGTTTGATGAAAGAGACATCCCTACAACAGATCGTTTCTGTGTATTACCGCCTGCTGAGTATTACAAGTTAGCTGAGTCTGCTACAAGAACAGTTGATGTTGACTTTAACCCAGGTGGCAACGGATCTTTTGCTTCAGGTAAAGTACAAATGGTTGCAGGTATTCCTGTAATGATGAGTAACAACGTACCTCAATCAAACGTAGGATCTAACCCAAGTGGTGCTAATAACACTTACTCAGGTGATGATAGTAAAACTATCGGTCTTGTATTCCATAAGTCAGCAGTTGGTACTGTGAAGCTAATGGACATGACAACTGAGATCTCTGGTTCTGATTACGGAATCATGTATCAAGGTACTTTGATGGTTGCTAAGTATGCTCTTGGTCACGGAATCCTCCGTCCAGAATGTGCAGCTACAATCAAGCTATCTGCTTCTTAACTACATACAGAAGGGTACTCAGCAATGGGTACTCCTTCTTTTTTTCTTTAAGGTAAATTATGCCAAGTCATTACGGTAGAGATTCTTTAAAAATCAAAAAGTCTTCTAAAAAGAAGAAAGGTTTATATGCCAACATCCATGCCAAGCGTAAAAGAATCGCTGCTGGATCTGGTGAAAAGATGAGGAAACCTGGTACAAAAGGTTCTCCAACAGCAGCAAACTTTAAACGTGCAGCCAAGACTGCTAAGAAATAATGACAACAGCAGCCACTACAGAATTAGAAAGCATCAACATAATGTTGGCTGCTATAGGAGAAGCACCTGTTAACAGTCTTACAGGTACAGTTCCAGTTGATGTACGACTAGCACAGTCAACTCTTACTGAAGTAAACAAAGAAATCCAAAGTGAAGGGTGGTCTTTTAATACTGAAATAGATGTAACTCTTGTAAGAGATGGCTCTAATCAAATTTCTTTATCAACAGATATATTACGAATAGATCCTAATATTCATCAGCACCCTACGATTGATGCAATACAAAGAGGTCTAAAACTATATGACAGGTTAAATAATAAGTATGAGTTTACAGAAGATTTAATATGTACTGTTGTTTATTTTAGAACTTTTGCAGAGATACCAGAACCTGCCAGAAGGTATATGACTATCAAAGCTGCTCGTATCTTTGTTGATAGATTAGTTAGTGATGATGGCTTAAGAACTTATACACAAGAGGATGAAATCAGAGCAAGAGCTATACTGATGGAAACAGACTTAGCAAATGGAGATCATAATTTACTAAGAGGAGATCCATCCTTATCAAGTGTCTTTGATACTTACAATCCAGCAAACGCATTAATTAGATAATTATGGCAGTAGTATCAAGAGCAATTCCTACATTACTAAGAGGAATATCACAAGCTGCTGATTCAACAAAACAAGCTGATCATGCAGATATACAAGATAATGCTAACAGCAGTCCTGTACAGGGTCTTGTGAAGCGTTCTGGTACACAGTTCATAACTAATCTAAGTTCTTCTACTGTAGGTAATGTTCATATACAAACTATCAACAGAGATGTTAGTGAAAGGTATGTAGCGATATTTAGTAATGGTGATGTCAAAGTATATGAATTAGATGGTACAGAAAAGACAGTAAACAAACCTGACGGAGCAAGTTATTTAAGTACTAGCGATCCTAGAAGTAATATTAAAACTGTAACGATTGCAGACTATACATTTGTTGTTAATACAACGAAGACAGTGGCAATGGACACAAGTGTATCTGCTGGCAACGTTACACAGGCTATTGTCTTTGTTAATCAAGTCTCAGATAAGACTACATATTCAATTACTGTAGATGGTGTAACTGTTACTGATGACACTACAGGTAACTCTACACTTAGTACTACACAGGTTGCTACTGATCTTCAATCAGGTCTTAACTCTGGACTGACAGGTTTTACTATTGCCAGGAACGGTCCTGTTATACATATAAAAAAGAATGATGGCAGTAACTTTTCTATTGATGGTAGTGACACTCAAGGTAATACACAACTTACAGTCGTAAAAAATTCAGTACAAAGGTTTACTGACCTACCTACAGTTTCTCCTAATGGATATATCGTTGAGGTAAAAGGAGATGAAGCTACTAACTTTGATAACTATTACGTTAAGTTTGTAACCAATAATGGCAATGCTTTTGAAGAAGGGCAGTGGGAAGAATCTATAGAAAAAGGCATTAAGTTTAAATTTAACTACGATACAATGCCACATATTTTAGTTAGACAGGCTGATGGTAATTTTAGATTTGCAAGAGTAGATGGTGATACTTATACCTTGTCAGGAGTAACTTATACCTTACCTAAGTGGGGAGAAAGAACAGTAGGTGATGAGATCTCTGCACCTGATCCTTCTTTTGTAGACAATAAAATTAATAACGTCTTCTTCTTTAGAAACAGGTTAGGCTTTCTATCTGATGATAACGTAGTGCTATCAAGGGTTTCAGAGTTCTTTACCTTCTTTCCAGAAACAGTCTTATCTGTTATAGATTCAGATCCTATTGACGTTGCAGCTTCTCATACCAAAGTTGCTATTCTTAAACACGCAGTAACTATGGGAGAACAACTGATCTTGTTCTCAGATCAAACGCAATTTGTTCTTACATCATCATCTGATTCTTTGACACCACAAACCGCTAACGTGGTTGTAGCAACAGAATTTGAATCTAGTGATTCTGCACAACCTGTAGGTTCTGGTTCTTCTATTTACTATCTAACAGATAAAGGATCTTTTGCAGGTGTAAGAGAATATATAACTCAGGAAGATGTAGCTATCAAAGATGCAAGCAACATCACTATTCATGTACCAAGACTGATACCAAGTAATATTTTTAAATTAGCTGTATCTACTAATGAAGATGTTCTGGTACTGGTAGGTACTGATAATCCTAATAAGTTGTATGTAAATAGATGGCTGTATGGTGATAACTTCCAAAAGGTATTGAATAGTTGGTCTACTTTTACTCTTAACTCTTCCAAGTCTATAAAGAATATAGATTTTATTGGTACTGATTTATTTATGGTTATAGAAGAAGCTAACGGTACTAGCTTAGAAAAGATGCCATTTGAAGCAGAGTATAGAGAAGCTAATGCAGATTTTGAATATCATCTAGATCATAAAGTTACAGAAGCAACAAGTGGTGTATCTGTTGCTTATAACGCTACTACTGATGTTTCTACATTTACTGTTCCTTATAGATTAAATGCAACGATGTCTGTTGTAGGTAGGTATCTAGGTAGTGGAGAGACAAGTACTTATGTAAGTACACAAGGCAATACGATAGCTCTCAAACCAGGTCAGGCTTTACAGACTACTAATACAGCTAACGGATCTACAGCAACCATTACAGCTAATGGAGACTATAGACTTAGTAAATTTATTATTGGTGAACCTTACCTAATGCACTATAGATTTAGTCAACAGCGACTTACTGAAGGTGGTAGTGGTAGTAATGCAGGTGAGATAGTAAGTGGTCGATTACAACTGCATCATTTCTATATTAAGTTTGAAGATACAGGATTCTTCCAAGTAGAAGTAACACCTGAGAATAGAGATACATCAACTCATAAATTTACTGGTCGTTTATTAGGTGCAGCTTCTAGTTCTATTGGTCAGATTAATTTAGAGACAGGTACATTTAGAGTGCCAATTATGAGTAGAGCCGATAGAGTGAATATAGATGTTAAAAATAACACTTTCTTACCAACACAATTATCAAGTGCTGAGTACGAAGCTATGTTCCATATGAGGAGTAGAAGAATTTAATGGGGTATTTAAGACCTTCAAACTTAAAAGATCTTGATTATGTATGTAAAAACATGAGAAAGATGGATCGTCTAGAAGCTTGGTATCAGACAGGGCATCAAGGAGAAGAAGCACTACGACTATCATATTTATGGGCTGACAGGACACAGACAATAGCAGGTGATGATGATCAACCTATGGGTATTTGTGGTGTTATTGCTGATGGTTGTATATGGATGATATGTACTGATGAATTATTTAGTAATAAAAAATATAAAATACAACTAATAAGAAAAGGTCGAGAATGGGTAGATGGCTTGTTGAAATCTTACAAAGTCTTATATAATTTTGTATATGCAGAGAATGATTCTGCTATCAAATGGTTAAAAGCTTTGGGTTTTACTTTTATTAATTATCACGAGAAGTACGGAAAACAAAGTAAACCATTCTACGAATTTCTGAGGATAGCTTAAATGTGTGTTCCTGTACTAGGACTAGGTGCAAAGGCAGGGGGGTTGTTCCTTGGGTCTTTGGGTCTTAACTTGGCTACTGGTTTAG
>Ga0181404_1000615_pt1 | contig 10694 bp, 11 predicted proteins | sample 27SPOviralmetaG_FD_130133 | JGI IMG/M metagenome (GOLD analysis project Ga0181404, IMG submission 130133) | Marine viral communities from the oligotrophic San Pedro Time Series (SPOT) site, San Pedro Channel, CA, USA - 27 SPOT_SRF_2011-10-25 | ecosystem: Environmental > Aquatic > Marine > Strait... | reverse complement strand
TTTTTGTAGATAGTTAAGGCCATATGCTAATAGTCCTATAAAAGAGCCTATTACAACCACACCTAAAATTGCCCTAAAAAATGTTTTCATATTAGTATTTAGTGCATAAAAAAAGGCGAGGTTTTGAGGCCTCGCCTTTTTAATTTTACAATGTAAAATGATTACATTATGTTCGCAACTTGGACTCTTCTGTAATATCTGTTGGCATTTTTATTACCAGCACCGTTAATTACAGCAGTATCAGATACACCTGACTCAGCAAATGGGTTTGCTTGTAAGCCGTATCTTGTTTTAAATCCAATTTTTGGTTGGAAAGTATCTTGACCAACCGCTCTAACCATTTGTAGAGGCACATATGGGCAGTAAAAAATACCAGCGTCATATGGTGATGTACCTTTGTATCCCACTACGAAGTAGTGTTTAGCTGTATTGTTAGCAGCATATGGATCAATGTACACTTTGTATCTACCGTTAAGAACACCAGCAAAAGTATTACCTGTGTCATCAACGTTTAGGTTGTTATTAAGAGCAGGAGTGTAGTCTAGGACACCAGCCATTTGTAAAGCAGATGCAACATCAGCTGAACAGATGATAAGGTTTCCTTTACCTCTTCTTGTTCTTTGAGCGATCACGTTAGCTTCTCTCTCAACTTGGAACATTAGGCCTTTGAATCTCTCAACAGACCATCTACCATTTGAGTCAGTATCTAAATCGAAGACACCAGCAGATGTTGTGTTGATAGCACTAACAGCACCAATGTGAGTTGATGAGTTGTCAGATGCACCGATTTCAGCGTTGATGTAAACTGTTCTTACAACTTCTCTGTTGATTTCCGCAAGGATCTCAGCAGATAGGATGTTAGCCAATTCAGTCTCAGCGTCTAAACCGTGGATTGCTTTAAGGTCTTGTGCTAATTCCATAGTGTATTCAGCTTTAAGAGCTCTTGACTTAGCAGTCACAGTAGATTTCTCTATTGAGAATGCCATTTGTGCAAAAGCATTGTTAGCAGAATCACCTAGGGCTTCAGCAGTACCTGTAGCCATTCCACTGCCTCTTGTGTAAGCAGTTGAAGGATCGTCATTTAATAAACCTGGATTTGTACCAGTTTGAGCAGCACCTGAGTTAGCAGTAGAATCTCCAGCAGCATTTCTGCTTGAAAAATCTGTATCTGCTTCGTCAAATAAAGCTTCACCGCCTGTTTGGCTAGTGAATCTACTTCTCATTGCGAAGATTAGACCAGTTGGACCAGTCATTGGTTGTACACCAGCAATATCGTAAGCGATAAGGTTTGGCATAGCTCTTCTTACTAATGAAATTAGGATTGGATCCCAATTGTCAACAGATGAACCTGTTGCATTAGCAGGAGCAGCTTCGTTTAAAAAAGCTCTATCTTCTTTTGATGCTCTTTCTTGGTTTTCCAAGATAGTCGCAGTAACGGCACGCTTGTATGAATCCGTGATCTTTGGTAGATCAGCGTGTTCTAATACAGGCTGCCATTTTTTTTCGTAAGTTTCAGATAAATACATATCTATTTTCTCCCGTATTATTATTTCGACAACTTAATGTCTTTGGTTTTACTAATAGCAGCAGCGTAAGCAGCCATTGCATTTGATAAATCTTCGTTAGAAGATTCACCTGCCGCTACATTATCTATCTCATCATCTTTTTTAACTTCTTTTTTACCAAAGTAAGACTCTTTAATCGTACTTACTTTTGTTCTAAAGTCGTCTTCATTCGAATACTCAACTTCTTCAGCAAGTTTGTTAAACTTCTCCTTAGCAGTGTCAGCTAAATCTTCAGACGTTTCATCTATGATGTCTTGTCTTTTTAAGTCGCCGTTTGCTTTGTTTAATTCAACATTCTTGTCGATTGATTCGTTAAGTTTCTTTTCAAGTTCTTCAATTTTACTAGCTTGATCTTCAAGTACATTGTACTTGTCATCTGGAACATCAATGTAGTGGTCTTCAAATAATTTTTTAAGTCCACCTATGAAGTCTTCAGCGATCTCGCCTTTGATACCTCTCTCAATAGCGATTTGGTTTTCTTTCATCCATTCTTCAACTACGTAGTTTAAGTATGAATCAACTTTTTCAACCATTTCAGCTTTGTGAGATTCAGTATTTTCTTTAAGTTTTTCTTCGTACTCGCCTTCTAATCTTTTTGATTCCGCTTTTACTTTTGATTTAATAGCAGTTTCGAAGATTGTAGCAGCTTTCTGTTTAAACTCTTCCGATAAGTCAGAGTCACCTATAAGAGCGTCAACATCAGATTTGATGTCTAAAGAATCTTCAGTTTCAGCTTCTACTTCTTCTTTGTAGCCAGCTTTCATTTCTTTTTCTTTTTTCTTCATATCGTCAGCATTCATCATTTCTTTTTTAGTGTCTTCTTTCTCATCAGCCGTTTCTTTTGAACCCTCTTTTAACTTTGGCATTGCGTCAGCAGAACCTTGGTTTTTTTGTTGAGCGTCACCAGAAACTTGTTTCATTTTTTTTGAAGCGTCAGGATTACTGTCAGTTGGTTTTACAACCGCAGGACCTAAGTCCTCAGCCTCACCTACTTTTTTCATAGGTTCAGCCGCTACAGCATTCTTTGTAGGAGCAGACGCTTGTGGATTAGCAGCATTTGCTTCTGCCACAGCTTCTTGTTCCATCGCCTCAATTTTTTTCTCTGTTTCGGCCATTTGAAAGTCTCCTCTTTAAAAATAAACGTTTATTTTTGTTTTTATTTATAGATATTTATAAGATTATAGCTTTTTAAGAAATGACTCAAAGACTTTTACTTTCTTCTCATCTAACTCAAATTTTTTCGCCTTATAAATTTCCATTCTCCAGGCTTCAATATCTTTCTCTACTAAAGCACCGTTATCCCAAACCCACTCTTTTCCTTCCATAATTCCTTCTACGAAAGCGTCTGGAGCGCTAGGGTCTGCTACAATATCAGCAGCTGTAGCTAAGTAAAAGTCATCTTTTACATAGTTTCGGCCACCTCTATTGATTAATGAACCCATACCACGACTTGACACTCCTAATTGAGCGCCTTCGTCAATAAGACCTTTTACGATCTTACCGTATGGTGTATTCATTATTTTTGCTTCACCAATAAAATTATCACCGTCTGGATAAAGTTTCGTAATCATATGGGAAACTCTCTCTAGGTTAACAGTTGGTCCGTCAGGATGTCCTAACTCACCAAATGCTCTTTTTTTATTGACAAATTCTTTATTATATCTAGTCACTTCCTTTACCAAAATCTCTTTTGGATAAATTCTTCCATTTCTATTTTTGATGTTAGATTGTAAAAAGACACCTTTGATTTTGTAGTCTTTTTTTCCGTTGGTTTCTTCAACCAAGTATTCTGCTTGTGAAATTTCTTCCGATATTAACTTCATTGTTTCTCTCTCTTTATATTTATAAGAGTTTTTATCTAAACTCTACTATTATCGTGTAATTATCACCATTAGCAAAGTTTTTAGTTGACAATAATACATCACCTGTTGGTGTAGTAGAATTGTTAGGTATCTCATCTCCTGATGGTCTAAAATCAAAATGACTTTGACCACTTAAAAACATTGCTGTAGCATTTGTATTACCATCCCATATTAGCTCAACGGCCGATTTTGGATTAGCTGTATTTACTGAATACCATATCTTACTAATCTTTCTATTACCGTCTTCGGTCATAAAAGTTAATTCAGAGGCATCAATTTTTTTTACTAAAGTTTCGCCTGTGCCGTCAGAAAAGTTTGTAAGTTTTGCTACAAATTTTACACCTGAAGTATCTGCTATTGTTTGTGTTGTTACCGTATCAGCCATTATTTTGTATATCCCGATTCTTTATGTGTTTCTAATACAATGTTATACTTTGTGACACTTGAGTCACTTGTTAAAAGTATATTACCAATTGTATCAGTAATTTTACCTTCATCTGGTTTCAGACCATAGTTGCCTCTGCCAGATATAATTAATTGTTTTGTTGTATCAATACTTGCTCTTTTTTCAAAGAACAAAGTAACATTACCTGTACCTAAAATTTCGTATTGTAAATTAGCAATAGAAACTTTTGGTTCACTTGAAGCGTTATTAGACGCTTCTACATCTACAATCTTTTGATCTTCTTCAGCGCCAACGCCATTAGCGTTAACCATAATTTTAAAGTTATCATCAACTAACTTTGTAGATGTTATTGTCATTATCTTGGTGAAGATACTGCTGAACCTACAGCGTTACCTGAAGTTTCAATAGTATGAGATTCTTCTTTTTCAATTATTATACTATCGCCAGCTGTTACCAAAATTACCGTACCAATAACGGTAGAAGATTGTTTAACAGTAACCGTGTTAGCAGCCGCTTGAGCTTGTACTCTTACAAAGTGAGCTCTGCCAAAATTACTTGCTGTGATAGAACTACCAGCAGTTGTTGAGCTGCCTTTGAGTTTCATTGAGCCTTGGTATGCCATTTTTATTTTTCTCCTAATTGTTCAATTACTTCTTTATCAAAGTAATCGTTTAATTCTATTACATTAATATTATAATGTTGGCTAACTTTATCGCAAGCGCCTTCAAATCTTTTTATAATATCGCCAGTAGATTTCTCTACTAATTTAAAGACATCACCTATAGCGTCTTTCATTTTAGGGCTTAGATTATTATAAGCCTTTGAATCAATCTCTAAATTTTCTTTAACTATCCTGCTTATCAGCATTGTCAGCCTCAGGTGTTATATTTATTTCTGCTTCACCATCTTTTTTATTTGTATCAGTTGGTGTTGCTGAAACTGAACCATCAGCATTAAATACTCCTGGGTCAGCAATCTCTGGTTTTGGATCACTAAAGTTTTCAGCCTCAGGTGCTTTAAACATATTGCCTGCTAAATCTTTTCTAGCATTATCTAATTGATCAGCAACCTTGTCTCTTAAAGCAGCTTTAAAAGCTTCTCCAGCGTCATCATTATTACCTTGTGATAGTTGATCTATAAAGTTTTTAGTATTTTCATTTGCCATTTTTTATTCTCCTATTCCATATCCGAAGTTTGAGAAGTTGGACTATCTATCAGACCGTCTTCAATTTCTTTCTTAATCTGATTATCCATATCTTCTATTTCTCTGTCATTTTGTTTTAATACATTTTTTCTAATGTGTTTTATTGAGTAAAATTTACCTATGTATTCTCTCATCTCATTAGCTAATTGTAGTCTTTCTCTAGCCATCTCTGTATTTTTTAATTCAGCAAAATGGCCGTCTTGTATGAAGTCATAATTTAGTGAATCATTTACACTAACCCAATCATCTTCATTTATAATACCTTTAAGAATTAGTTGTGTTCTTAATAGGTCATTAAATAATTCAGTAAACTTCTTTCTTAACCTTTGAACAAATTTAGTAAATTTTAATTCGTCTCTAGTTATCTCTGAAGCTCTACCTAAATTAAATCCTGTTGATCCTTCTAATCTACTTACAGGTACATTTAGTGATCTGTATAGTTTACTTCTAAAGTATTCTATATCAGCAATCTCACCTAAGTTTTGGCCGCCTGGTAAAGTTGTAATATCTGTTCCTCTACCACCTTCTCTACTTGGTAACCAGAAATCTTCCAACATAGACATATAGTTTCTGTCGTCTCTAATCTCTCCAGTTGAAGCGTCATAGACAAGTTTATTTCTATATCTTGCCATAACATCTCGTAGATATTGTTCAGCTTTTTGTTTAGGTAAATTACCTACGTCAATCTTAAATATTCTTCTTTCAGGCGCTCTAGCAATTCTGTAAATTACTGTAGCGTCTTCAATCATTCTTAACTGATTTACAGGTTTAATTGCCTTATGTAAATAAGACATAACAATATTTTTGTTTTGATCTATAAGACCTGACGGACAAAATGCGATTGTGTCAGGTGCTATCTTTATACCTGTACCAGTTGTTGTACCTGATACACCTTTTTCATTGTAAAGATAGTATTCAACATACTCATCTACAACTGAAAGCATATTAGGACCAGCACCCTCTGGTCTTTTCTTTCTGATCTCTCTAATTTTTTTAACTTTACGAGGATCAATATACTTTAACTCTGTAATACCTTTTACAGGAGCATTTCTATCAATAATTTTATGATAGTAAATTCGGCCATCAACATACCATCTTCTAAAGATGTCGTGGCCTTTTGTATTAAAATTCATTAACTTTAATACATTTTGAAATTCGTCTTCTATTTTTCTTCTTACATCTTTACCATAAGGTAAATTATCTACATTTACTCTTACAGCGTCTTTCATTTCGTTAGCTACAACAGCCTCGTTGACAATATCCTCTATTGCCATATCACATTCGGGGTGTAAAGCTATTTCTCTATATCTACGTATTAGATCCGCCTCACTCTTTGCCGTACCTTCCATATCGAGGTACTGACCAAAGTAACCACCAGCAGCAATAGTTTGTGTACCATCATCTGCCTGAGTTGTAGTAAAGCTCTGTTTCGGATCGGCTTGTTTTTTCGCCCTTGTAATACTAAATCCAAATAATTCAGCCATTTTATATTTCCTTTAAATTAATTACTACTACTTATAATAGTTTTAGGAAGATGGCCTGGAGACCAGGCCACCCTCATTAATATTAAGTAGTCGTATTGCTTTCAAAGAATTGGTAGTTGAACGTAACGTCAAATTGTTCTATTGCCGTTTGTTCATCATACGTCAATTCAATTGGTGCCACAACCGTAGGGAAAACTCCCCTTAGCGTGTACGATTTAACCGTATTACCATTTCTGTCTAAATGATCTACAAACGCATCCACTTGATAATCAACTGGATTAGTTAAGCCTTCGTTATCAGACATATTGTTGATACCGTTTTGCCATCTTTCGAAAGCATTTCTTAACTTAAAGTTTGTGTCATTATAACAAGTAATTGGCCATTCACCGATTGTTCTATCTCCAGCAATCTTTATGTTTCTTCCTCTAAAAGGAACATTCACAACACCGATAGTCATATCAGGTAATTGTGTTGATCTACATAAAAATGCTAGGTCTTCTATTTCGCCACCAACTTGTGCGTAACCAGGGAAAGGCATTGTCACCTTAAACTGATTGGCTCTTGCGCCGCCGCCAGCAAGTTTAGCTTTGAAGTCATTAATATTTGGCATATTTTATTCCTCTCTACTATTAGCCAGCGACCTCTTCAAAGGCCACTCCTGTTCTGGTTGCTACAAATGATAATGTGATAAAGTTGATACTTCTAGCAGGTTTCACAAAGATTTCTGCTACAAATTCATTTCTATCAATTACATCACCTGTATTGTTAGTTTCGTCACAAACGACCAAGAAGTCAGTAAGACCACGTCTGCCTTGTATTTCTCTTAGGAATGGTTCAATGATGTTTCTAAAGTTTGCTCTAGTAAACTCATCATTAAACTCAAACAATTGAAATTTAGCAGCTGTAGATATTGCCTTCTCTAATATGATAAACAATCTTCTCACATTGATTCTATCAAACGCTGAAGGCGAAGATAATCCAGTTTTGTCACCGAATAATACCGTACCTTGTCCTGGGAAAGTTGCCACAGGATTTACTCTTGCTTGATATAAGTCATCTCTTTGTGTTTTATTTGGATTGAAGGCCAGTTTAACGGCACCTCTTACAACACCTCTGTTAAATCCAGCAGGTGAAAAGAAAGGATCTGCTATCAAATCCGTTCTAGCCGCTAGACCAGCAATGTCTCCATTTAAAGGCACAAATCTAAATGTGTCATTAAATCTATCATACATTTGTTTATAACCTGAGTCAAAAACAACATATGAAGATGATCTAATGTTATCGAAGAAATCAATCACATTGTTTGCTTGTGTATTTGAGTTAGTTACATTTACAACGTCTGCTCTTTGTGGTGAAGCAAACACTACACAATCTTTTCTATTTTCAGCAATAGTTATAAGATTGTCAATGTGTGCTGTTGAACCACTTGGACCAGCAATGATTAAACCAACATCAATAGTTTCAGAGTCTTGGAACTTCTCGTATGCTGTTTGAAGTTGTCCATCTGTTACCGTTGAACCGTTAGCACCACCCGAAAGTGAAGCTAGACTTGGTGTGTCAACTGCTGTAAATGTTACGCCAGTTGCGTTTGAACCCCAGTTGGTACCAGCCGTTGGCCAGTCTACCCAATAAACGTGTTTCGATTGATTTCTTAACACGGTTGGTAAGTAGTTTGTGTCCCCTTGTGGAGTTTTAGCGTCTGCCGCTTTTGATAATTTAGAAAATGATTCAATTATTTGTCCTGGTACACCTGTAATACCACCGTCTTCGTCAACGATTACGATATGTATTTCATCGCCTGAACCTGATCTATCAGATACAAACTTTGATGTTCCTGGAGCACCGCCGTCAACGGCGTCATAATATCTCCATCTTCTTTTGATTCTTGCGTTATCAGCAACTACACGTTTTAAACCACCTGAACCTCTTGGATGTTGTACAAAAGTTACAACATTTGTTCCTGTGTTAGCAGCTGTTACTCTATAAAACTCGCCGTCATCAAAATCAGTTGTAGAAGCAGTTGAACTAAATTGGATTATATCTCCAACATTAATTACATTGCTTGCTAAGTCAACGTCATCAACCGTTACAGTTGTGTCGCCGACAGCGCCTGCTGACGCTACTGAGTTTCCTGAAGCTAATTCTTGTGAGTAAGCTGTAGCACTTGGACAAGTTGATACAAGTAAGTTGTTTCCGTGAGTACCTGCTGTTTTAGCAACATAGTTAGCACCGCCAAAGATTTCGCCACCAGCATAGTTAGCGTCATAATCATCTACATTTTTGATTAAGAAACTAGAGCCGGAGTCGTTAGCATTAGCGTGTGATGTTTGGGTAGCTCGTACTACTCTCAATGAGTTAGAGTAAGCCAAAAAGTTAGCAGCGCTGAAAAAGTGCTCAAAGTTACTTGAGTCAGGTTTTCCAAACGTGTCAACTAATTCTGCTTCACTAGAGATCGTTACGATCTCATCTAAAGGTCCTTTTCTAAATTCTCCAGCATAAGCACCAATCGAAGTTGATACAGCTGGTATGATTCTAGTTAAGTCTCTTTCTTGTACGAGAACACCTGGTGATACTTGAAATGCCATAGGTTTATTCTCCTCTTAAATTTAATTTACCTTGTTCATAGTATTCAAAATTCTTATTATTCATAAGTCCATAGTCAAATTTCATCTTGTAGATATTTATAATAACCCTAAATTACATACCTTTTCTTGTTACGGGGTGCCATACATCACCGTATTCGTCAACGGTTGTTTCTTCGTGTTCATTTATACCATCATCTAAAAAACCAAAAGGTGCTATATCTTGTTCTATCAAATTCTGTTGTTCCTGATACATTTTAAGTCTAGCATTTGTATTGGTCAATTCTTTAAAATAAGGTTGATTAGACAACCAACCAAACATAACTAAGCACATCATTAAATCATCATTTGAACCATCCTCGGCCTGCCAACTTTGACCTCTTTTAGCAAAAGTGGACATCTCCTCTATGATCTTAAATGAATTAATGAGTAATTTATCACCCTCAATTAGTGTTTTGGCATTAGCACAACCTATTCTTTTAATTTGTTTTGTCATACGAACACCCATAGATGAACCACGACCACTAAACATAGCACCTAAAACTTGACCAGCTCGGCCTTTTTGTGTTGTCATTAATATATTATCATACTCTATTTCAAATTGTAAAGCCTCAGCTATCTGTTGGCCTATGTCATTTACCTCAGTAAGTATATGAGCGTGATTATAACCCTTACAAACCTGTTCAATAACATTTGGAAAAACAAAAGGTTTTATCTCATTGTTCTTATAAATGGCCACCACCTTAAAAGGCATTTTTGTAACATCAAATACTACAAAGGCAGAATAATCTTTATCAACACCTCTGGATACATCAACAGTAGCCACATAAGTATGATCTTTAATAGGCGCCTCAAACATTTCTATACTACCAGATGTTTTAATAGGATTTAAATATGCCATTGTCTTAATCTTAGCAGGGCTAATTAAAGTATTAACACTACCTAAAAACTCACACTCAAACTCTTGTTGAAACTGCTCAGGTGATGTATTTCTAATTGTTTGTTCTTTCCAATCTTCATCTCTACCTGGCACCTCTGACCAATGAACTTCTATTGGTATGTAATCGTTTCTTTTATTCTCAGCGTCAACCCATAGTTTGTAAAACTGATTCATACCATAAGGTGTTGATACGATTATCATTTTTGTATTTTTACCAGCAGAGATTGTAGGATATACTGAACTAAAAAACATCTCAGCAATATTTGTAGGTACAAAAGCAAACTCATCTAAAAATATAATATTATAAGAACCACCTCGAATAGCACTTGAAGATGTAGCAGCCGCCACAATAGTTGATTTGTTTTCTAATTCTATATTACCTTTGTTCCAGTTTATTACACCTTGTTGTAGCCACTTTGGTAAGTTTTCATATGCTAATTGTAATCTACTTAATATATCTCTAGCAGTTGATGATTTATTGGCAAGTAAGGCAATATTAGAGTTAGCGTTAAATAAAGCATAGTGTAACAAGTATGAAATAGTTGTAGTTGATTTACCTGATTGTCTAGGTAATTTACAAATTGTAAATCTATTATTATGAATAGTCTCTACTATCTTTTTTTGAAAACCATACATTTTAAAAGGTACAAG
>Ga0181404_1000612_pt1 | contig 10712 bp, 9 predicted proteins | sample 27SPOviralmetaG_FD_130133 | JGI IMG/M metagenome (GOLD analysis project Ga0181404, IMG submission 130133) | Marine viral communities from the oligotrophic San Pedro Time Series (SPOT) site, San Pedro Channel, CA, USA - 27 SPOT_SRF_2011-10-25 | ecosystem: Environmental > Aquatic > Marine > Strait... | reverse complement strand
TTTAAACGATGATATAATCTTTAGATGGAGGCAGGGCACCACCACATACCCCCTGTCTCCTTTTAAGGATTATTTATGAGTTTAGGATTTGACGCAATATCAGCATTACCATTTGCTACATCAGGACCCGATAGCGATGTAACTTTTGCAGTTACAGGAAATCAGGTAACTATTAGCATTGGAAATCCAGGTATTGTAGCAGATTCTATTACAGAAATTCCTGATCCAAATAGATTAACTCTTGGTTTTGGTAGTTTATCAATTCGAGGAGACGCAAACTTTGGTGTTACTGGTTCTCAAGTAGCAATAGCCATTGGTACTGTTACAGTAAGTGCAGATGCTAATATAACTCCAAGTGGAAATCAGGTTGTAATTTCGTCAGGAACTGTTACAGTATCAGGACAAGCTAATGTTTCACCTACAGGAAGTACTTTTACGCTTGCTACAGGTACAGCACAAGCTATAACATGGAGTGAAATAATACCAGGAGCAAACATGGTCTGGACACCAATAGATCCAGGAGTATAAAATTATGGCATCAAGTTATTCATCAGATATACAATTAGAAATTATTACAACCGGCGAAAAAGCGGGCCAATGGGGTGGTATTACTAATACCAACTTACAGATATTAGAACAATCATCATCTGGAGCTTTAGATGTAGATATGGCTTCAGGTAGTGTTACTTTACTACTAACAGATGGTGCAACATCAAATGGTAAAAATGCGTACTTAAGATTATATGGAACTTTAGGTGGAGATAGAACTATAACTATGCCATCAGGGTCCGGTGTAACTAGAGTATGGGTTATGAAAGATGACACCGTAAGAGGTACATCTAATAGAACTTTAGGAGTATTAACTGCTAGTGGTAGCACAACTCAAATACCACCAGGAGCAACTGTTCTTTGTAAATCAAATGGCACTGAAACAGTAATGGATATAATTCAAAAAGGTTATGCAACTATAACAGACGCTAACAGTGCTTATACAGCAGTAGCTGGAGCTCAAATTTTTGCTAACACAACAGCCAACCCAATAGTAATAAATTTACCAGCATCTCCAACTGTTGGAGATGAAGTTAGTGTTTTAGACACAAGAGGTACTTGGGGTTCAAACAATTGTACAATAGGTAGAAATGGACAACCAATTAACTCAGCAACATCTGATTTAACCTTAAACACAAACGGTCAATCAATAACCTTAGTATATGTAGACTCTACAAGAGGTTGGGCATATAAAACTAATACAGCGTAAGGAGCTAAATAGATGGCTCTTTTTGAAATGAAATTTCAACCGGGTGTCGATAAACAAGACACAGGTGTTGGTGCAACAGATCGATGGGTAGATTCTGACAACTCTAGATGGAGATACAGTCTTCCTGAAAAAGTTGGAGGATGGTCTTCTTTATTAAGTGACACCATGTGTGGTGTAGCTAGAAAACAACATGCTTTTGTTGACTTAGAAGGTAATAGGTATGTTGCAATTGGTACAGATAAATTTTTACTTATATATTTTGAAGGTCAACTTTATGACATTACTCCTTACAGAAGTAATAATGCAGGAGCACAAACACAATTTACCGGTTCTACCATAACAACTAGCACAACTAGAGGAACTGCCGTAACCATTACAACATCTACTAATCATGGTTTAGAAATAGGAGATATTGTTGAATTAGATTCAGTAACTATGCCAACAGGTTCTAGTATTGCAGCGTCAACTTTTGAAGATAAACTTTGTCAAGTAATAACAGTTCCAAGTTCAACAACATTTACAGTTACATCACCATCAGCAGAAGCAAACGGTGGTGGATCAGATTTAACTTCAGGTAGTTCTTGTACAGTAAATCCTTATCAAGCAGTAGGTCCTTCAGCGCAATCATACGGATATGGTTTTGGTATTGGAAACTATGGAGGAAATGTTACGGGATCACAAAGCACAGAATTAGATGGATCATTAAATGCAGATACTGCTGGTACAGGTGGATCAGGAACTGCAGTAACCGTAGACAGTACAACAGGATTTGCAGCAGCAGGTACAATAGCTGTTGGAACTTTACCAACTGCAGAATTAATTACATATACATCAAAAAGTTCTACACAATTTTTAGGTATTACTAGAGGTGCTAAAGGAACAGCAACTCCTGGAACATCTAATGGTCAAGCTCATTCTACTAATACAACAGTTCAAGACGCAACAGAGTGGGGTAACTGGGGTGATGCAGTTGCAGCTTCAACCGTTACACTAGAACCAGGTCTCTGGTCACTAAACAACTTTGGTCAAGTATTGGTTGCAACTATCTCTAATGGTAAAACTTTTACTTGGGACTCTTCTATTGCAGCAAACTTTACTACTCGTGCATCAACATTAACTACAAATTTTGTAACAGCTATAAGTGGGACCGAAGGAAATCCTACTGCATCTAGATCTACATTAATTTCACCAACAACAAGACACTTAATTCATTTTGGAACAGAAACAACGATAGGTGATCCTCAAACACAAGATGATATGTTTATAAGATTTTCTAATCAAGAACAAATAAATGTATATGCACCTACTGCAGAAAACAGTGCTGGCTCACAAAGATTACAAGATGGTACAAAAATTATGGGAGCTATTGTTGCAAAAGAAAATATTCTAGTATGGACAGATAATGCTTTGTACACCATGAAATTTATTGGTGCACCATTTACATTTGGCTTTGAACAAGTAGGTACAAACTGTGGATTGATTGGTCAAAACGCATGTTGTGAAATAGATGGTGTTGCTTATTGGATTGGTAATAATGGTTTCTTTGCATTTGATGGTACTGTAAACTCTTTACCTTGTATGGTAGAAGATTATGTATTTGATGATTTTGATACAACAAAGGGACAACAAGTTGTAGCAGGTATTAATAACCTATTCACAGAAGTTGTTTGGTATTACCCTACATCTAATTCAGCATATAATGATAGATACGTAGTTTATAATTATGGTGAATCCGGTCAAACACCGGGTGGTGTGTGGTATACAGGAGTTAATACAAATTCAATTAGAACTACTTGGATTGACTCAACAGTATATCCAAGACCACATGCAACACAATTTAACAGTTCTTCTACAGGAACTTTTCCAAGTATTGTAGGTTCAACAGGGTTAGGTCAAACAGTTTATTTTGAACATGAAGTAGGCACAGATCAAATTAATCCTGATGGAACTACAACTACTTTAACTTCTTTTGTACAATCATATGATTTTGCAATACAAACATCAGAAGGAATGGGAGAATTCTTTTTAGCAATGAGAAGATTTTTTCCTGATTTTAAAACATTAGACGGCACAGCTAAAGTAACTATAGGATTGAAAGACTTTCCTTCATCTACTGCAAGCATAAGTAAATATAGTCCATTTAGTGTTGTTGCTAGTTCAACTAAATTTGATACTAGAGCAAGAGGAAGATATGCAAATGTAAAAATAGAAAACGAAAGTGCTGGTGAAAAATGGAGATATGGTACTTTCCAAGTAGATGTTCAAGCAGATGGGAGAAGATAATGACAAAAATAGTAGTAAGATTACCAGAGCCAAGAAAAGAATACACAGAAGATAATCAAAGACAAATAAACAGAACCATTACATCTTTGATCGAACAATTAAATTCAACGTTCTTAACACAAGAAAAGGAGCAACAAGAGAGATTTAATTTCTTTATGTCATAATGGCAAACGTATATAAAAATATTCAAAAAACAGTTAACGCAGCAGGGTCTGATGTGGACATGTATGAGTCACCCGATGAGACTACAACTATTATAAAAACAATAAAGCTATTTAATACTCATGGAAGTGCTTTAGATGTAACCCTTAAGGTATATGATGCTACTAGCACTACTGATTTTGAATATGATGTAGTTGCAGTAGGGGCTAGTAATGGGGTAGATGTCCTGACTTTTAACAATATATTGATACTAGAAGCAGGCGATAAATTAAAGATGCAATGTGCTACAACTAATGTTATAAAGATGACTGCATCAGTACTACAAACAAGTAGACAATAGGAGAACTATGCCTTTTATAGAGCAAGAAGCAAAAAGCGAATACAAAAAGATAGATGGGAAAAGAACCCACGTTATAACACCTGAAGTAGAGATTACTTTAACTAATACAGAAACAGGTGTAGAATACATGTCAGATGCTGAAGCAGACGCTGATGTAAATGACCCTAATACTGCTACTCAAAGAGAGCATTTAAGAAGAGATGTTCATATAAAAGTAGCTAGCTTAGGTCTAGGAGCTGGTAGTGGCGACTTATAATATATTGACGATGGCTAAAAAATTAAGTAAACTGGTAGGTTCAGGTAGAATCCCTGCGGTTTTAGTATATAATCACACATCAAGGAATTAGAAATATGGGAGTATTAGATTTTTTTACAGAGACATTACCATCAGCTTATAAAGAATATAAAGGTATTGTTGATACAGCTACTTCAGTTGGTAAAGCATACCTTGATTACAAAGATGCTAAAAGAAGAAACGAATTAGAAGAAGCTGCATACTCAGACTATATGGCAGCTGCATCGGCAGCAGGCCAAGAGGCACAAGCAGCTATCGACTTGAATCTTACACCTATGAGTATATCAAATTTACCAACTAAAAAAGCAGACGTAACATCGTTTACAAAAGCAACCGGTGTTAAAGATGGCGGAATTATGAGATTAAAAGATGGTACACCAGATCCAAACCCTGGCATTACAGCACTTAGAAAAGTTAGACCTGACGTTGTTGCTAAAATGGGTCTTGCTGGAGGAGGTGGTCCAGGTATAGAAGCATTAAGAAAGAAAGCACCAGAAGTTGTAAAACGTATGGGCTTTAACGAAGGCATGAATAAAGAAATGCAAGAAGAAAATATGGAAATGGCTTTCTATTCTACAGGCCGTGGCGACAGAGCGGATGCAATGCAGATATGGTCTCAAATGGGTACACCAGATAAATCTATATTTGATTTTGAATTTGAATTATTTTTTCAAGATGGTGGTTGGAGAGATATGATTAAAGGAGATTTAGAAGAAACAGAAACAGACGTAATGACTGCTTCTTCAAATCAGTATGACCAAGAAGATCTTGATGCATATGAAAATTATAAATATGAAATGAATGAACAAAGACCTGGGATGCCTATAATGGAAATAGATGAGTTTTTAAAATTTGATAAATCAACAGTGTCTGCACCAGATCCTAAATCAGAATTAAATGATTTAGCTTTAATGTTATATGGTAAAACTTTAGATTTATTAACTGAAGAACAATTAGAAGATTTACAAGAAATGATGATGAATAATAAACAAATGCCTAAACAAGACACAGGCATCATGCAAGCAGCTAAAGGTGGTAGAGTTAAAAAAGCTGGTGGTGGTATTATGGACATGGGTGGTATGGAAAAAGATTATAGATTTTCTGGTGGTTTTGTACCAATTGGAGAGTACGAAAGAAAAGACGACGTACCAGCAAGACTATCTAAAAACGAATTTGTATTTACAGCTGATGCAGTAAGAGCTGCAGGTGGCGGAAGCATACAAAAAGGTGCAAAAAGAATGTACGACACAATGAAAAATTTAGAAGCAAAACCACAAGCTAAAGGAATGATGGCATAATGGCTACTGTACCTGAAATGGCTGGATTATTACCAAGCGCAACGCTACAACCATACGGAACTAATATTCTTAAATATGGTATCGGGCAACTAGGAACTCCTATTGATGCAGGAGCATTGACTCCTCAAGTTGCAGGTCAATCAGCATTTCAACAAGCAGGAGCTCAAAGAATTGCTGACATGGCTGGATTGGGAACTGTACAAAGAGATGCTACAGGACAAGTTACAGGTTTTACAGGTGGTACAGGTGTTGCATCTTTTCAACCATACATAGATCAAATTAGTCAACAAAATTTACTAACACCAGATGCATACAAAGATTTTATGTCACCGTATCAAAGAGAAGTTATAGATACAACTATGGCTGACTTTGATAGACAAGCTGCGATAAAACAAAAAGGTATTGCAGACCAAGCGTTTAATGTTGGTGCTTTTGGTGGTGCAAGACAAGGTGTTGAGTCTGCAGAGTATAGAGCAAATTCTGACAGAAATAGAGCAGCATTACTTGCTGGCTTATACGGCACAGGGTTTGCAGACGCACGAACTCAAGCGCAACAACAATTAACTAATTTACAAGGTATGGCAGAAACTGTGCCAGCTTTACAAGCTTCACAAGCTGTAGGGTTAGATGCACTAGGATTAGCTGATCAACAACTAGAACAACAAAAATTAAATCAGTTAGCACTAGCTGCACAAACAGCTTATGACTTACCACAACAAAGAATTACAGACGTAGCAAATATATATGGTTCGATTGCAGGAGCAATGCCTGGATCACCTACACAAAAATTTACACCAAATCCAGTAGTACAAGGTATCGGTGGTTTTGCTAATATGTATAGAACATTAACACCTCCACCAGGGACACAACAGGTATAATATGTATAATAAAATTTTAAAGAGACCAATGTTTATGAGAGGCGGAATGGGATACTCTGCTCAAGGAACTGGTATTACATCAGGTATGGATACACCAAGACCAAGATACTATGGTGGTGGAACTATTGGTGGTGGTACAATCATGGGGAACATGATGGGTAATAGAACAGGATTTGAAAAACCAATGTCTTACGACGATAAAATGAAAGAGTTAACTGTTGAAGAACAAGAAGTAGTTAAAACACCAGAAGGTACAAATATGTACGATGTAATTAGTTCTTTTGGAACTTATGCTAACATGAAAAACCCTGATGGTAGTTACAAAACTACAGGTGAAGCTGGTTTTGAACAAGCAGAAAACATAGCTAAAATTAGAAAAGACAGAAAAGATTTACAAGACGCAGCTAAACTAAAAGATATTGGAGAGAGAAAAGAAAGATTAAAAAGTTTAGATGATCGAGGTTTTGATATGAAAAAATTACGTACGGAATATGGTTTACAACAAGATTCAGCAATAGCTGTACAAAAATTACAAAATACTGGAGCTCTTGACATTGCTAAAATTCAATTTGACCCAGCAAGAACTGCAACAGGATTAAAAATAAAAGAATTAAAAGCATTATATCCTGACGGAGGACCAGAATACGAAACAAGATTAAAAGATATATTAGCAGGAACTTCTACACAAAAAGATATAGCAAATATTACTGCTGCTTTAATTGCAGGAGGCGGAGATCCAGCAACAGCTGCTGCTGATGCAATAAGAATTTTCTTACAGATACAAGGTGCATTAGGTGTAGACCTTAAAGCAGATGGTGGTAGAGCAGGTTATCAAATGGGTACACCAGCAACGGGAGCAATGCCGGTTGCAACAGAAACAGTTATGGAAGAACAGACTGTAGCAGAAGAACCTCAACAAGCAAGTGTGCCAATACCTTATTCAGAATTTAGAAATAAAATACCAGCTGAAGTAACTGATGAAATTGTACAATTAATTTACTATAATCAAAATGCCTTCGCGGACTTTGCACAGATAAAAACTCAAGCGGACGTATATGCTTTTAATAACAAATATGGGGTGAGTCTTGTGTTGCCTATGCAAACCGAGATGGCATAAGATGAATGGCAGATCCAAACAAAAATTTTTTTCCCGACAAAGAACTCGAAGATAAAAACGCTATCTTAGATCGTAAAGTAGAAGAGATCATGTCTCAAATAAATGAGAAGCTTGATCTTGAATCAATTACAAAACAAGCTGACGAAAAAGTTGAAACAATAAATCAAAAACTTATTGAAGAAGGGTTGATGGAACCTGATCTATTATCAACTCAAGAAAGAAGTTATGTTAATACCTTACCTGCAGATTACAAAGACAACACTCTTAGATACCTAGATATATTTAGAGACAACCCTGATGTTGTTAAAGATTATATTTCTGTTGTACAAAAGTATGGATCAATCAAAGCTGCTAAAGAAGCAGGTGAGTCTAATATATTATTATATCCAAATAAAAGATTAAAGTTTGTAGCAGATAACCCAGAGTTATTTAGTGAAAAAACAGTAGATAGATTAACTGCATTTGAATTACAAGGAGCTAAATCTTATGACCTTGCGTACAGAGAAGATGAAATAGCAAAAGCTAAACAAAAAGAATATTACGGTAAGACATCTACTAAAATTATATCTGGACTTGCAGAACCTTTTTTAGATACAGGAAGAGCAATAACTAGTTGGGCTGCCATGTTAGTAGATGCCGTTGGCCCTGATAATGCAATTAACGCATTAGAATATATAGAAAACAATTGGCCAAGAGCTGATGATATTCAGTACCCAAACAAATCACAACCTTTTAATCAAGACAGTGCTATACAAGAATTAACTGACGAGCTTACACAATTTGGTATTGATACATTTTTAGGTGGCAGAATAATAAAAGGTTTTGGTTTTATTGCTAAAAAAGCAGCACCTGGAACTACTAAAAAAATTGTAGAAAGATTATCAAAGAAAAAAGCTAAAGTAGATAAGTCTGGTAAAACACTAACAGATCAGTTTGGTAATATAAAATATGCATCAAGCATTGCACAAAAAATGGGGTTTTGGGGTCTACCTGTAAAGTATGGAGTAGGTAGACAAATTACATCTGAAACAGTACCAGAAGAAAAAGGCGCAATGACCTTTATTGAAGGTTTTGGTTTTATGCCTACCATAAATAAAGAACAGTATGAAAAGATGACTAGTAAAGAGAAAGCCATCTATAGTTTAAAAAGAAAATTAATACATGGTGCAGAAGGTACAGTATTAATTGGTGGTCTAACACTAGCTGCTGGTAAAATTATAGGGGTAGCTGGTGCAACTGCTAAAGGAATTTATAAAACAACTGCCGCACCTTTTAATACTTTAGTTCTTAACCCTGTGTCTAAAATTGTAGCTAGTAGAAAAACAGGTGTGCCACAAGTAGTTAACGCCATTAAAAAAGGTGGTGGGTTTATTACACAAAAAATACCGCCATTAGAAAAATGGGGATTCTTTTCTACAACTATGGGTCCAATGTCAGAAAGATTAATGGCTGCTGCAGATAAATTTATACTTACACCTTTAAGAGTTAGAGGACCTTTTACTAAAGAAGCTAAACAAATTATGCTTCAAGGTGAAAGAATGACTAACAAATATAAAAAATCTATAGGTATTGATCTTAAAAGAATAGATAGGTCTATATACAATTTGTTAAACAAAGGATTTGGTAATAAGGTTTTTACAACATCCAGTGTGTCAGCAGGTAAACAATATTGGGATGATGTATTAAAATATTTAAAAGGTGAAATACCTCTTAAAAATTTACCAGAAGTTTTAAGACAACCTGTTGTAGACATACAAAAAACTATAGAAAAATTAAGTAAAAAAATTAAACCTTATGTAAAAAATGAAGAAATAAAAAAAGAAATTGTAGACGGTATGGGTAAATATCTAACTACATCTTATGAAATATTTCAAGGAAGTTTTAAACCAGACCAAACTAAAATTACTGCAGCAACTAATTACTTTGTAGATTTAATTAAAAAAACAAATAAAAAATATAAAAATGTAAAAGAAGGAAGTAAGTTGTGGCCAGAACTATCTAGATTAGCTTCTCAAAAAGTAGATGAAATTATACAGTATGGTAAAGAAGGAGCTAGTCCTATCAAAAGAATGCAGGCTATAACTTCTTTAGTTACGCCTGATAAAATTTTAGCTAAAAAACAAACACTGCCAAAAGTTATTGAAGACTTAATGGGTAAAATAAATAACCCTATTACTGTCATTACAGATACAGTTACACAACAAGCACAGTTGTTGTCTCATTTGTTTACACACAAACAAATATTAAAAGAAGGATTAAGATCTGGTTGGATTGTAACAGATCCAGAAAAATTTGCTATGGAAGGTGTACAAAAATATGTAGCAAAATCTTTAGTACCAATACAAACTATAGCAAGAACATCAAACATTGACATAGCAAAAATATATACCAGAGGTAAGAAAGGTAATTATTTTACAACACCCGAGATTGCTAATGGTATTGCAAGTGATGCATTAGCCACAGATTTTTTATTGCAGTGGGCACCATATAAAGCTTTTCTCGCAGCAAAAACTACAGCACAGTTAAGTAAAACGGTTTTATCTTTAATGACACAAACAAGAAACTTTGAAACTGCTATGTTCTTTTCATTGATGCAAGGACACATTGGTGCCCATGCAAGTGTACTAGATGCAATGAAATATGTATTTGGCGAAGTAGTAGGTAGTGGAAGAATTAATCCTAACGTTATGAGAAAAAAATTAAAAGAATATTCTGACGAAGGAATAATAGATAGTTCAGTTGTAGCTGGTGAGGTAGAAGCAATCATCGGTGATATTGCTGCTAATAGATTTGCTAACACCGATCAATTGTTTAAGTACATGTTACAAAATCCTATTTTTAGAAAAGCAACAGAATTTTATCAAGCATCTGATAACGTATGGAAAGCATACGGATATGAATTTACTAAATCACAAATGTTAGCAGCTATACCTTTAAGAGGACTAACAGTCGATGCTGCTAAAAAATTAGGTTACGTAGTAGAATCTGGCAGAACAGTGCCATACAAATGGCAAGATCTTGTATCTAATCAGTTTAAAGAAGTATTTAAAATGAGATGGAATCCATTAAATTTAGATGGTT
>Ga0181404_1000610_pt1 | contig 10712 bp, 11 predicted proteins | sample 27SPOviralmetaG_FD_130133 | JGI IMG/M metagenome (GOLD analysis project Ga0181404, IMG submission 130133) | Marine viral communities from the oligotrophic San Pedro Time Series (SPOT) site, San Pedro Channel, CA, USA - 27 SPOT_SRF_2011-10-25 | ecosystem: Environmental > Aquatic > Marine > Strait... | reverse complement strand
CTAAAATTTACTGCTGATAGGCTTCTAGCTTCTCCAGGTAAAGTTGGGTCTGCAAATAATGACATTAATGCAATCAGAAATATGGGAGTAATTCCTGATGGATATTATGTAAATAGAAGATTTACAAATTCCAACGATTACTTCATTAAAACTGACGTACCTAATGGTACTAAAATGTTTGTTAGAGTTCCTCTACAAACTAAAATGGAACCAGATTTTGATACTGGTAACGTCAGATTTAAAGCAAGAGAAAGATACTCTTTCGGTGTTTCTGACTGGAGAGGATTTTATGGTTCTCAAGGAGCCTAATCCAAATTATATAAGGGGTCTCATTAGAGACCCTTTATACTTTATATAGAAGGAATTATAAATGACAAATTTAAGTACAGTAAGACATGTAACAACTTCAGCAGGAGACTTAACAGCAGTCGCAGTTAGTTTTCCAACAAGAATTAGAGGTTTTAATGTTTTAAATTCAAAAAATGCAGTAGGTACATTTGAGATAAAAGATGGCTTAACAACAGGAGCTACTAAATCAAGAATTAAAATTAATATGGCAGCAGATGGTACATTAGACACTTATTTAGCAGATGAAGGTGTTAGATGCGAAACTGGTGTTGTGGTAAGTGCAAGTGTTAGTGTATATGCTACAATTTACTTTGGATAAATGAAATGGCTAGAAAAGCTAAAAAGAAATCTAAAGGAATGGGAATTAAGACTAGTGTAAAGTCAGGTAATTTTTTACCCACTAGCAAAGGTGCAGGTATGACAAAAAAGGGTGTTGCTGCTTATCGTAGAGCAAACCCAGGTTCTAAATTAAAGACTGCAGTAACTGAATCAAAACCTACAGGGAAAAGAGCAAAGAGAAGAAAATCATTTTGTGCACGTTCAGCAGGACAAGCTAAGATGCATAACATAAGCTGTAAGAAAACTCCAAAGAAAAGAATTTGTGCAGCTCGTAGAAGGTGGAAATGTTAGATGGCAAATTTTACAACTTTAACAACAGAGATAGTAAATACAACTGAGAATGATGCTCAAGAGTTCTTAGACCAAATACCTAACATTGTTAATAGAGCAGAGGAAAGATTAACAGATGAATTAGATGATTATGGTTTAGTAACTTATACATCAGTAGCAGTATCATCAGGTAATAATATTGTTACCTTACCAACTGGTACAAGAATAGTAAAGAATTTTAATGTAGATATTAATGGAGAAAAGACAAGTATATTAGTAAAGACTGATGAATATTTGAGAGATTACTGGTCAGTGTCAGCTTCAACAGGTGAGCCAAAGTATTATGCACATAAAGATAATACAACAATAATGATTGCACCTACACCTTCATCAACAAGTAATGGTGAAGTAGTACATGTAACTAGACCAACAACATTAACGTCAGCTTCACCTGATAATTATTTTACACAGTTTTGTTATGACGCATTGTTTAATGCCTGTATGGTAGAGTCGTATATCTTTATGAAGAACTTTCAAATTGTACCTATGTTTGAACAACGATACCAAACTTCAATACAGACTGTAAGAAACAGAGCCAGAAGATTTAGACGTGACGATATGACAAGACCTGCAAGTCCTGCAGGAGCAGATAACACAGTTGTAGATGGGAGTAACTAATGGCAATTAGTAGAAGTTCAATACCACAACAGATAATGAAACCTGGTGTAAAGAAAAAGAAAAAAAGTTTATACAGTAAAGCTAAAGATAAGATAAAAAAATTAGACATAACTAAAAAAATGCCTGAGAGTTTAAAAAAAAATCCTATTCGTAAAGCTTTAAGTAAAGCTGCAAGATTTGGTTTAAGAACTGCAACAGGAAGTAATCCATTAGGAATGGGTTTATTAGTTGGTAGTATGACACTTGATGAATATAATAAACCTGAAAATAAATTAAAAAGATTAAAAAGACAAAAAAAAGTTTTAAAAAAAAGAAGAACTGGAACTGATAGACAAAGAGCAAGACATGGTTCAGGAGTTCTTACTGCTGCTGAAGAAAGAGAATTAGATAGAAAACAAGAAGAACTTGAAAAAGTTGTAAAAAAATATATGGGTGGTTCATTAAATAGAAGGAGAAAATAATGGTAAAAGAAGTAATTAAAAAAACAATTGGAAAAAAATTTACACAATTAACTCCAGAACAAAGAAAAGAAATAGTTAATCAAGTTAAAAAGATTCCTGAGTTTGCAAAGAAAACTAAAGGTGAAATAAGAAAAATACTTAATAAAGTTTTTACAAAACTACCTACAAGAAGACCTAAGAAAAATGAAAGAGAACCACTCTTTGACCCTTCAGATAGAATCTTAGCTAAAGATGGTGACGTTACTATGGTAAATAGACCTTCAAAACTTAAAGCTGACCCTGAAGCAATGGAAGCACTTGGTGGTTTTAAATTAGTTGGACCTAAATCTGTAAAACAAAATCCTAAAACAGGTAAATTAGAAGAATCACTAGTAACAGGTCGTATGGATAAACCTTCTAGTGATATACCTGTATTTGATGTAGGTAAAGGTATGCCTCAAATGAATAAGGGTGGAAGAGTTCGTAGCTATCGTGGTTATGGAAAAGCAAGGAAAGGATAACTGTATGATTATAAAAGGTGTAGGTAAAGTTACAGAAGCAATGTTTAAAGCTGCTTCTAAAAAAGCTAATAAACTTAAAAAGAAAAAAGATAAACTTGAAAAAGAATCAATTGTAACTGCAAAAAAAGACCCTGCAGTTATAGCTGAACTAAAAAAAATGAAACCAGGTTCAATGCCAGGTATTAAATCTGGAAGTAGAGAATCTGATGCTTTAAAAAATGTTTTGGGTCCAAAAGATTTTACATCTCAAAGTAGTAATACAAGAGGTTTACCAAGATTTACTGGACTACCTAGTAAAAAAGCAGCTTCATCTACAGCTTCTACTAAAAAATTAACTAAACAATTTGTTAAAAAAGAAAGAACTAAAAAAAGATTAATGGAATTAAATAGAAAAAAAAATCTAACTGAAGCTGAGAAGTTAGAGGAAAGAGGATTAAAAAAAGATTTTGGTTCAATTAAAAGTTTACAAAAAGAAACTTCAAAAATAAAAAATACTTTAAATAAAATAAAGAAAAAACTTCCACCAGGTGTTAGAGGTATGGCAGATTTTAGTCCTGAAGAATTAAAAAAAATTACTCAATCTCTTAACAAAAAATCTGGTCGTAGAGTTGGTGATAAAGAACGTAAAAATCTTAAAAGATTAAAAGTTGACCAAAGACCAAAAAAAAGAAAGCAACCAATTGACCCTAGAGATATATTTATAGAAGGACCTAGAACTACAGGTGGTAATAAAGGTGGTTCTAGAAAAGGTAAGGTTATTGAAAGTTTACCTACACCTAGAAGAGGAAATGGTAAACTAAGAGGTATGGGTAAAGCACTACGTGGTGGTGGTAAAGTAAGTAGAGGTTAAATAAATGGCAACTAATAATACGTCAGGCACTTATGACTTTAACTTAGAAATAGGTGACGTTATACAGGAAGCCACTGAGATGATTGGTGGTGAAGTAACTCTTGGTGAAGAACCTAGAAGTGCTAGACGTTCAATTAATCTTATTTTAAATGACTGGCAGAATAGAGGTGTTTGTTTATGGACAACAAATACAACTATTGTGAGTATTGCTGCGAGTACATCTCAAGTAAGTTTAGGTAGTCATGTAAGTGACGTAATGCAAGTTGTTATTAATAGAGATAATACAGATTTAGAAATGACTCGTATATCGTTTGAAGAATATTTAAAAGTTCCTAATAAAGGACAAACAGGTAGACCTTCACAGTACGCAGTTAAAAGATTTGGTGATAATGTACAATTGCATCTATGGTCCTTATCAAATGTTAATACTGATAAACTAAAGATTGAAAAGATTGATTATATGCAGGACGTAAATAAATCTGCAATACAAAATGCAGATATGCCTAGAAGATTTTTACCTGCATTAACAACTGGTCTAGCATATTATATGTCATTAAAAAGACCAGGGATAACTGAAGCAAGGGCAAAGTTTTTAAAAGCTGAGTACGAAGAAAGGCTTGGCTTTGCAATGACTGAAGATAAAGAACGTGCATCACTTTACATTACACCTAAGATGGGTGTAATATAATGGCAGTAGGAAAAAGAGCCAAAGCAGTATGTGACGTATGTGGATTTGTATATCCTCATAATGTTATGAAGTTAAACTCTTATGGCTTATTAGTTTGCCCTACTGATTTTGATGGTGCTTATGATGAAAAGAATCATCCACAAAATAAAGCACCTAATGTAAAAGATGACGAGACAATTAGAAACCCAAGACCTACACAAAGCGAAGCTTTTACAACTTGGGAAAATCAAAATACTAACTGGGAAGCAACTACCCAAGATTGGAACATAGTGAGTAATTTAGATGCCTGATTTAACTGGACAAGAAATATCAAATTCGTATAAACGATTAATGCAAGTAAAGACTTCAGCTAATGAAGGAATTACGACTACTCTAAGGACTATTCAGTCAGGTGACAATGCAGACTCACCTTTACAACTCAACAACTCTACATTAAATGTTAATGGTACTTTTGCAATAGGTGGTGTAAATCTAACTGCAACTGTATCATCTTTAAATGCAACTGCAGATATATCAGGTGGTGAAGGTTATGTAGTTGTATCAGGAACTAATGTTTACAAAAGAAGTTTTTCTGCAGGTAATGGTATTACTATTACTAGTAATGATGGAGTTGCTAGTAATACAGGTATTGCCTTAACAAGTACAATAGCTAATATTCAAAGTTTTGCTGCTTCAGCAGTTTCAGCTAATACATTAAATGTTACAGGAACTATGACAGTTTCTTCAATGAGTGTTACTGATTTTAATGCAGCTACTGTAAGTGCTACTTTATTAAAAGGTAATAATGCAACAATTGTAAGTACAGTATCAGCAGGATTTTTTGTAGGTGATGGTTCAGGTTTAACAAATGTTCCTTCTGCTGAAGGTGGTACAGTAAATGCAGTAGTTGCAGGAACAGGTCTTAATGCAACTGTTAATGGTGCAACATCAACAACTGTAAATACAAGTGGTACTATAAATGTTAATCCTAATCAATCTTTTGGTACAGTTTCAGTTTCAACAGGTTTAGTTGTTCCACAAGGAGCAATAACTTTTTCAGTACCAGTGAGTGGTACTTCAGCAGTCTTTACAGGTAATGTATCAGCAGCAAATGTTTATGCAGGAACAAATGTATTTGTAGGTGGCACAGCAGTACCAACAGCAGCAAATGTAGCTGCAGTATCTGCATTAACTTCAGTTAATAAAGCTGATATCGCTACAAATGTGGCAGCAATCACTTCAGCAAATACAGTCATAGCTGCAGTATCTGCATTAACATCTGTAAATAAAGCAGCTATAACATCTATAAATGGTATTATAGGTGATGGTGGTAATTATGCAACGTCTGCTGAATTAGCTACAGTATCTGCAGCATTAGCAACAAGTATAGGTAATAGTAATACCAATATAGCTGCAGTTTCAGTTTTAACTTCAGTAAATAAAGCTGACATTGCAACAAATGTAGCAGCTATTACTTCAGCCAATACAGTAATAGGTGCAGTTTCTGTACTTACAAAAACAAATTTAGATGCCATTACTTCAATCAATACAGTTGTAGGAAATGTTTCATCAACTCTTGCAACCTCTATAGCAAATTCAAATACTGCAATAGCTGCAGTTTCAGTTTTAACTTCAGTAAATCTTGCAAGAATAGTTGCAACTTCAGCAGCATTAGCAACAAGTATTGGAACAAGATTACCTCTAGCAGGTGGTGCATTAACTGGAATACTTTCAGCAACTGATGTTATATGTAGTGGAGTGGGTGTAGATGTAGATGCCTTATTAGGTAAAGATGTAAGAATTGCAAAAGCTGCAGTAGCTGACATTGTAAGTTTAACTGATGGTGCAAATATATCAGTTGACTTTAACGCAGGTCAAAACTTTGCAGTACAGTTAGCAGGTAATAGAACAATAGATAATCCTACAAATTGTGTCCCTGGACAAACAGGAAGTATATTTGTAATACAAGATGGAACTGGTAGTAGAACTTTATCATATGGGACTAATTATAAGTTTCCTGGAGGGACTGCTCCAACTTTATCAACAGGTGCAAGTGCATGTGACAGAATTGACTACATTACGTTTACGTCAACAAACGTACATGCAGTAGCAACATTGAATGTGAGTACAGCTTAGTGGTTAAAAGAATACCTAGAAAAAAAGGTCAACCTGCTAAAAGTAAAAAACACTCAGACTTATATACTGATGAAGACCCTAAAGGTACAATACATGGTTTGAAGTTTGCAACAGTAGCAGATGCACAAAGGTCAATACGAAAGATAAAAAATTCTACTCGTAAACATAATCATAAAACACAAGCAGCAATTGCAATGGAACAAAGAGCAAAAGTTGCAGGTAAAAATAAAGCAGCATTAGTTTATAGAAGATTTATTGAACAACAAAAAAGAAAGACAAAAACAAGGACAGCTTAATGGCAGTATTTCAAAATAATTTATTAGCAGGTGCAGGTGCACAAAGTAGTGATAGTATCCATACAATAGACCAATCAATTAGGTTTGATGATGCAGCTGAACATTTTATGTATAGTCCTACACCATCTAGTGGTAAAGATTTTTCTACAACCTGCACAATTTCACTTTGGTTTAAAATTGCTAATCTAAAACAAGGTATTTTAGCTGGTTCTTTTTATGGTAGTAATGCACGATATAATTTAATACAGATAACTTCAGATGGTCAATTAAAAGAAAACGATAGAGTAGGTGGAGCTTCAACAGCAACTGGAACTGGTGGTACATCTTGGATAACAACACGAGTCTTCAGAGACCCTTCAGCTTGGTATCACGCAGTGTTTGTATGGGATACAACAAATGCAGTTCAATCGGAACGATTCAGACTATATATTAATGGTGTAAGAGAAACAGACTTTGCAACTGCTCCATCCCTTGGTGCGAGTGAACTTGTTTATTGGTTTGGTAAAAGTTCTTATACTACTTTAGGTGCATACTTTAATGGCACTGGCTATGCAGACACTTTATATTTTGATGGATATATGGCTGAGATGCACGGAATAGATGGAACTGCACTTGACCAAGATAGCTTTGGCGAATTCAATAGTTCAGGTATTTGGATTCCGAAAGAATACACAGGAAGTCACGGAACAGATGGGTTTTATATAAAAGGTGCAGATGCAAGTGACTTAGGAATAAACAGTGCAGCTAATGGAAATGATTTTACATTAAATGCAATTAGTTCACATGACCAAGTTCCCGACTCACCTACGAATAATTTTTGTGTAATGAGTCCTATAGACCAGTCAGGATTTACATTAAGTGAGGGTAACTTAAAAACTGCATATGGGTCAAATAATTCAACTAGTGGAGTTAAAGGAACTGTTGGAATATCAACAGGTAAATGGTATTGGGAAGGTAGAAGAAATTCTGCAAATGTATATCATTGTCAAGTTGCAGTAGCTTCTTCTGAAGTGTCACCAACTAAATTACCCCCTTCAAATACACCTGACAATGGAGGGTCAACAGTAGGGTATTGGGGGACATCTCTTTATAAAGATGGTGTGGCAGTTCAAACAGTAGCTGCATCTGGAAATGGAGATATTATAGGTCTAGCTTTAGATTTAGATTCAAGTCCTAACACAGTTACATTTACAAAAAATGGTAGTGCTTTAGGCACAGCAGTTTCAGTAACAAGTGGTTTTACTTGGACACCTTGTGAAGGTACAAATCCAAGTGGTTATACAGCATCAGTAAATACATCACATAATTTTGGACAAGATGGAACAATGGCAGGAAATATAACTGCTGGTGGTAATAGTGATGCAAATGGAATCGGTGATTTTAAATATAGTGTACCAAGTGGTCATCTTTCGGTATGCACAAAGAATGTAGGGAGTTAATATGGCAGCACCAACAATAACAAACGGACAAGAACATTTCTTTCCGATAATCTACGAAGGCAACGGAGCTGGGCAACGAGTGGGTCGTTTTGTACCTTTTACTGACCAAGCTACTGTTGCTAATAGTTGTTTAATTCAACCAGTTGCACAACGAAGACTTGGCAGAACACCAAGTTCAAATGGTAGTGGTACCATATTAACTTTCTCAGCTTGGGTTAAAAGAGGAAGACTTGGAAGTATTAGTTCAATTTTTATTGCAAATGATTATGCTTCAGTTGGTGAAGCTTTAGAGTTTAACACCAGTAATCAACTAAATTATTATTGTATTAAAAGTTCTCCAGGTTCGTATGATTGGAATTACATCACAAATAGAACTTTTGAAGACACTAGCAAATGGTATCATATTATGGTGGCTAGAGATACTACTGATTCAACACAAGCTGATAGAGTACAAATTTACATTGATGGAGAAAAAGTTACAAGTTGGAATACAGAAACTCAGGCAGGTTCTAATCTAACAGGTTGGATGAATCAAACAACTTATGAAAATAGTTTTGGTAATACTAATAATGCAAGTTATGTAAGAGGCATAGGTTATCTTGCAGAAATGAATATGATAGATGGTCAAGCATTATTACCAGCATCTTTTGGTATTACTGATACTTCAACTGGTAGATGGATTCCAAAAACTGTTGAACCTTTTCCTACAACCACAACTGATATTGCAGTTACTGTTGTAAGTAGTGGTGGTAATAAATATGCTTTAGATGGTGTAACTCAAGGCACAGTTACTTTAATTGAAGGTGCAACTTATAAGTTTGACCAAAGTGATTCTTCAAATTCAGGACATCCATTAAGATTTTCTACAACTTCAGATGGTACACATGGTGGTGGTTCAGAATTTACAAGTGGAGTAACAACAGCAGGAACTCCAGGCTCATCTGGTGCTTATACTCAAATAACAGTTCCAACAGGAACTGCAACATTATATTACTATTGTTCAGTACACTCTGGAATGGGAGGTACTGCAAATACTCAAGACCAATATGGCACAAATGGATTTAGATGTAAGTTCCAAGATAGTTCAGCACTTGGAGATGATACGAGTGGTAAAGGAAATGACCTAACTGCTACAGGAATGTCCACTACAAACCAGACTACGGATAGTCCCACACAGAATCATGCGACATTAAGTCCACATAGTTTATATAAAAGTAGTAACTTTACATTATCAGAGGGTAATTTAAAGGCAACAAGTACATCAGCAGCAGGAACACATAGTGGTCAAGGTGGAATGAGAATACCTAATGGTGGTAAATATTATTGGGAATGTGAGATTGATGCTGGTAAAGATGGAATGGGAATAGGCATAATTCCAGCAGATACTCCAACGACATCAGCTAATCCTTCAACAGCAACACTTTACTTATCTAATGGCTCAATGAGAACGGATGGAAGTAATGCCATAAGTTATGGAAGTGGTGTTAGTAATGGTGATATAATGGGTTTTGCTTTAGATTTATCAAACCCAGCAAATGGTAAACTTTATGTATCTGTAAATGGAACTTATGAAAATAGTGGAAACCCTGTAACAGGAGCTAATCCTGCACCAGCAAATCCATTGATAGGAGACTTTAGAGTTATATATCAAGATGGTTCTAATGGATATACTCCAGTTTATATTTATAACTTTGGACAAAAAAGTTTTAACACAGCACCACCAACTGGATTTTCTGCTTTACAACAGGACAACCTACCAGAAACAGTTAAAGGCATAAGTGGATTAGTGTGGACAAAAAACCGAGATTCTACGGATAATCACATTTTGATGGATTCAAGTAGAGGTGCTGGTCAAAGACTTGAATCAACAGAAACTGGTGCACAAATATTAATAAACAATTCTTTAAATAAATTTTTAGCTGGTGGTCAGCAGATTGGTAGCTATGCTGATATGAATAGAAGTGGTAATTCTTTTGTAAGCTGGAACTGGGTAGCAAATGCAGGAACAACTGCAAGTAACACTGATGGTTCAGTTACATCTACTGTTCAAGCTAATACGACTGCTGGATTTAGTATCGTGCAATTTACTGCACCTAGTGCAGGTAATTTTACAACAGGTCATGGACTATCTTCAACACCTGAATGGGTTATAGTTCGTATGGTAAATGCTACATCTAATTGGGCAGTTTATCATAAATCTGTATATGATGCTTCTGGTAACCAATTTAGTGCAAGTTTAAATAGTAATGCTGCTTACTCTGATTTAGGGTCAGCTATTTGGGGTGCTGGTATGACTTCAAGCACATTAGGATTAACTTCAGATGGTGTTGTAACTGCTGGAGCAGTTTCACTAGCTTATGCTTGGCACTCTGTAGATGGCTTTAGTAAATTTGGAAAATACACTGGAAACGGAAGCACAAATGGTCCGTTTGGGTACACAGGATTTAGACCAGCTTGGTTTTTAGTAAAAAGAATTGATACAGCAAATGATTGGCAGTTATTTGATTCTGCAAGAAATCCATTTAATCCAGTAGACAGAAGACTTTATCCAAATTTAACTAATGTAGAGGCAGTTGGTAGTACATCAGATATTTTTGATTTTACAGCAAATGGATTTAAAGTTAGAGAAGATAATGCAGCTATTAATGCAAGTGGTGGAACATACATCTACATGGCATTTGCTGAACATCCATTTGTTGGAGATGGCACAAGTCCTGTAACTGCACGT
>Ga0181404_1000606_pt1 | contig 10757 bp, 1 predicted proteins | sample 27SPOviralmetaG_FD_130133 | JGI IMG/M metagenome (GOLD analysis project Ga0181404, IMG submission 130133) | Marine viral communities from the oligotrophic San Pedro Time Series (SPOT) site, San Pedro Channel, CA, USA - 27 SPOT_SRF_2011-10-25 | ecosystem: Environmental > Aquatic > Marine > Strait... | reverse complement strand
GTTTCTTATTGTCTCAGAATTACAGCGCAGAAATGAAATGCGTAAGTCTTATTCGGCTATGCAAGAGCCAACGCAGACTGTTCCGGTTGCCCAACAGGTAGTGGCTGAAGCAGGTCAGGGCATCGTTGGAATGATGGGTGGTAATCCAATGCCTATGCAGGCTCAAGCTCCAATGCCTATGGCTGCTCCTATGCAAGCTCAAACTCCTATGGCTGCACCCATGCAATCTTCTATGCCTGCTCCTATGCAGCCTCCTATGCAGCTTCCTATGCAGCCTCCTGTGCCACAACCTCAAGCTCCGGCTGGGATAGTGGCTATGGCCCCCGGAAGAACTGTTCCAGATATAAGCGGAACATCTTCTTATCAAGCTCAAGGGGCTGAAGCTGTAGATGATTTATTGGCTGACATAGCATCCGCTGGAATGGATGCCGCAGATGCTGCAAGAACTGGAATTGTTGCAACAGGAAAAGCCCTTGAAAATATACTTTTATCTCCCCCTAAAACACCAAGGGACATAGCTGTAGAAAGAATTCTTAGTAATCCTGATAATTATAGTTACCTTAATCCTATCGAAAGAAGGACAGAAGCTAGAAAACAAGTAGATGAAGCCGAAAGGTTGAGACCTTTTAGAGAAGAACAAGAAAGAATTAGACAAGGAAATTCAATTGCTGATGCCTACATAAATAAGGATCAGGGTGTTATAGAGAAAGAATTTACCGATAGTGAATTGGAAGCCGCTGAATCTTACACAGGAATAGATTTATCTCCTGATGAAATACTTATAAACCAAGATGCTTTGTTTGGCCCTCAGGCAGGAGGTGGATTTAGTGTTTCTGGTCTGCCTAGTAATGTGTCTAGTAGGGTTTTAACCGAGGATTTATCTAAGCTTGTCAATAAAGAAATGTCTCTTGACGGAGTCATGTCTAATCTTATGCTACAGACTAGCGATCTGCCAGAAATTCCTGATGGTGCAGACTTCTCCACGATAGCGGAAGCTAGAGCCAAGCGTGGTGAGGCTGCATCTACAAGGATGGAAGAGCTTGTTCAATCTATTCAAAGCAAAGCTAAATCGGATGCTCTTAATATGGCTCTTTTAAATATTGGAGCAGGTATTGCAGGAGGTGATCTTGCGGGTGGCTTAGAGAAAGCGGGTTCAACTGCTGGGCAAATAGCTAGTGATGCTAGGAAGTCTGCTCAGGCTCTTGAGCTTCAGAGTATTACTATGGCTGAAGAAGCAGCTAGGTCTGGAGAAGATGTACAGATTCAGGAAGCTCTTAGTGATCTACAAAGGTTCTCTGTTGAACAGGGTATTGCAAAAGATCAGAGAGATTACAATCTTAATATTATCAAAATAAAAAGTGACTCTGATCTTGGCTTTCAAAGACTTGCTTCCGAGCTTGCTCAATCTGAAAACATTAGTAAGAGAAGTGTTCTTGGTTTGATTGAAAAAATTCTTGATGAAGAGGCTGATAGTGCCAAGAGTCAAGGCGAAGCGTATGATGCTGGAGGAAGAGCATTGCAGTTGTATAACCCGTTTGCTGGTATTTTTGGACTTTCGGCTTTGTCTGCTAAGGAACTTGAGGATGCACAAAAACAGATCGGTAGCGTTCAAGATGCAGCAAGCGATTCTTCTGCCTTTAGCGTTAATATGAGACTGCCTGAATAATGCCGACTACACTTGTTAACGCGCCAGATGGTGGTCTGATAAGCGTCAATCATCCTGAAAATGCTAGTGACGAATCTATTCTGGGTTATGCCGCAAGGATGTACTCAGAAGATCCATCCGTTTCCCTTCGTGATGATACGTCTGTCTTAGGTCAGATCAAGGAAACAGCAAAGGGTGTCCCTCGTGGTTTTGCTAACACGTTCCTTGGTGCTGGAGAAGGTCTTGCTGAAATGGCAGATGCTGCGGCAAACTTCGTGGGCTATGAAGACCTAATAGATTCTGGCGAAGAGAACGAGTTAGTTCGCCTTGCAAGAGAAGGCAAGGAGTATATCAATCAAACTCTAGGAGCAGATGAGCGTTATGAAGATAAATGGCTTACCAAACTTGGTGATGCTGTTGGTTCTTTTGCTGGGTTCTTTGTTCCCGGCGGTGCGCTCAAGGCTGTTGGCGCTGGATCTAAGCTTATTGGTGGATCAAGCCTCGCGCTGGCTACAAGCTCTGGCGCTGGAGAGCAAGCACAAAGAATACAAATGGCTAGACAACAAGGGATTGATGTCAGTCAAGATCAAGAAGACAAGGCTATTGGACTAGGCGGATTAATAGGAACTAGCGAGGTTCTTGCCCCACTTAGTTTGCTTAAGAAATTTCAAAGACTTCCTGATAAAGAAGCAAACACTTTCTTTACTAAAATATCTAGTGCTGTAAAGACGGGTCTTGCTGAAGGCACTCAGGAAGCAACGGCTGGCGCTCTGCAAAGTGCAGTTGAAAAGTATACATATAACGAAAGCCTTCCTCTTGGTGAGACTCTATACGACCAAGTAATTGAGGACGCAAGTTTAGGTGGCGCTGCTGGCGTAATAGCAGACTTGGCTCTTGGTAGTTTTTCTAGGAGGGTCAGAGACGGCGCTGCAACAGAAGCTGAGTTTGAAAGAGAGCGGCAGTTAAGAGAGGCTGAAGAGATTCGTCTTGCAGAGGATCGTCAAGAAGTATCAGATTATGTTAACCAGCAAGACAGTACGGACCCTGAGTCTGTAGTAAATGTAGAAGAGACTCTTCTTTTACCTGCCCCAGAACCAATTGATATTCTGACTAGTGAAGATCAGGTAGGCTATGCTAACAATATATCTAACAGTCTTAATTATAATTTTCCCACAGCGACATCGTTTACTTATCGAACAAACGAAGTAACTGACCCAGAAACTGGTGAGATTACCGGGTCAAATTACAGCATCGTTGATCAGCTTGGTAATACATATGGCGCTTCGCCAATCGTTACGAGAGAAGCGGCGGCTACGGTAGCTGGTAGACTTAATGACAAGCTTCTTGATCGAACATTAAGCAGGTCTGTCAAAGATACTTTAGAAACATCTCCTACTTCATATGATGAGAGATCAACTGAAACTCTTTTGCGTATAGGAAATCGAGTTCTGAACCCTCGTTCAAACTTGATTACGGATATTGAGTTAAACTCCGCAGCAACAGAAGGCATAGATACCCGTGTTGAAGAAGATAGACGAAGGCTTTATATAGAATCTTTACCACTTGATCAGGCGCTGTACTATCTTCAGCGAGGACCGCAACAGAATAGGGCGAAAAGTAAAGCTGAAATGATGCGTTTACTATCTCCTTCTCAGAGAATCAACTTACGCAGAAGAGAAAATGGTTTGCCTGAAACCAAATTCTTTACCGTACAAGAAGCTAGAAGAGAGCTTAAAGATTCTTTTGGTAACCTTGCTAACAAGAAGTTTGAGTCTCCAGAAATCAAAGAAAAGATTGATGCTTTACAGAATGCTAGGACTTATCTCAACGCAGAGATAAGCAAGAACATTACTCCGGCGCAAATACAAAAGCTGCTTAACGAAAAAAATATTGCTTCAGACATAAGTAGCCCAGAGATAAATGCTCTGGCTCGTAGTTTTGTAGGCGTAAAGTCTGTAGCTGACATGAATGTTGGTGACAGAAGAGTCTTCTTTAAAAAGGTACAGTCTCTCCCTCGTTTAGATAATGCAACTAAACTCCCCGTATTCCAGCTCAAGCCATTTACTAACTCACAATTTGTAGCCTCGGTTGAGGCAGTTAATAACACTGGTGATTTTAGTAACGAGACCATATCAGAATCAGCACAAATTAAGCCTGAAGATCCTCGCTATGAGGACAAGATTGATTCTATAAGAAAAGAATTACGCAAGCAGAAAGTTATTAGAAGTGGCAAAGTCCCTGTGTTTGACAGAAGGGTCAAGGCAGAAGCAGAACAGATTTCTATAGCGGAAGAAGTTGAAACTGTTATTGAGGAGGAAGTTACTCCACAGGTTGTTGAAGAAGTTGAAGAGCAATTAGTAAGTCCAGATGTTCTAGAAAGAATTCAAACAAGCTTGAAGAGCTATCTTGATTCTAAAGGATTGAAAGAAGTTGGTGTTAACGTGGACTATGCCCTAAGAAACGTGGTGATGGACGCTGACGGCAACCTTAGATACGGCATTAGAAGACGTAAACTTAATGATGAGTATGAGTCTGCTCCTCGGACAGAGCTTGATAGAGCTTTTATTAAAGAAGAGTTTGTTGAAGAATCTGCTGAGGGTTTTTATTCCCGTGATATGAATCAGATCTTCTTGGCTGCCGATAGGCTTGCCAACTTTGAGGGCATGACTGAAGAGCAAATGCAGTCAGAGCTGGCATCTATTCTGAATCATGAGATGGTACACGCAATACGTAACCTAGATCTCTGGACTGAAAGTGAGTGGAAAATACTCAGCAATGCCGCTGCTAAAATAAAAAATAACAATGGTCAAACATATCTTGATGAGGCAAAGATTCTCTATGCCGACACAATTCCTACCATACAGGCTGAAGAAGCTGTTGCTAATTTAATAAGAGGAACAATTAACGGCAACACTAAGATCGGTGGCAAGCCTCGATCCTTGATCAACAAGATGTTTAATTTCTTTGAAAGAATAAAAAACTTCTTAAGAGGTTCTGGTTACAAGAGTTTCAACGACATCCTTGCAGACATTGAGTCTGGTGTTGTAGGTGGTAGAGAAAGAGGTGTTGTTCGGACGGCAAGAAGAGCGCAAGAAGAACAGGAAATACAAGAGAATCATTGGGCTGGCGATGATGGCATCATGTTTTCTAAGACTAATCCGCCAGAAAATACAGTTAAAGCTTACAAACTTTTTAGTGCTAAAGCATCGAAACCTGATGAATACTTTCCTTTGTTTGTTCTTGCTGATAAAAGCGTACCCGTGGGTGAGTGGGTGACTGCTAAGTCTGGTAAGAGAACTAAAGAGGGAGGGGTCAAGTCTGGTATTGGAGAACTTGCTTATCGTCCGGGCTGGCATGCAGGAGACTATGCTTCGGCTACTCATATCGGGGGCAAGTCTCGTGGCAAGCAGGGGAAAACAGATTACCGTAAGGCTGATCAAATTTGGGTAGAAGTAGAAATGGCTGACGATGTTGATTGGCAGAGTGAAGCTAATCGACGAGCTAGAATAATGAACAATGGTCAGCCTGATGTGCAGACAGCACATATCACAGATCAAATACCTAAAGGCGGATTTTACCGTTATAAAACTAACCCAGATATGCAGGGTAATTGGTTGATTGGCGGAGACATGAAAATTAATCGTGTCTTAAGTCCTGAAGAAGTAAAAAATATTGGGCAAGAATCAGGAATCAAAGACCTTCCCTTACTGCCAGAACTAATATATCAAGAGGGGTTAAGCTTTGATGATCTGGGAGGAACTGCGAAAGAAGAGCTTAAGAAATTTTATCCTGAAATTTATGCAAGCATGGCTCCTGAATCTGATCAAGCGAAACGTCCATCACCTCGCAAATGGTTTCAAAGCGATGACGCTTTACAAAATTCAGATAATCAAGCTACAAATAGACAAGGCACTCCATTAGGAATAAATATCAGGCAAGACAGAGATGGAACTGACTACGCATCTCTCATAGCTAGTGGTCAGAAAACTTACGAAAGTAGAGAGAGTAGGTCGCTTGATCCTTATGTTGGCAAGCGTGTTGGTCTTGTTAGAACTGGAGCTGGTCCTGCTTCTTTGGTTGGGTATGCAGAAGTAGGTACTCCTATCGAGGTTAATCAGTCCATATTTAATAAGTTGCGCGACGAGCATCTTGTCCCGAAAGGATCTACCTTTGACATCAAGGCAGGACAAACCAAATTTCTTTATCCGATGTCAGGTTCTAAAGCTATTACGCCTCAAGAACTTCCATCTAGTTCTAGAGGTATTGTGGCTCGTCAAATTAGTGGCGACATTCTCTACTCAAGAACTGCTCCCGCAGCTGTAAGCAATATATTCCCCACTGCTAAAAGAAGAAAGGCAGACCCTACGGAAACCGTTCTTGTTTCAGACTTTCAAGAATACTTAAAGGACGAGCCATTTAAAAAGAATATGGTCATCGTTAAAAGCTATGATGATCTTCGCAAAGATAAAAATTTAAGGACCGATGAACAGAAAGCAGTAGCTTTTGTAGATCATATTAAGAATAACCTTTTGTATTTGTTTGACTCTGTTCCTCCTGAAGTAAGGACTAGGTCTTCTAAATGGTATGAAGGCGCTAATAAATTGATGCAGAATCTTGCTGATAAGCATGGCATAGATTTGTCTCAAGCATCTGCTTTAGCTGCCAATCTCTCGCCACAAAAAGATTGGTATATGAATGCCAGCCTTGCAGAAAGAACAGCGGATATATTTTTTGAGAAGGCGAGTGAGCCTTTCACTCCTGAGATGGAGAAGAAAGCTAAAGAACTTTATGTGGACGGGAAAGCTGTGTCTGCAAAGAAGAAGGTCATTAACAAAAAAATATTGGACAGAATTAAAGGCAAGTCTCTATCGGATCTTATAGCTGAGGGCGCTACATTTGTTGAGCAGGCTATGTGGATTCGGACTTACGATCAAACATACAACAGCCCTAGCTATCGGATTGTTTCTCCAGAAGGTGATTACTTACAGTATGCAAAGACAAAGGCTGGAAACAATTCTCGTGTTGCGTGGGGATCTTTTGGTGAGATAGCAAAAGGGATCAAGGCTCTTTCAGATCCAGACCTTAAGTCTATCTCTAGCAGTCTTGGTGAAGCTAATAAAGTAAGAAACTTTTACAATAATATCTATGACCCGTCTTCAGAGCTAGGGTTTGTGACGATAGATACTCACGCTGTTGGGGCAGGTCTCTTGCGTCCAGTAAGCGGTGATTCAGATCAAGTAAGCGCAAACTTTGGAACTCTAAAAGGATCTTCAAGTAGTTCTAAGACTGGGTATCGGGGCACGTATCCTTTCTATGAAGAAGCTTACAAGCAAGCGGCAGCAGAGCGCGGTGTCCTTCCAAGGGAGATGCAGTCTATAACGTGGGAGGCTGTGCGCGGTTTGTTTTCTCCATCGTATAAGGCAAATGAAAGTAATGTTAAATTTGTCAACGGTGTCTGGAAAGATTATAATCGCAAGAAGATTGATCTTGATGAAGCAAGAGAGAGGATATTAAATCATGCCGGACGTATCACGAATCCAGACTGGACAAGATCCGATAGTGGATCAGTTGCGGAAGATGCAGATTCCAGTTACGAGAGCCAACTACCTAGCAGTGGCGTACCCGGACAGACCGGACAACTTCCCGCTGGGGGCGGAAGAAGAGGCAATGTTGCCGCAGCAACTACAGACGAATCAAACGTCCTAGCGGCACAGAAATCTGAGGCAACAAACAGAGAATCACAAAGATTTAAAGTTAGGAATCACGTTGATGTCCTTGAGTCTAGGAGATCGCCGGGATCAATTGCCTCCGCTACTACCTATGAAAACCTCAAAACTGAAGCAGAAAATAGAGCCTATAATGCAGGTGATTACTCTTCCCCTATGTCTTTCGAGACTCCCACTTATACCTATCAAGAAGCTGGTCTAGCTGGGCCAGCTCGTGGTTTTTTATATCAAGTTGCTGACAAGCTAATTGGCCTCAAGTCTGTTGAGGAATCAATCAATAAAAAGAGAAGAGATGCGGGACTCAAGGAAATACCTACCTTAGCATCCCCGTACAAGGGCGAGGAGCGCGTTGCTGGTATAGTTGGGGGTAAGATAAGGGACTTTGATCTTAATCAGCTACGCCCTTTTGTAGAGGCTATGGTTGATAACAATGTTGATCGAAAAGAAATGGATGATTTCTTAATTCTAAGACACGCTGTTGAGCGCAACGCCAGAATTAAAAGTATTAATCCAGCTATTAGAGAAGCTGGGGCAGGTATGCTGGACGGTCAAGCTCTTACGGATACCTATGTTAAATCCAAGATGGCATCTCTTTATGGTATGCAATGGAACGATACTACTGGGTCTTGGACTGGTGGCAATAGTCGAGCGCAAGTTCTGAACTCATTGGCTAGTACGTTTGATGGCTTTACTAAAGGTACTCTAAAAGAACTCCGTGATGGTGGTCTTATTTCTTCTCAGGACTTCAATACGCTTTCTAGATACTACAAATATTACGCTCCATTAAAAGGCAAGGTAGTTGAGGACGATGTTTCTTCTGAGCTTTCTCAGGGATCTACTGGGATAGGCGGCAGCTATACCATTGTTGGTCAGGACGTTAAGACCGCTATGGGAAGACAGAGTGAAGCATTTTCTCCACTGTCTACGGCGATTGCTGATAGAGAAAGAGCTGTTGTTCGGTCTACTAAGAACAAACAAATAGGTGAGAATTTAGTTGGGCTGATACGCGACAACCCTAATCCAGAGTTTTGGGAAGTCATAGACAAAGACAATCCTGTATACAAGAGGGCTTTTAAAACTAGATATGTATACGCTGGTAAAGATCCTTCTATTCCAGTCGGCACTGTTCGCTCTGATTTGACAGGAGTTAAAGATAAGAATGCTTGGTTTAAGAAAAAGATTGTAGAGCCGTCAGTATCATCACCTATTCTTCGCAACGATTTGCTTGGTGTAAAAATAGATGGTGAGCAAGTTTATATAGACATCCGAGGCGACGAGAGATTGAAGAATTCTCTTATGAACCTTGATGCAGATACTATGAATTTTCTAACCAAGTCTCTCTCTAAGGCAAGCAGGTTTTTGTCTTATGTAAATACGAGTCTTAATCCTGAGTTTGTTGTTGGTAACTTCGCTAGAGATATACAGACAGCAATCAACAATATTATCGGTGAGCAGACTATGGTGGGCGGAAAGGCTCTGAACACTAAAGGTCTCAAGCGTGGAGTTATTAAGGATACTGTACCTAGCATTAAAGATTTTTATAAAGGTTACAGGAATAGTAAAAATAGAACCGCGCAGCAGACTAAAGACTTCGATGAGTACATAAATTCTGGCGCAAAGACTGATTGGTTTGTATCTAGAGCGCCGGATCAGGTGTCAAGCACCATAGATAATCTTATTGAAATGCAGAAAGGCACGTTCGCAGGTAACTTTAAAAAGAGATACGAAAGTATTAGAGATTTTGTTGATGACACAAACTCTGCTGTTGAGAACGGAGTACGATTTGCTACGTTTAAAAAAGCTAGAGATCTGTTTGTTGATAATAATATACCAAGAGATGAAGCTATCGCTCAAGCTGCTACACTTGCTAAAAACCTAACTGTAAACTTTAATAGAAAGGGTGAGGCAGGTAATCTTTTAAACAGTCTTTACATATTTTTTAATGCTTCGGTGCAAGGTACTGCTAACTTTGCTCGTGGCTTGAATGTATTTGATCCAGAATCTTCTCGTAGTAAGCAAGCTATGGTTGGTTCTATGATAGGGTTTGGTGCGTTAATGGCGTATATGAACTCTCTTCTCAGTGATGATGATGAAGACTCTGGACGATCTTACTATTCTGCGATACCTGCATTTGAGAAAGAGCGAAACATTATTATAATGAAGAGCATCTTTAATCCTGACGCGCCGCCCGATCAGTACCACAAGATACCTCTTCCTTACGGTTACAATGTATTTCATGTTCTTGGTACATCAATTATGGATTCGATGACTGGATCTCAGTCTAAGGAAGAGGCTGCTGCGTCTCTAGTTACTTCATCTATAGGATCATTTTCTCCAGTAGGGTTTGGTTCTTCAGAAAATTACTTTAATTCTATCGCTAGAGGTATAACTCCTACTGTCGCGCAACCGATTGTTGAAATACTTGCCAATGAAGATTACTTTGGCGGTCCTGTGTATTCAGAAAGTCAGTATGGTCAGGACATTCCCGCTAGTCAGATGGCTTTCCGTTCAACACCAGAGGTCTTTAAGAGGTCGGCTAAATTTTTAAATGCAATGACTCGTGGCGATGAGAGTACATCAGGAATACTAGATTTTTCTCCCGATACAATGAATCATATGTTCCAGTTTGCTCTTGGTGGTACAGGTGCTTTCGCTATTCGGAGCATGAATGCGTTAGAAAAAGGACTCACGGGTCTTGAGATTACCCCCAATGAAGTGCCTTTTTACAGAAGAATAGTTGGTGAGGTTAGTGATTTTGATCAACAAACGGATTTCTATGATCGAAAGGATAAATTAGATGCTAAATATAGACAGTCAAAAATAGAAACCGGGGCAGACAGAGGAAGTTATGTTAGGAAAAACAAAAACTTTCTTCGCCTACGCCCGGTTATGAACAATTCTGAAACAAGAATAAGAGCTTTAAATAAAAGACTTGAGTTGCTTCAATCAAAAGCAGCAAACTCAACGATTGATGCTATAACTTTTGCTCGTGAACAAGAAAAAATACAGGATGATAAGGCCAAGATTTACAAACAGTTTAATCGCAAATACGATTCTCTGATTGGTAGGCTTGAATAACATTCCGCTAAACTTTTGAGCCTGTATCTGCAATAACGGTGAACTCTGATAGGGGTATGTAGCAGCAAGGATCTACATCTTGCCAATCTCCGCGATCTGTTCTTCCGCCCATACCGACTTCGTGTTTACACCATAGCATTTCACACTTGGCTATCTTGTCTTTCCACTGGACTATTAGATAAGATTCTTTCCCTGATACCCCATACATTGAACGTGCTGCCATTATCTTTGACATACTTATCATATAGGTAGGGTACTTATTCATCTCAGATGTTCTGCATTTGAATTCCATAAAGGCAACTATCTTG
>Ga0181404_1000605_pt1 | contig 10771 bp, 7 predicted proteins | sample 27SPOviralmetaG_FD_130133 | JGI IMG/M metagenome (GOLD analysis project Ga0181404, IMG submission 130133) | Marine viral communities from the oligotrophic San Pedro Time Series (SPOT) site, San Pedro Channel, CA, USA - 27 SPOT_SRF_2011-10-25 | ecosystem: Environmental > Aquatic > Marine > Strait... | reverse complement strand
GTTTTTGATGATATTTTAGGAAGTGTGAAAAGGAATTCATATTTAAATCATCTTGTGACGAGGTCAAGGCACTACGGCGTGGGATTACTCGCTATAAGTGTTCAGAGCTTCAAAGCAGTCGGGCCTACTATAAGAAACAACACGAATGCTTTTATCTGTGGTAATTTACAAAATATGAGTGAGTTAGATAAGATATCTCAAGAGTTTTCAGGTATGTTCGGTGGTGATGATAATTTCAGAAAAATTTATCGAAAAGCAACAGAGCAACGTTATGATTTTTTATATCTTGATTTACAGAGTAATCCAGCGAGAGCATTTAGAAACTTTGAGCAGCAGATCGCTGAAGGTGATAGATTATTATTCGGCGATAAGCCAGCAGATAATATCCCTGGGAATCCAACAGAGGAAGAGGTGATGCCTTCTTAATCAAACCAGATTGAAGCATTTTTATCATAAAAATAAGGATTATTCGCTGTAACAAAAATATTCTTTTTTTCATTGTGAATCAACATCAAATCACAAATAGATTCTTGAGGGACATGCTCGGCGAGCATTCGATGACCTGTCGTATAAAATACAAGGCGACCTTTCCACGTATCATATATTTTCATATTCTGTTTTTCTACAACTCTATTCTCAATATCATTTGATATTTTGATGAATAGGTCATTATTCTTTACCGATCCCATCACAGCGTTGTAAGGTTTTCTTTTTTCATCATTTGACCAAGTTGTGAATATTTCATCATAATGTAAAAGTGATTCTAAATTTTGTATCGGGTATACATCGCAATCAACATAGAAACCTCCAAACCTATGTAAAATCAAATACCTGATAAAATCACATTTTTGAATATCATATCGAAACTCTGTCCAAAGCCATATATACTGGGGATACTCTTCACATATTAACTCTTCACATTCTTTGAGATCCCACATATGATATTCATATTTATGTTCTTCACAAAATCTCTTTGTTTCATCGACACACTCTCTAAACACATCAATCTCATTCAACTCTTTACCTTTGAAAGGCCAGAATATTTGATGAATCACCTTAGATATCATTTACTATGATTCACATAAAATTTATTTCAAATCAAACTTTACTGGCTCTGACGTTGGGTCGCGTCCCTACCTGATGTCGATGATAAATATCGTGATGAATGTAACATCCAAATTTTTTCCAGTAATGTGCCTTTTCATCATATGAAGCAGTTTTCCATTTTCTACTCTTCATAGCTGTATGATAAATAAACTCTATGAATCTTTTATTATTCTTGTTATTATTCGCTGATTCATTACAAATCTTAATCATATTTTTTCGATCACATATAAAAACTCTTTCACTAAACCCGTGGGTTTTTATGAATGGTAAAGGGTATGAATCATCGAAGGGTTCATACCAGTGAGTTCCTAAAGGTCCTATATATTTATGAGGGAAACTTAAAATTTTACAATCTTTTAAGTGATTCATTTGAATTTCAATTTGTTTGAGATCCATTTGATTACAGCATACATCATCTTGAAGGATAAATAATCTTTCAGCATTTGATATTCGACAGATATGATTAATCATTTCTCTAAAGTAAATATTTTCATCAAATTCAATCACAATAAACTCGGGGTATTTCAATTCAATATATTTTTTGTAACCCTGATAATCATCATAGAATAATCCACCCTTACCTTCTTTTGTGAATCCATCAAACAAAATATATTTACTATTAAACTCATAATGAGGTAATGATGCAATAGCATTTTCGATCATTTTGTGATCATTGATGATGGCTCCAGCGATAATCAAATCCATTATTTAAATTAGTGAGATAAAAAAAATAAAATTTAAATGTTATACAAATGTCGAATCTTTATGGATATGAAAGTGCGATAAGTCAAGGGTCTTCTTTTAACGCCAGAACTACAAATTTTAATGAAGCAGTCAAGGCACATAATCAAAAATTAACTGATGCTTATGATGCTAAATTAAAACAGCAACCGGGAACAGTAGCAACCGATAAAACAAAAGAAGAAGAAGATGCTGGATTCTATGGGATTACAGATGGTAAAAATGTTATAGGTAGCACAGTAGGATTAATCACAACCGCATCTGAGATAGCGAAGGCGGGTAGAGAAGAGCGGGCGATGGGTAAATATTCCACAGGTATTATGAAATATGCGGGGGATGCTTATACAAAGCGACTAAATACAATCGGTAAAACTGCGGGTCGTTTAGGGGAGATGTCTGCGAAAGATGCTCAGAAAGCACTGAAGCCCACGGAAGTGGCGGCAGATGGGACAGTATCTGTAGCAGCACGAGCAGCTGCTCGGGCAGAGGGTGAAGCGGGTAAAGTAGCCGCTCAGGCAGCATCAGAAGAAATTGAGAGTTCAGGTCTCGGCACAAGTATTTTGAAACAAGGTTTAAAGAAGGTCGCGGGTGGTGCGGTATCTGAAGCAGGATTAAGTGTAGCATCTGAAATAGGTGGAAAAATAGCAGGTGATTTCGGTGGTATTGTCGATATCGGTGAAGGTATTGATAATCTTAAAAATGGAAAATCTTTTTTTGCTGGAGATGATAAAACCGCAGAGATAGGGGATACTCTTACATCGGTGGGTGCGGTGGCTGATGTGGTCGGCACAGTATTCCCACCTGCTGAATTGATCGGTGGTGCTTTAGGTGCTGTCGGTGGAATTTTCGATGCTTATGATGGTATCAAAAATGATTTAGAACAAAAGAAGAATGATACAAAAGATATTAAACCTCCTGCTCTGCAATCGGTAAAGACTACTCCAGCGTTTTCCGCAATGGGACTCGTCGCTTCCGCACCTATTTCTGCGAAAGCATCAATCGTGGGAGGTTAACGAAGTTTGCTACGCTTAAGTAATTTTATTATTTAATGATTTTATTTTTTTTGATTACTCATATTATAAATATGTCTCAATTTTTCAAATCTGCTGATAAAATACAGGTCGGTCAAACTGAGGTCGCCGTCCCGAGTGAGAATGGACTTGATTATCGCCCCGGAGGTAAAATCGATATCTTCATTCCCCCTACAAGTAAATTTGTAGATTTATCCCAAACAAAACTTAAGATGAATGTATCTCTGGCGATTCCAACTACTTCTGCTTCGAATGGTGCTACCCGCGTCCAGCTTGATGCTCAGACTGGATTACATAGTTTAATCAGATCGATTCGCATTTTCTCGGGTCGTAAAACCGCTTTACTTGAAGAGATTGAGGGTTATGATATTCTAACTGCTCTCAGATTTGATTATGAAAGTAATGAAAATTTAAGGGGTAAGCGTGGTCTCACGGATGGTGCGACTACCTATGATCCTGCATGTCGTGGAACCCTCGGGTCACTAAAAACCCAGCAGTCGAATACTATATCAAATCCTTATTTCAATGAATTAGATACAAATGAAACAGTATCCACGAGTTTCACTTCGAATACCGATTATGATTTCAAAGTATGTCAGGGCATCCTTCATTTAAATACTGGACTCTTTAGAAACGAGGCTGTTTTCCCTGCTATGCTCACGGATGGTATTTTTGTTGAAATTCTGCTACAGGATGCTCGACGTGTTTTCCGCCAGTTAGATGGTGTGAATCGTAATCGTCATTTATCTCTGTGTCCTGTATTCCATTCTACGAATGGTTCTGATGGATTCCAAGCAACGACTGGATCGTGGACGAATAACGGGCAACTTCCTGTTGATAAGGGTTTCTACATTACCCGTGATAATAATCAGACATCTACTGCTACCTGCCCCTTTGTTGTAGGTGAAAAGATTACATTTGTTCCAGCGACAGCAGGTTTTGTGAGCGGTTCAGTTAATGCTTCGATAGGGACTATCGCAAAGATCGAGCAGGTATCGGGTGCTATTTACGGAAATCCTAAAACAAAAATCACACTTGTAGCGAATGTATCAAATACTACGGGGACAAACATCGGGGACGCCCCAGGAACACTCGCGAGATATCACGTCGTTTCTGCTAATCTGGAAGGAAACCCAGGGATGACTTCATATGATCCCACTTACACAGTATCTAATGTTGAGATGATAGTTAAACAGATTGAGGTCCCTGCGGGTTATGAATCTTCTATGATGTCTATGATGAAAGAAGGTGGAACAATAAATTATGATTATCGATCTTTCACTAATTACAGATACTCTCAATTACAGAGTGATAATGTAGCAAATGTAAGATTACCTCTTATTGAAAGTAGGGCGACTTCTATTCTATGTGTTCCTACAGACGCTACGGCTTACTCGTCCCGTGCTCTTATGTCGGCATCTGATACCTATTTAGAATATACCGATTCACTTGATTTCAGGCAGAGGTCTGGTCGTAGTGGTCTCGTAGGTATCTGTGATGAATTACAAAATTATCAATTTATCTATGATGGAAAGATTAATCCGAGTCGCCCAGTTGATACAACTAAAATTGCAGCGAAGAATAGTATTAGTCAGCAATGGTTGATTGAAGCAGAAAAAGCACTCGCTATGGCGGATATTGAACCTTTATCGTTTCTGCCGTTCCGTTCGAATTTCTTCATAGGTCGTGCACTCACCCTCGGTAGAAATGCGGTATATGATGCTCGTGGAAAAGATTTTAATCTCCAGTTAGAATACACGGGAAGTGATCAAACTAAGCCGAAACTCTGGAATAATTTTGTATCGCATTTACGTCGCCTTGAGATCAAATCGGGTGGATTGATGGTTCAGCGTTAAACAAAAAGATAGATTATCATTAATTTTTAATTTACATTAAATTTTTTTTAAGTTGTTCATATTATAAAAATATGTCTTCAGCAAATGTTAATACCGAGATTGTTCCGAGCAACGTTGCTTCTAACGGCACTATCAGTTTTAGAGATGGTAATCCAGTGATTCAGTTTATTATCGGTGAGCAGGACCGTCTGCTTTCTGGGCAGTCCATCAGATTTCAGGGTAAATTCAGAGCATTACTATCCTCGGCATCGTCGTCGTCGAGTGATGTATCGAATCTCGCTATGAGCGAAAGATTAGGTGTATATTCGTGTATTGATACACTCACTATTAAATCTCAAAGAACGGGGCAGACTATTGAGAGCATCAGGCATTATAACAGATTCCTTGCTTCTTATCTCCCCGTCACTACTTCTAAAGAGGATGCGATGGGTCATCTATATGAATCTGCTTTAATTATGCCTAATTACGCATGCCAGCAGGCATCGGTTGTAAATATTCCATCTTCGTCTTCTACTCAAAATCATTTCTGTATGACGTTGCCCTGTGGTCTCTTTAACGGGGGTGAGCCGATTCCGCTGATGCCCGAGGCTGTCGGTGGTCTCATCATAGAACTTCACCTTGCCCCAGATACTCAGGTATTCCACACTCAGGGCGATACCGATTCTGCTTCATACACCGACTCTTTCTATGAATTCACGGATGTATCCCTTGTCGCAGAGTTAATGGAATTAGATGACGCTTCGACTCGTGCCCTTAAGGCTCGCACCTCTGGAACATATGAATACAACAGCATCTCTTCTTATTATCAAACGATTAACTCAGGTAATGCTATTATAAATTTCCAGCTCGGTTTAAGTCGAGTGATGGGTGTTTTTGCGAATATAGTTCCTTCAGCACATATTAATAACACGAAGTTTGATGGTTTAGCAACTCTTTTCCCTACAAATAGCGATGGTTCCCCTGCTGAACTCACAGAATTATTTTTCACAAGGAACGGCACTAAGTTCCCTATCGATTTCAATATTACTCCTCTACAGCGTGATGCTGATAATCACACTACTGTGAGTCCTCAAGTGATTGAGCAGTATATGAATGCTATTGAGAAATTTAATGATATCGGTCGCACGCAGTTGAACCCGCAGAATGTAAGATATACTCTGCTCGCAAATGAAGGCACGAGATTTGATAAAGATATCGCATTTGGTGGACAGGCTTTTGGTATCGGTGTCGCTTTTGATAATATTTCGGATCAAGGTGTCGACTTCAGTAACGTGAACTTCGGCATCAATATGTCGCTTGAAATGAATACCGACTTCCCGCAGTCTTTCTTTGTCTTCGCTCACGCTAAAAATACTCTCGTATATGGTCCTCAAGGCATTCAGGTTATGTCGTAAATTTTTTTAAAAACTTTTTTTTAATTTTTATTTTTTTTAACTACTCCTATTATAAAAATGGAAGGAAGTGCTGATGATGCCGATATCCCAGAAACTATGGTTCAGCGTGAGCCAGTCGCCCCTAATGTTCCAGATCTCCTACGTGTATCCCCTATGGACACTACAACCGCTACAGATGTAGAAACTTCGATTCTTGACCCTGTAGTTATATCTGATACTTTTTGCCGATTTGTTTTCTTAAACAAAGGTATTTTACATAGTCATTCGAAAATTACTCTGGCGGCTGCTCCTACGTCAGATACTACGAGTAAGCGTTTCTTCCCTCTCGGCGTTGGTGTTCAGAGTTTAATCTCTCGCTGTGCTCTCAAGGTCGGCACGAAAACCCTTCAAGAAATCGATGGATACAATTATTTATCCGCCTACAAAGATATGTTTGTAAATAACGAGCATCAGTTAGAGCGTGAGCAGGTTCAGTCGGGTAAATGTATTTCACACGAATTCAGATATTCTAATGCTTCTAATACTACTGGTGGTGCAGCGAATAACACAGATGCTCCCCGCTACGGTTTAGAAAATGGACGTGATTATAATGGTCTCGTCGATGGTTCTGCTGCTGATTTAGAAATTCAGGATTGGGCTAATGTCGCAAATGCCCCTGTTTTCCAGATTGCTTTAAGTGATATGTTCCCCATGCTGAAACAAACTCAATTACCTCTTTATATGATGGAAGAGCAGGTATCTGTAGAATTAACTTTTGAACCTCAATCTGACGCCAGACTCTGCGTTAAACAGGGTGTCGGTGGTCAAACAGTAGCGGTCACTCAAACTGAAGTAAAACTCGTTGCTGATTATATTTATTACCCACAAGAAATGATGGATGCTTACAGATCCGCAAATAATGTGATTTCATTTAATCACTTTGATTATCGCCATTCGAAGGTTTCTGTTTCCGCTGTTTCGACGAGTGGAACTACTCAGATTAGAAATCTCGGCGGTGCTGGTCGTATCGTCACAAAAGTTATCACAGGTCTTCAGACGGATTTACCGAATGGAAATGATGAAACTCTCTTAAATCAATTCCATAGTATTTCTCCTGAAAGGCATTATTCATTTGGTCAAGCACCTGCCGCTGCTAATAAAAATGGATCATTAACTGTGAATATTAAATATAATGATCGATTCTTGTATCCTATTGATATCACTAATCCAGCTCGCCAGTTTCATAACACGGCTCAGGCAGAGGGTATGGTTCCATTCGTCACCCGTGAGGAATTCTGTGCCGAGGGTGTCGGTTTAACAGATGATACTTATGAAGGATATGTTCAGAATTCTGGTGATGCTGCTGATGAAGATGGTGTCCTTGGTCGCTTTAACTGGTTATCGTATCGCCTCAATCGCAATGAGCGTATCAATTCCAGAGGTCTTGAATATTACTGGAAGTATCAGGGTCTCAATACCGCAGGTGATTACACGCAGAGGACTTGGTTGGAACTCGCTAAACTCACTACTCTCTCGGGTGGATACGTCACTACCGCACTCGCATAAATAACATTTATCAATTTATTTTTTTTAATCCATTCATAATAAATGAGTGGACAACCTTTACCTTATTCTCAAACTATTCTATTGGATTGTAATAGAAGGCAGAGCGTCGAGTTTTCAGCGAGTAATCTTGCTGCTACAAATAATGCTCTGTTTACAAATCAAGTATCATCTGGAATAACTTTAGATATTGGAGATCAAGTATCTATCCAGTCGGCACATATTTCTCAAAGAGGTGCTGGAGGTGATATCATCGAATTCTCAGGTGAATCATTAGGTCAAAAAAATATTTCATATACTGAACAGATAAATACATCTCATATCGGTTTAGGTCAAGATGCTTTTTCTCCACCTGAAAGAATACAAATTTCACCTGAAGGTTTCGCCATGGAGAGAAATGAAACTATCACAGAACAGATACAAGAAGTAGATAATGTAGCGAATGTAGTGATTTCATATTATAAAAATACTAATGGTGAAAATAATATCGGATTACCTCGAAATTTTGGGAATGCTTCATCTATAGGGGTGGATGTCGCTGCCGGCGGAGGGGTTTATTATAATCTCGCATCAAATGCTTCATATTGGGAAGTTCCAGATGGATACCCTGTAGGGGCACAAACATTTCCTCAATCTGCTTCTCATATTTCATCTCAAGATTGGAATATAGTGAGTGGAATAAATGCCTCTGGTCAAGCGTGTAAATTCAGAAAAATAAAACAAGATAATTCACGATTCACATTATTTAAACAAAAATTAATTTTATGGAATCCAGATTACGTTGGACAAGATATCATTACTGAATATTTACTAAATACAGAGAATGCTTCACAAGCGAATGCCTCATATCAGTGTGATCCTGCTACTCATCCTTACATAAAATTTAAACAGAAGGTGCCTTTATCTGTTCCAGTAGGTTTTAACTCACCTGAAAGTGTCGCAGCCGATTTAACAAATCAATTAACAAAAACAGATGATCCTATTTTCATTGATGAAGCGGGTATCGAGGATAGGGAAAGCGTCATAGTAAATTCTACAACAAACAGAGCATTCCCTGCTACAAATTTCCAGTTATTCAGTGGAAGTTATAACAAAGCATATTTTAATGCTCCTAATTTCCCTGGGATATTCCCTATTTTATCTCCTGGTCCCCCTCAAACTCTCAAAGGTAATGATGATACACAAAGATCAGTTCAATATTTAAATTCATATGCCTATGTTGGATTTAAACGACCTGAAATAGTCGAAGCGGGAAGATCTGCGTTTATGCCTCAGGGTGCCGATATTCTCTTAGATGTCGGGGTTGTAGCGAATGCATCATCTGCTGAAATATCTACAAATTTAGAATGGACAGATGAAAATTTACAAAAATTAAAGAGATTTTTTGATTCTCAAGCATTATATCCTGATTTACTCAAAGGTGCTATAACAGATCGATCTGGTCAAACAAATTACAGTGAAACCTTTAATGCTTCATCTGCTTCATTAAGTGGTTCATTTGCTGAAGAGGCGAGATTTTTACATTTGGATCTCAAAAAAAGGGGAGACTCATTTGCTGGCGACCCTATTGGAGATGATATGTATAATGTTTCATTTACAGATAATACTACTACTCCTGTTCCACCGGTGGCGAATGCTTCAGATTTATCATCTGTTCCTGTTTTCATCGCATATAACAAAAATTCATCTCATCTAAATGGATCTGTAGCAGAGGGGACTTCATATGAAACATTAGCATTTGGATTCGCTAAAAAACTCAATATAGGTTCTGTATCGGAGCCTCAGTTATATATCGCTTTTACAACTGAAAAGATTGGAGGTATTCCATCGAATTACTATACAGAGCAGGGTGGTGAAATCAAGCAGGTAACAAAAATAGGTTATGATTATCATTTTAATGCTTTTGGAAATGCAGCCATCATACCGAGTTCAGGTTTTCACCCGCTTCAGTATTTTGGTCAACAAGAATTTATCGGTGCTCAAACAATAAGAAATGCTTATATCGGTGCGAATAATCCTGTATATAAATTTAATTCTGTAGATGGGCGATTCGAATTTGAGAATCTACATACCTCTGAAAAAGTGGGTAATTTCTATAATGCTGGCGACCCTTCTCCTACCGCTACTGTATTCGGGCCACCTGAATCAGCACAGGCAGGGCAGGATTGCTACAAGATAAATAAACAATTACATTATACAACGTGGTCTCCCTCTATGTTCCCTTACTCCCCGATAGTAGTGGAGCATAACTCCACAAATTTAAATCAAAAAACTTTTGTAAGGGTTAATTCTAATTTAGATATCGGAAGAATTTATGATTCACACGGGGGTATCACATTGGAAGATATGGGTTATGGTGAAAAAAACTGGTCTCAAGGTTTATGGGGACTCTGTGGATTTGAATATGGACAATTTAATGCTTCAGGTGCTGATCAAAAAAATCGACTCATAAAATTTAATAATGATTCATCAAATGTAAATGGAATGACTACAAATGCCGATATCACTTCAGTAGATTCACAATCATACATTACAAATATTTATGGAGCAAATTTATATTCACAGATGTTAGATAGTAGATTAAATTATTTTGCGACTGCCGTATCATTAAAAACACTCGGGGGCTCTACGGCAACAAATGGAGGAGTATCTCCAGCATCTGTGATTTTAGCGAATAGCACTCGTATCACAGCGAGGGATCTTCCACGGCGATTACTCAGGGGATATTTCTTATTAAAATCAGATATTTTAGATCAGGCAAATTATTTTGAAACCTCGAATCCTCTACAGACTATGGGTATTGTAGGAAAGTATCAAGGTAATGATGATTTCATTTCATATGATGGAGGTGGTCCCACGTTTACTGTGACTCGTAAAAAAACTATCACATCGATACAATCTCAAATTTTAGATCCAGAGGGAGCATTAGGGCAGGTGGGTGATAATTCAGGTGTAATTTACAGGGTTGATAAACAGATAAATACAGATTTGAAATTCGCTGAAAACCTCTTTGCTCAAATGTCTCAGAAAAAGTAGATGTAATTTAAAGGTCAAATATTATGATACATTCTAAACAGATTCACAATTATTTATATCGATC
>Ga0181404_1000594_pt1 | contig 10846 bp, 7 predicted proteins | sample 27SPOviralmetaG_FD_130133 | JGI IMG/M metagenome (GOLD analysis project Ga0181404, IMG submission 130133) | Marine viral communities from the oligotrophic San Pedro Time Series (SPOT) site, San Pedro Channel, CA, USA - 27 SPOT_SRF_2011-10-25 | ecosystem: Environmental > Aquatic > Marine > Strait... | reverse complement strand
TCTGGTCTTCTTTTAATTTAGTCTTAGCTTTAATTTCTGTAACAGCTAACTCAGCTTTAGCTTTCTTTGTCTCTACAAATCCTGTAACAGCACTTCCTGCTACTGATAGTAAAGGTTTAATTAATAGTGATAACATATTAGTCTCCTCTGTTAAAATTAAAAAACGGCTCACGAACTTCTAAATCCATATCGTCTATGCCTTGCATTATTACATCAAAAAAGTTTGCCATGCCTTTATCTATTTGTGATAATTTAAACTTTTTCATTGCACCAGACATTTTTTTATCTTGTATGATAAGATTTCTGTCGGTATTAAACTTTGCTGCCATCCTGCCATAATTTTCTAATTTGCCAGATATATATAACAACTCCCTATTTTCGGGATCATCCAAAAATTCTTTTAGTAATTCTACTTTGGCTTCATCTTTAAACTTCATCATTTGATTTTTTGCTTTACTTGCTTGGGCTTTGAATCTATAAAAGTCTGCTTCAGCTTGTGTGAATTTAGGAGGGTCTAGCTGTAAGAATCTTTTTACAAAAATAAACTCATCTAATCTTTTATCTGGCATTTTTGTATCAGAAAATATATCAAAAGTTTCATCTACTAAATCTAAAAGATATCCACCCATTGCACCTGTATAAGCATTCCAAAAATTTTCAAACTGTATAGGTGACATTAGAAATTTTCTGATTCCTGGAGGGGCATTTTCAATTGCAGCAGTTATAGACTTACTACTCCAAGGATAAGACTGACCGTAATCAGGCAAACTGTTTTGCATGTTTGGAGATATAACGGGAGACCCAAAGAATGTTTTATTTCTTGCTGTATTGAATAAAGGAGATATTACTTGGGGAACATAAGATAGTCTAGCCTGATTTTTTAGTACTACCCATGAGGTAAGAAAGAACTGATCTCCATTTTTAGTACCATCTAAAGTTTCTAAAAAGTTTGTTAGTATAGTTCCTACTGCACCAAATTCAAAAGGCTTTGGAATTTTAATAAAATTACCATCACCCATAGGTATCATATAATGCAAGTCTCGTATCTGTTGGGATGTGTTTTGATAATTAGGATCATCCTTATTAAGAATATGAAGTAGTAAAGAAGGTGCAGCTACATAAGCTGTTATCTTAGCAAGAACTGCTGTCCTAACTTTAGGACCTTCATTTTTAAGTGCTCTTACAGTTCTATAAATACCTTGAATACCTGCATTCAAAAAGGGAACTGTAGAAGTGTATTGTCTAAAGAAATTGTTTGCACCATGCATACCAAAGTCTACAGCAACTTCTCTAGCTGCTAAGGAAGACTCTCTTGCAGAGTACCCCATCCCTCTAAGCATTGTATACTCTGTAAAACGAGATGCGTTTTCAAAACTTGTAACAACATCTCCATATCTGTCTATAAATTTTTTAGGTCTATCTAATACATTTTTATAATTAGTACCTAATTTTCTATGAAATTCACCTAAGAATTGCTCTGATACTTCTCCTCTCCATAGAGTAGATCCAAAAGACCCTCCATTTAATATAAATTCTTCATAGAGTTCTTTGTAGGTAATTTCTGAACCATCTTTTAGTGTTAGTTTTGCATTGCTTTGAAATCTTTGAGAGGTCTTTACAGCAGTACTTAACATAGGTATGTAGAAAGGATTTTTAGATAGTATGGCTGACGAAAAAGTATCTCTTAGTAAGTTAGCACCTGCAAAAAATCCTGGGTCCATAGTAACACCTTTTGTCAACAAGTTTTTAAATCCTGCTGCTGCTTTTATAAAAGCATTTGTTTTAGCAAACTGTTTAGGACTTATAGAATTTAAAGTTAGGAATAAATATTCGTTTTTTATTTTATACTTTGTAGGCACTATTGTCTCTACAAGTTTTCCTGTTTTTTTATTTTTTTCTAGTACGTTTCTAAATACAATAAACTCCCTGTCTTTTAAAGGTATATTTTCAGATCTAAATAGAGTGAGTCCATCTAAATCTTCTAATGTATTAGGGTCAATCTGTAGAGTTTCTCCGTCCTTCTTACTTTTTTTTATAAGCGCAGATTCGATTTCGCTAGACTTTAAAGGTATAGCTTTTAATTGTTTTGTATCAACTTTTTCTGCCCAGTCTTTTAATCCCCCTTTTGATTGGTCTATAAGATCAAACGTATTTCTTAATACATAGTTTTTATAAGATGTTGTTATAATACTATTAATATTTTCTATATAGTTATCAAATAGATTTCTTAAAGGTAGTTCTCCTGCTTTAGTGTCAAAACCTATAGGGGAAAACTTTGCTTTTCTTTTAACTGCTGACCCTCCGCCTCTAGCAAGATTGACTAAATGCTCATCTGAAGTTAAGTCTCTGTATAAAGGAACATAAGGCATTCTAGCTTTTATTAATTCAGCTTTTCTAGCTGATGTAATAAGACCTGCATCTACTGCAAAATCTAACAACTGGGAGTTGAACTCATTCAAAGCATTCATTGCATTTGTGTACTCAGGTATTAGGTCACCTTTTTTTGCTTCTGCAAGTAGGTCTTTCTTTACCTTTTCTGAATTTTTAAATAGGCTTTTAAATTTATCATCAGATAAAGACAGTAAGCTTTTAGCACCGATGTAATCAAAAAATTCATCAGCGTCATATTTCTTTCCTAAGTTTTTTTGTAATAAAACTTGAAGACCATCTCCTGATGCTACAGATCCACCATCTTTAAATTTAAATGTTTTTCCAAATAAGAATTGCTCTATCATTCCACCTACAGCAGGTAGGAATCTAGACTCTGCATATACACCTAATTGATCTTTATACTTTGATGATAATCTAGGTATACTCTTTACACCTGCTTTTGTAGCAGCTTCTTCTAAGAATCTTAGTCCTGCATTACTATCTAAGTATTGAATAACACCTTTTTTAACTACAGTACTGTTAAAGAAATTAGATTTTAATTTTTCACTAAAAGTTTTTTTAGCTGCAATTAATGTTTTTGTACCTGTGTCCCCTGCAGCTTGTATTTTTGCATCATCAAGCATTTTTTCTGTCTCGTTATTAAGTTTTGAGCCTGATGACTCTTTATCTTTATCTCCTCTAAGTTTTTTAGGGTCATATATTTTAGCTTTTGAATCCTTTTTAATAATTTTTGCCGCTCCGTCTTGTAGTTTATATATTCCGTCCCTTACACCTACTAAAAATGTATCTAAAGAATCCGTTCCTATTGTTCTAGAAGGTTTATCTAAATTTTGAGTCCTTACTGTTCTGGTAGTTACTCCATTTTTAGGTCCGGGTTCTAATATATCTAATACTTTAATCCTATCCCCATTCCTATCAGTATATATCTGTCCTGCTTTAGGGTCTATATCTTTTCCTAGATTTAATTCTTTTATAGCTTTTTTTGCAATACTATCTCTGCTCCAAACAAAACCTTTGGCTACACCACTAGTAAATGCAGGAATAAATGCAGCAGGTATTGCACCTGAGATTACATTTTTTAATCTTTCCATTCCCGGGTCTCCGTTAGGATCTGTTTGTAACCACTGAGTTAGTGCATTTTTTGTAGCAGGAAATCTAACTAGTAAGTCTGCAAGGTTAGGATCATAAGGGGCAAAAGCTATTGCATCTGCTGCAGCACCTGCTCCTAATGATACTGCTGCTGTTTCTTTTACGCTTAAAGATTTTTTTAAAGGTATTTCTCCAACCTTTTTTTTTGTTGTTCTAATTCTATCAACTTGTTTATCATAAGTTATTGTTTTTTTGCCTGGAATACTTACTGTTTTTGGGGTTCCTCCAAGTTGAATCATAAGCATTTCACTAGAAGTTTTAGGCTTTACTTTTTTAATTGTTTCAGTTTTTATAGTTTCAGTAACAGGCTTGTTTATTGTTTCTTTTACTTTTCCTTTTTCTAAAAAAACTATATTGCCATCTTTTTTTTGTTTAATTAAATTTTCTTTTTTAATACCCTTTGAGACAAGTTCTTTTACAGTTCTGTTTAGATTACCTGCATTTTTAACGTACATATAACCACCTTTGGCTATTTTAAATGCTCCACCATAAGGTACAAAAAATTGAGCGGCAGGTCTTATAAATTGACCTACTGTAGTCTGCGCTTCAGGAACTATGTCACTGTATTCTACTTCCATACTTTTAGGGACTACAAAATTGTATGCGGATTCACTGGCATCAACTACACCACCTGCAGTTTGCACAGCAATATCTTCTAGTATTTTTGCAACTTTAGGTAAAAATGGCTGATCATCATCATCATCTTTTTTTTCATAGCCGACTGCCGCTCTTTCTAAAGAAGCAGAAAGAGACTTTTTAATTTCCTCTTCTGTCATACTTACTCCTGTGTTTTTGGTATTCCGTCTGCGTTATGTGTTTTAGCGTATAGTAAATCCCAGTTTTTAGGAGTTTTACTTGCAACCCCTTCACCTTTAGGTCTAGGTTCTACATGACCAGGCTTTAAATCAGGACTCTTAAATATTTGAAATCCTGTATTTTCATCATATAAAGATCCCTGACCTCCAAAAAAGTTTAAAACGTTTGGATCAGATGCATTCTGTTGTCTCCATTCTGCGGCTTCTGAAGGTATAGTAGGTATAGGGTCTACAGAATCCGTTCTTAACCAAACTTCTTTATCCATGTCTTCTAAAGTTTGAGTTGTCTCTTTTCGATCCATATCTGTTTGTAGGATAGACTTTTCAGGTAGAGTGCTAGTGTCTAGATTTGCTAGTTTTTCTGCAACATAGTTATCATTTATTAACTGAACAGTAGCTTGGTTCCCAATTAAATTTAATAACTCTACTTGTAACAAGTCTTTATTTCCATCTTGAGACATTGTTTCCATGATAACTCCATCTATTATGTCCATACCTGTAGAGGTATTTCCATTAGCACCTGGTAAATTTCCTATAGCTGTGTTTACAGAATCGTCAAGTCTTGATTGTTTGTCCTCATTTATTCGAGTATTAAAGTTAATTAAATCTTCAAAACTTTGTACTTCTGATAGTTGCTGTAGTGCAAACTGATCTATATTTTCTTTTGTTAAATCCTCTCCCATAACTGTATTCACACCTGCCCTCTTTTTAAAATTGGCAAATTGATCTTCATCCATGTCCTTAACTAAATCTTTATAGTAGCCTCTAATATTAGAAGATATATTGTTTATAGACTTTCCTATAGCAGTTGCAAAGGTAGAGGCGGTTACACCCTCTTCATTTCCGTTTATACCTAATGCGTTGTTAACCTCATCGCTCACGGTTCTGTTTTGCCAATTATCTAGTAAAGGATCAGATAAAATTGTAAAGACATTTTGTTTTATCTTATCTTCTGTAGTGTTTCCAAATAGAGATAGATCATAACCTTCAGTAAATTCATTGTAGTTTAGTTGTTTTTGACTGTAATCAAATCCTGAAGCAACTGCAATATTTTCTGCTTTTATTCTATTTCTGTTTATTATTTTTAATTCTCTAGGTGCTGTAACAACTCCTAATTCTTGTGCTGCCATAGCTAGGCTATCTTTAGTATCTCCAAAACTTGCAACGCTTATACCTTTATCTTCCATGAATATTTTAAAATTTTTAACAGGCATTTCGTAATGCTTGAATTCAGGGTCTGTCATATTACCTTCTCCAGGAACTCCTTCAGCTTGAGAGGGAATGTATTGGTTAAGCATTAAGTTTGTTTTAGTTACTATGTTTTTAGGTATATAGGTTATAACATCATTAAAGCTTCCATCTGTAAGTGTATCTCTTCTACCACTAACGTATTGAAGGTTTCCTTCACCCATGTCTACTAAGAATTTCAAATCTTTTTGCTCTTTTAGTGTGGGATTGTACTGCTCGATAAAACTTTTACCTTTCTCTGAATCTGTAGAAAAATAAGAAACATTATTAAAATACCTACTTACAGGAACATTACCATCTATAGTTGGAACATAGTAGATAGAACCAAAATCTTCTTCTCCTGGAGTTTGGGATATTTGAAATGCATCTACTATTTCCCCAGTTGATGAAATAAATCTTTTTCCTTCTCCAATTTTTTGTTTCTTTTTACCATAAAATAATTCAGATCCTATATACTGTACTTTATCTTTAGATACACTTCCCCCCGTTGTTGGTGTAATATCAAACTGAGATCCTGCAACATTATCACTTATATTATTTTCATTTTTAACAGTATTTACTGCTGATTGAGTATTAAAATTTTGTGTATTTCCAGATGAATTCATTGCTATTTCTTGTATAGTTTGACCTATGTTGCCTCCATGATTCGTAGGAGTTTTCCACCAATTTGTAAGACCATAGATTTCTTTACCCATGTCTAAGTAGTTTTTAAAATTAGTATCACTACTAAGGGCATATCCTGCATGCTGATCTATAAACTCAGACTTAAAACCTAGACTCATTAAATCCATTTTTCTTCTTTTGGCTTCTTTGTCTAATTTTAATTCCTCAAATTCTGCATCAATTTCTGCTTGTTTTCTTGCTCTTTCTATATCATCAGCTAATTTTGCTTTCCTATCATCTTCTTTTACTTGCCTTTCAGCCATGGCTTGAAATTTATCTAGTTCTCCTCCTAGATAGCCTTTTGCAAATGCTCTCATTATACTCATTAGTTATCTCCTTTTGCCATTATGCCTGATGGTTGTTCTTTTAATTCTTCTCCTACTTCTTCAACAAATTGTTTTAATCTATCTTTAGTAGGTTTTTCTGGCTTACTTGAATTTTTCATTTGTTTAAATTTAGCAAAACGTTTATGAAACTTATTATTGCTCTGATCTTTTATAAACATTTTTATATTAGGAACTTTTACTCTCATCCCTATAGCTAGTACCTGATTAAATACAACTTCAGAAATTAATATAGCAGTATCTACTGTCCACTTACCTTCTGTAAATCCCCCAAATACAATCATACGAGTAATAGCTTCTACAGGTATATCATTCTTTAAAAATGTAATAATTTGATCTAGCATAGCAGGATCGTGCATTCTATCCCAAACATACTCTGAGGCTTCATCTACAGAAGTATATTGTGGTGCATGTTCCCAAGGATAGTTTCCTGGAGTATTTGTTAAAGATTGCCCCGGTACAGGCGTATCAAAAATATTTTCTTTCATTATTCTGCTCTTCCCCCAATCTTAATTGCATAGGCATTTTCACTTTGAAATAAACGTCTTTGCCAAGACATTAAATTTACCTCTGGATCTGATGTGTCGACACTTTCTGCTTCTCCTGGAGGAGTGCTAGTTAAAAGAGCCATATCTGTACTAGAAGTAGAAGGAAGATTGATTTGAACTCCACCACCACTTCCAGATCCTCCTGGTGCAAACATGTTGCTAAGACCGTCTTTAATTTTACCTGTTAGCATATTTCCTATAATATCACCAATCATTATTCTGTACCCCCTTTACTTCCAAACATACCAGAAGCAAACCTTCCTAGTAGTTCATATAAACCGTCTCTTGAAGCTTGATCCTGTAGATCAAAAGCTGTCTGTCTTTCTAATGCTGCTGAAGCTAAGTTATGCGCTCTGTTCATAGAGTTTTGAGCAGCTTCATTTGTCCATGATGCTTCATCTCTCCATTGTTGCCATAGTGATGACATTGCAAAATTAGATATACCTAATGCATTTTGTGCATTAGTTTGATTAGCTGCATTAACTGCTGCTGTATTTGCTGTATTTATTGACCTTCTCCAGTTAGCATTAGATTGATCTATAACTTGTTGATTCTGAACATTAAATCTTTCTCTTTGGTCTGTTAACTGTGAGTTAAATTGGTTTATTTGTGCCTCTGTTTGTAAGTTAGCTTGTGCTATTGATGTTTCATTATTGGCATTTTGTGCTTCAATTCTGTTGCTCTCACTAACAGAAAATTGATTCATAGCATCTGCTCTTTGTGCATTAGCTGTAAATACAGATGTTGATAAATTTTTATAAAACTGATCTACTTGATTTTGACTTGTTGCATTAAACTGTAATGCAGCGTTAGAAGCTGCCTGATCTGAAAATAATTGTGCTTGTCTTGATTGTAGGTTTTGAAGATTGGCTTGTTGATTATTTGATAGATTAGCCATATCCATTTGAAGATAGGATTGTGCATTTTGGACTGCTGCTTGTTGTCTGTTGTTAAGGTTTTGAAAGATCATAGCCTTATAAGTATTAGCATCTGCTGCAGCTATAGGTGTTGCAGAGTTCATAATACCTTCTGCTAAAGCTTCTGCATACATACTAGAAGCACCCATACCTCTCTTAGCCATATTAGCTTCTACTAGTTTTTGTGCCCCTCTAGCCCATGCAGGTAAATCTTTACCTTGAGAAACAGAGTCTGTAACTTGTTGTTGTAATGTAGCTAGCTGTCCTGCTACAGTTGCATCACTTGTAATCTGACCAGTTTCAGCAGTCATAGGTTGAGTGACTGCACCTTGCGCTGCTGTCATAGATGGAGCAGTGCCTACCGTAGTGGCTGTGTAATTGGCTGCAGCTTGTGCTGCAGGGTCTGCTACCTGAACTGTTGCAGTGGGTGTGGTAGCCGTTGCTGTTCCTGCTGTTGCTGCGGGTATTGCAGAAGTAGGTACAGTTGTTGAAACTCCGGGAGTAGCTATAATTTCATTAGTTTGAGCCTGCTGTAAGGCAGGAGTCATAGTTGCGCTTTGGGGCAATACGGGATTTACAGTTTGTTTTTTTACAAGATCTAACGTATCTTGTGAGGTACCTGCTTGAGGTGAAGGTACTGCACCTGTAGGTAATTGAACTGTAGGTATTATTTGTGTTGCCATATTATTTCTCTCCTATTAGATAGCTTTCCATCCACATAATTTTTTCTTTAATTACTGCGATGTCTTGTTGCATTTGTGTTACACTATCAACTCTTGTTTCTAATGCTTTTACTTTTGTATTGAGTGTTCCATATATAATTCCTACAGATAGTAACATTGGTATAAAACTTAGTAAGAATTTTATATCTATTTTCATTACTTCATACCCGCCAAAGGATTAGCTAAAGTTTTTTGTATTACATCTGTAATTTTTGTTTCTAGTTCACTCATGTCTTCCTTAATATCTTTTATTGCAATTTTAATATCTGCTTGATTTTCTCTGGAATCTTGTTTTTGATTCTGCTCTACGTCTTCGATTATAGATTCAACTCTGCGTAAATCTGTACGAAGGTCATTTTTTAATTCATTAGCTACGTCAGATACAAGAGATACCTCACTAAGTAGCATAGTCATTTCTTGCATAATCATGTCTACTTCAGTTTGTAGAACTTCTAATTTTGTTTCAAAGCCACTCAGATCGGGGGCAGAATAGGATAGCATTACAGATTTCATATCTTGATAATCCTTGAACGCAACAAAGCCGCCATACAGCGACCCTATAAGAGTTCCAAGAGCAAGTAAGATAGCAAAAACCTTACCTCCCTTAAATTTTAATCCTCCAAATTCAGCTTCCATCTGTTCTCCTTATTGATATTGGCTATTTAATATATTGTTAAATGCATTGTTACTATCTACTATCATATAATAGTTAGCTAAGTTATTATCTTCTATTTGAGTATCTGGTAAAACTACATCTGTAAAAAATCCTACAGTATCTTGTAGTGCTACTTGTGTCTCAAAAAAACTTTTAGTATTACCTAGTACCTGCATAACTATTAAAGTTTTTAATTGATTGCTGTCGTCATACCTACCCTTGTCTCCCATGTCCTTAACTATCTTTGTAGCTGCTTTTTGTTTAGCACTAGGCTCAGGTTTAGTTTTTTCTTTTACTTTACTAGGTTCGGGTTCTTGTTCGGCTTCAGCTTCTTCTGCCTCTTGTTTTGTTTCTTTAGGTTCGGGTTCTTGCTCTGGCTCAGAGGTCTCTGGTTCAGGTTCCATTTCTGGTTCTTGTACGTCCTCTTGAGCAGCTTCTGGCTCGGGTTCAGTAGGTTCATTATCCATAGAAGTTTCCATAACAGGTTCTTCTTCCATAGTCTCTGGCATATCCATAGCCGGTTCTTCTGTTGCTTCAATATTTACCTCTACTTGTTGGGGTTCAGGAAAATCCATTTCCATTTCAATGTCCATTTCAACTGAAGCTACTGTTACTTCCATAGGCATTTCCATATCCATATCCATGTTTGTAGGTACCATGACAATATCAGGCATATCGTATTCCATATTCATGTCCATTTCCATTTGAAAATCCATTTCAAACTCTTGCATTTCCATCTCTACGGACTCAAAAGAAAATTCTTCTACAGGTGCGTCTATAGGTTGAAAGGTAAAATCTTCTGTAACTTCATTAGATTCAAATATCATTTCTGCAACGTCATTAGCATCTTGACCATAATCTAATACTAAAAATTCTTCTAGTTCTTGTATTTGTTGATTTATAATAGTTGTAACAACATTATAGAATACGTTTATTGAAACATCATCGAATAAAGGTCCTACTGATAGGTTGATATCTCTACCGCCTACCTCTACTATAATAGTATTTAAAACGCCAGAGAAATCGAAACTACCGGAATACTGTTGGTAGCCTGATGTAACTCCAGATTCAGATAAGATATCAGTCCCTGTAAAAACTTCAGTATTTCCATTACGACCAGTAATATGCATGTAGATACGATCTTGAGAATCTTGTTTATCTACTTTTATAGTATACTGTGTGTTTCCTCCGTTGTCAATAGTTAAATCACTTATATCAATAGTTTGTATGAAAGTTGTACCCATACCTGATACGCCCATAGTTGAAGTTGTGTTACCACTACCTGTAATACCTGCACATTTATCAGTACCTAAACCATAGCAAGAATTACCACTTGGCATACTAGCTGAACCTTGTCCGCCCCAATCAGAATCCATGTCACCTTCTTTTGTAGA
>Ga0181404_1000590_pt1 | contig 10871 bp, 7 predicted proteins | sample 27SPOviralmetaG_FD_130133 | JGI IMG/M metagenome (GOLD analysis project Ga0181404, IMG submission 130133) | Marine viral communities from the oligotrophic San Pedro Time Series (SPOT) site, San Pedro Channel, CA, USA - 27 SPOT_SRF_2011-10-25 | ecosystem: Environmental > Aquatic > Marine > Strait... | reverse complement strand
CATTAAAATCGCAGAATGCGATAAGTTATAATTTCTTTATAAATATTTTTTCTTACCATTTAACATAATAAAATTTATTTTATGTTAATATTTTTACCTTACCATAAAATATTTCTCTCAAAATTTAATTTAAAATTATTTGTCACCATTTTACATAATAAAAAATAATATTTATAGTGAAAATATTTAACAAAATTTTATATAATTATTTTGTAAGCATAATAAATATTTGTTATCTTATTACATAACAAATATTTTATTTCAATTCTTATTTCAATTATTATTTAAATTCTGATTTCAATTCTGATTTCAATTCTGATTTCTAACCATTGTAAAATTTTTTTTCTTTTCTTTTTTTAATTAAAAATATTAAAGTCGCCACTAAAGTGGCTAATGGCGAAGCCATGACTTTAATATTTTTACGCTGTCTCTATACAAATCTCATTATTTTTTGGTTTCTCTAAAGTTGCTTTATACTTTGCACAACCACGCATATGTGCCGATAATGACTGTGCTTTTTTACCAATAAATCCACAATATTTACACACATTTTTATTATTTTGTACATTACATTTTGACGATAAAAACTTTTCCAAACTTGAAAAATTAAATTCTTCTTCATGTTTTATTAGATTTGCTACAAAATCTTTTGCCATTTTTATTGTTCTCTCTTTGTGTGCCAAATAATTTTGATATTCTGCATTAATAAATTGTGTTAGTTCTTTTGAAATACTATATTCTGTGCTTTGATTTATTTCTAACACATCAATTTCCTTCAAAATTTCACTTATATTGTCAATAATATCTACTCCAACTCTTATTTTTTCTGGGTCATAATTTACATTATGAATATATACAGTAACTAAATTTCCTTCCAAAATATTAATTTCATAATTATCTCGAGAACATATTCCAACATTTTGAGAGAGAAAAAGACCATGACATTTTTGTATTTCAACATCTCTCACAAATTTTTGTACTTCTTGATTTATAATTGGACGAGTCCAATCTTTATTCTCAACAAGAATCTTTGGCTTATTGTTTCTTAATAGTATAATATCACCGGTTTCTTTAGTCTTTCCAACATCTTCTACTTCAGCCAAAGGATAAACTTCTGCCAACACATTACTTAATAAATTTTCAGATATTTTCCCTTTCTTGCTTGAATTCTCAAAACGCTTTAATAAACTATTTAAAGTATCATTTTGACTATTTATTATATCTCTATTTGCATTCGTCGTCTCTTTTAATCCCGTAATTTTATTTTCTAACACTTGTTCTAATCTCATCGATACATTGCTAACTAATGATGACTGTTGTTCTTTCAGTTTTTCTCTCAAAGTTGGCTCTAATTTTTCATTTACACTGTTTGATAAAATCATTCTTATATCTTCATTTAATCCTCTCTTAACTTCTACCATCGCTGCTGACAGAATTGTCTTATTATCACTTCTTAAACACTTAATAGAATCTAAAATTTCTGTTACTGTACTATTTGTCAATGTCTTGTTCATATTTTCATTAAGAGTTTCCATTATATCTATAAATTTTAAAATAGTTGCTTCAAAATCCATATCTGGACGCTGCTCAAAAAAAGAAAGTATACGCTTATCTGTAATCTGTAATACCACTATTATTATTAATAATATTCTCTTTAAATCGTATTCCAAATATTTAACAAATTTTTGGAATACGACACGTCTTTTAATCATAAATTGCTAATTTTTCTATTTTTTCATCCATTTCCTTTTGTAATTCATCTACTTGTTCAGTAAATAGCTGTAATGATTTTTGTGTTGCTTCAACCATCGATGGAAATTCTTTTAATTCTTCTAATTGTGTATTAGTTATTTCAATCATTTTTTTTACTCCATTTATTAACTCTTCTTTACAATAAATACCAAACTCTAATTTTCGTTTCTGTTTTTCTCTCCATAAATATAAATCATTATCTAAAACATTATATTTAAAATGATTTTTAAATTGTAATTGTCTACAAAAAGGACATTTTAATACATTATTTATACCTATTTGTTTATATAACTCTATTTGACATCCATGACATATTAAAGAATGACATTTTTGCGTTTCACATTTTAATGAAATAGTTATATCTAAATTTGAACCTGCTGTTTCTTCATCATCGCCATCATTAAATTCTTCATAACATATACTACAACTAGTCATTATATTATTTATAAAATTATTTTTAAATGTTTTTACTCATATTTTTATTTAAAATCGTTTCTTACCATTTAACATAATAAAAAATATAATTTTTAGTCGAAATATTTAACAAAATTTTATATAAATATTTTTTATTGTTATAAAATCGTTATTATCTTTTATCATAATGACGATTTTTTATAATTTTATTTATGGTCTCACTAACTTTGGTTAGAATAGATTCTAGACTCGAGAGCTGATATTAAAAACTTCGATTTATTTCAGATATTTTGAGAGATTATTGAACTGAGTACGGATTTCTCATAATTATTTAAATCTTTTTATTATTTTATACTGATTTATGTAATAATCTAAATAAAATTAAAGAAATTATTCTATCGCACACGGGACGATTTTCCCGCTCTTCTCTTTTTTGTTGATTTTCTCTTTTTTGTTGGTCTCTTCTTTTTTTTTGGTCTTGTCTTTTTTGTTAGTCTTCTTTTTTTTTTACCTTCTCCATAATTTTTTATTTTACTAAATAATTTTCGTGCCTGTTCCCCAGATAAATTTAAAATTTGATGATTACTCCCATCTTCTAAAATTAAGTTAAAAGTCTTATATTTATCGGTGGGTTTGGATTCTGAAAAAATTCCTGCTATTTTTATATCATCATAATATAAATTACCATTTATATCTTCTTTAATATCAAAACCATTTGCAATTCCATCGTTGTCAAAACCCAAATTTTTCATTTTATAATATACCTAAATATTTTATTTATTTTATTATTATAGTTTATTGTATTGTATAATTTAATTATATTTACACAATCTGTATCCATTATTATATATTTATATATTATTGAAAATGGTAAATGTTTAATTTAAATTTTTTTTCTTGGTCTTCTCGTCTTTGTTGGTCTTCTCCTTTTTGTTGGTCTTTTTCTTTTTGTATATCTTCTTTTTTTATAACCTTTTGCTGTTCTTTTTCTACTTATTTTTCCTTTAAAAGGTCTTAACAATTGAGCTATTTCTTGTATTTCACTTTTACTAAAACCTTTATCTGCTACTCTTTTGGTAGTAAAAAATCCATCTGGAAAATAATAATTTCTTAATGTCTCAAAAAATACTTTTTTATCATATTCATCCATCTGATCGTTTAAACTATCATAAGTTTCTTTTTCCTCTTTAATAAGATTATATAATTGTTTTATGATAGGATTATTGATATCTTGTCTAATTATTTCTTCATCTATTTCTAGTGAGGGGGGAAGGGGTAGTTTTATATTGACTGGTGAACTTGAAAATGGCATTATTTTTATAATATAATTAAATATTTTAATTTTTATTTCCAACAATTGTAAAATTTTTTTTCTTTTTTTAATTAAAAATATTAAAGTCATAGCTTCGCTATTAGCCACATAGTGGCGACTTTAATATTTTACACTATGCGATATAATTATTTATTGTTTTAATTTTATTAATTTTAAAAATAAAATTAAAGAATTAATTTATCTTCTTTTTGTTTGTTTTATTTTTTGGTTTTCTTTTTTTTGTATGTTTTCTTTTTTTTGTTACTCTTCTTTTTATATATTTTATCTTTTTTATAGATTTTTTTTTCTTATGTTTGTATTTTTTTATATTAAGAGAAAATATCTTTTTGCTTCTCACCTTTGACACTATACTTTTATTCATATTCTGTACACTCTTTTTCTCTCTACCGCCTCCTACCTCCTGTGAAAAGTTTCCATCAACATCCATCGCTTCTTCTTTATCATCCGTCTCCATTAAACTAGTCGTTTTATCTGTCTCCAATCTATTATTCATTAACCATTCCATCATTTTGTTTACATTTTCTTTATTTATTAAGATTTCTATAGCAGCCTTTGCCTCATCTGTCAATTTAATATCCGTACGTTGCATCTTTACTGGTTTTTTTAAACTAGTCTCTTCTGTTTTTATTAAACTACTCTCTTCTGTTTTTATTAAACCAATATCAAAATCACCATATTCTTCATTTTTATATAAATCAGTTATATATAAATATAATTTAATTTTATTTAAAATTATTTGATATATTTTATCACTATAATCACCAAATATATTGTCTATCTTTATTTTTAGATAATATGAATCAAAATAAAAATTTAAATTTATATAATCTTCTATGTTATAAATAAAAATATCAATTCTATGTTCTATAAAAATTGCTATGTAAATAATTTTATGTTCATTTATAATCTTCTTCGATGATAAACTATTTATATATTCTGTTATATCTGTTAAAAGTTCATCAATATATAATTCAAAAATATCTTTTACTGTATTTTCTACTCTATATTTTACTATATTTTCTACTGTATTTTCTTGTACTTCTTCAAATCCTCTCTTTGTACTACTACCCCCATCTTTATCATCTATAATATCTATAATATGTCGTAATGTAATTTGTAATTTATAATTAGTTGCGGTGACATTTTTGGCAGGTTTAAATTCAAATCCAAGTTCGTCATTTTTTTCACTTTTAATTGCTTTTTCTAAACTGGAAAGATTATTGTTTTTATAGTATTTCAATGTTTCATCTCCTTTAAAAAATTCTGGGTTTCGAAGTAATTTTATTGATTGATTATAATTTAATAAATCTTCAAAAAGTATTAAGTCAGCATTACTTTGTATTGTACATATATGATCCCATAATATAATTTTACTTTGACGTAACTCGAATAACTTTGATATATTATTTATCATTAAGTTATTCATTTTTTCTAAAATTGTTTCTATTTTTTCTCTATCAATATTATCCTTTATATTATAAATTTCATAAGCTATACATAAATTATTTAGTTCTTTTAAAATAGGAGCAATTTTATATAATTCTTCTATTTTATCTAAGTCTTTTATTTCTAACTCTTTTTTAAAATCTTCTAAGAATTTAATATTTATTTTATTATCTTCTAAGAATTCAATATTTATTATTTTATCATTTTTTATTTCTATTATTTTATCATTTTTTATTTCAAACTTTTTAATAATATTTTTTTTTTCTATTAATTTTGTTATTAAACTAATTAAAAAATTTTTATATAAATTACGATTATAATCAGGGTCTATTGTATATGACCAACAAATTTTATTATCTGTATAAGATGATGGAATCTCTTCTTTTAATTTATTTATAACTGCCATTTTTTTAACAAGTATTATTAAAGAACTAAGATTTGTTTCATCAATATTAAATTTCTCTAAAAAATCATTATCAGGTAAACAATTTCTAATTAACATTGGTCTTTCCGATAATTGTAAATTTATTTTTAGTTTTTTTAGTTTTTCTAGTTCTTTTAATGCCTCTTCATCATGATTCTTACTCAAATTCATTTTATTAATATCATTTTTAATTTCAGACAATAAAATATATGTCATTACAATATGTGATGTATCGCCTAAAAATTTACACAAAGATAATACTAAAATTTTTATTTTAGCGTTTTTTCCTGAACTATATGATTCAATAGCATTTATACATTCATCTTGAAGCTTGCTATTTTCTCCTTCTCGTTGTTTTACATTTGGAGCTAGTAAATGAGGATTTTTAGATTTACATAAATCTATTATTTTTTTTGCTAATGATTTTTGTGTAGGAATCCATTCTGCTGATTTTTCCTGAGTACCTGAAATATATAAGTATAACTTAAAATTATCAGTATCAAAATTAAATCTAAAATTCTTTAATATATCAATTGCTGTAGTTAAATCTTCATGGGCATAGTCTTGGTTTAATATATCTTTATCTTTATTTAAAAAAAATTCTACTATTTCTATGAGTTTTTTCCAAAAACAATTTACCAAAATATTATATATTTCTATACATTTATCTCCACTAAAATCGGTTAGTTCTTTATTATCAGTTATTTCATTGATATTATTTTTAAAATAAGAAAATAACAATTTATCGCAATTAAATATATTAGAATATTTGAATGTTGGCGAATTTTCATCATAAGTATTTAATTTAGCTTTAATATTTTCAGCCTTTTGATTTGCTGTACAATCAAGTAAATTATTTATTCCCATTATTTGATAACTACCGCTAAAAACATCAACAACAAAAAGTTCTGACTTCTTTTTTTCTTCTATTTCCAATGATTCCTTTTTATCCAAATTCGCATATACTAATTCATTAAAATTATCTTTTATATCAATAATCTTTTTGTTTAACTTTTTGTTATTATTCTCACTATTATTAATCAAATTATCATCAAATGTAGATTTTTTTGGTTGTACCTTTTTCAATACATTTATTTCATCATGAAAAGTATCTGCTAATAGTTGATTAGATAAACTATTATTAGTATACTTTTTTAAAAATGAATTTTCAAACGTTTCAGAATCTATATATTTAGTTGTCATTTAAGAGTATAATATATTTTTATATTTTATTTAAATAATAATTTATTTTAATTTATGTCTTTTGAATCTTTACTAACAAAAATAACATAAATTCATTAAACTTATCACTTTCTAAACTGATAGTATTCATATTTGTATATATATATATATATATATATATTTTAAACACTAAATATTCATAATCATTAACAATAGTATTAACTCATTTCAAGTCATTAGCCAATAAAAAATATTTCATGATAATTATTTATTGAAGATAGAATTTTCTGTTTTTATTACATCTAACAATTGTCTCTTTCCACCTACCCATTTTATAAACGACTTTTGTGTAGTCATTGTTAATTATATTTAATTGATATAAATCTACACTATTATTAACATTCGCTCGTCCATATTGATTTATATAATATGTTTTCCAAATTATTTAAAATAATTGTATTATTATGATAATTTGAATAAATCTTACTATCAATAATTACTTCTATTAGAGCAAGTATATTATCTAGTGTATTTTCTAATGTATCATATTTAATATTATCCCAATATCTGTACTTATTATACAAAATACATGTCGAAAATATAAAACTCTCATTATTTATTACATTTAAATATATTTTTTCTAAAAATATATCATCTAAATATATCATATACAAACTAGTATTTCTCAACGATTTAATTAGATGACGATCATGTAATGTAGAAATTCTATGTAATTCATTTGTTCTTTTTTTTAGTATTTTATTTATTGATTGTGTTAAATTTATATAGTAATCATATTTTTTCATATACCATAATATATTTTGTTGTAAATCATATGGTAATTTTTTATATATATTATTTACTTTTCTTCTACAATAATATGCACGCCAATATTTCTGTATAATAATTATAAATTTAACAAAATTATAATTAAAATGTATTCTACAATAATATTTATTATTAATCATATATAAATTTAGTTTATTTACTTTGCAAATATAACCATTTTTTGTACTACATTGACATCTTGTTGATTTATTAAATGTTTTAATCATATATAAATTTAATATTGAAATGTTATTATAATAATAAGCAATATAATAACATAATATAGAATCAATTTTTTTTTATTCATACAGCAAATTACACCTTATCAGCTTAAATATCATTCATCAATAAATTTGCTATAACTATCAATGAACAAGATGATACAGTTACAGATAAGAATAATAAACTCATACAAAAAATCATATATATTAATCAATATTTATATTATTATATTATAATATTATATTATAATATTATGTCTAATATAAATAATAAAGATTTACAATATGTCATAGATAATTGGAATAAAACTCATAATTTAGAATTAAGTTTTAATAATCTTACAAACATTAATATTAATTCTAATGCTATTTCCTTTAATAATCTTACCGGAAACTTTAAAAATACACTAGATAATTCCCTATCCAATATTGATTCCAGTATTAATGATATAATATATAAATTAATTAATGATTTTTATACTAATAATGAAATAGATAATAGCTTTGGTGCCATATACAATAAATATGACAATTTATATGATATTGAATATATTAATAATAGTTTTGATAATATTGATAATAGTATTAATAATATTTCTATTTGTACAAAAAATGAAATTGAAACTAGTTTTAATACAGTAAATACTAGATTAAATGAAATAGATACTTCTTTTCTAGATGTAAATACTAAATTTAATTCAATAGATACTTCTATGCAATATATATTAAATAATGATATATCATTTTCTGGAAAAAAAACATTCAAAGATGATATAACTATTTTAGGAAATCTTATAACTTCTATTATAACACCCTCCTCTAATAATGGAAAAGTAACAATTAACGGTGATTTACAAGTCGGTGGAACAGAAATAACTATCCATTCTAATATAGTTGATATAAGTGACAAAACTATTCTATTAGCAAGTAATTCAAACGCATTATCTCAAGCCGATGATGCTGGTATTAAAATATATAGATCTGATAATAATAATCCAAGTATATTATATAATCATAATTCAAGTTGTTGGAAGACAAATATAGGTTTAGATATTAGTGGCAAAATAAATGTAAAAGATAATGATTTTTCAATGAAAGTTACTGATAATAGTAATAAAAAATTAGATATATCAATGTCTAACGATGATTATGTCTTAATTAATGGTAATTTAAATGTAACAGGAGATATATCTAATAACATTTTTACAAATATTTCTAATTTAAATACTAGATATAAAAATACATTTATAAACAATAATATATCAGTTAATGATATATCGTCTTCTACTATTTCTACACATAATGTTACTAGTAATTCTATTAATAGTAAAAATTTATATTTTTATGATTTACATTCAAGACCAAAACATGTTACTACATATAATGAATATATCGATATTAGTATTAATGACTTATTTACTTATAATGATAGTTCTGGAATAAAATTGGCTTATAAAATATTAAACAATTAATTAAATATAAATAAACTAATAAATATATTTATATTATATTATAATGTCTTCTGTTAAATACATTAATAATTATATACACTCCAATGAGATTTCTGATATTAGTATAAATATTATAAAATCTAATAGTATTACTACCCAATCTATTAGTATGAATAATCTTACCGGAAACTTTATAACTATATTAGATAATTCCCTATCCAATATTGATTCTAGTATTAATTTTATAGATATTAGTTTGGGTAATTTTTATATAAATGATTTTATCGATAATTCTTTTACAGATATATCAAATAAGAGAAATAATTATCATAAAAAAAATATAATTGAAAATAAAAAAAAATTAATTGATATTAGTATTAATAGTATTACTAATTCTACTTATACAAAAAATGAAATTGAAACTAGTTTTAATACAGTAAATACTAGATTAAATGAAATAGATACTTCTTTTCTAGATGTAAATACTAAATTTAATTTAATAGATACTTCTATGCAATATATATTAAATAATGATATATCATTTAATGGAAAAAAAACATTCAAAGATGATATAACTATTTTAGGAAATCTTATAACTTCTAATATAATACCCTCTAATAATGGAAAAGTAACAATTAACGGTGATTTACAAGTCAATGGAACAGAAACAATTATCAATTCTAATATAGTTGATATAAGTGACAAAACTATTCTATTAGCAAGTAAATCAAGCACATTATCTCAAGCCGATGGTGCTGGTATTGAAATATATACATCTGATAATGATAACCCAAGTATATTATATAATTATACTTCAAGTTGTTGGAAGACAAATATAGGTTTAGATATTAGTGGCAAAATAAATGTAAAAGATAATGATTTTTCAATGAAAGTTACTGATAATAGTAATAACAAATTAGATATATCAATGTCTAAAGATGATTATGTCTTAATTAATGGTAATTTAAATGTAACCGGTGAAATATCTAATAATAATATTAATGAATTAAATAACCGTATAAATCGTATAATTAATAATAATTCAATAATTAATATTGAAAATATTAATTATATAAATAATAAGCAAATATTAAGCAAATATGATGGTTCAAATATAGCAACTGATTTCTCTATAAATAATGGAATTAATTTACAAGAAAATAATGGATATAACATTTTTTTTACTAGTATATCATATGATGATATTATATCTGATGTTTCACAAAATGGAACTATGAGTAATCATTTAGAAAAATACAATATGATAGATATGTCTAATTTAAATTATTTTATATGTCTAACAAATTATAATGATAATACCTCTTATGAAGTATCTTATAATAAAATTATCATAAAAAATGATAATAAATATAATTTAAACTTTAAAACTAGTCTTGATATTTCAATAGGAAATACTTTTATAGGCGATTTCTTTATAGACATAGTTATATTAAAATTTATTGATAACAGTATTAATATAATAACATCTAAACAAAAAAATATTTCTAGTATTCATGATACTACTATAGATATATCTATTAATAACAATATAATCGATTTGTCCAAAAATAATAGTATTGGATTTGGATTTTTAATATATTGTCAATCTGATATATATAACGATATTAGTGGTATAAATAATTATTATGTAGATTTAAATACCCAACAAGATGGTACTGGTGGTAGAGGTATTCTCTATAATTATAAAGATAATGTAGATGTTGCGAATGGAGGTTATTCGTATACACGTGTTCGTGGTGGTGCTCATAGTGATGCCGTACGCTATAGTAGTTGGACGAAAACAAGAAACGGGAGCGATG